>Ga0209480_10002513_pt1 | contig 12499 bp, 11 predicted proteins | sample JI61114C2DNA_FD_187501 | JGI IMG/M metagenome (GOLD analysis project Ga0209480, IMG submission 187501) | Wastewater effluent complex algal communities from Wisconsin, to seasonally profile nutrient transformation and Carbon sequestration -... | ecosystem: Engineered > WWTP > Effluent > Algae...
CCACATTTCCGTGACCGCAAGGCAACCGAAAGGCTCCCATGATGGTCATTGTTCCGGCCCACCGAAGGGTCGTTCAATTTCGCCTGCATGAATTTTCGATCCACTACAATACTTCTTGCGATCATTACATCTGGTTTCGCGCAAGCGCAGTTGACCGTGGACAACACACAGACCCCGGCGCAGTTGGTCCAGAATGTACTTCTTGGTGGCGGAGTAACCGCATCCAATATCACCTTCAATGGTGGATCCGCCACCGTGCTGAATGAGCAGATCGGGTCCTTTGTCGCCACGGCAACAAATTTGGGCCTGGGGGGTGGTGTGATCATGGGTTCCGGTGATGTCAATGTGGCAATTGGTCCGAATACACAAACAAGCGCGACGTTAGGTGGAGGAAACTTTGGCTTTAACGACCCCGATCTTGATCAGCTGAGCAACGTAAATACCAACGATGCTGCCATTTTGGAATTCGATTTTGTTCCCACGGGGGACTCATTGAAATTCCGATACGTCTTCTCTTCGGAGGAATACGATGAATATGTCTGCGGCACCGTGAACGATGCCTTCGGGTTCTTCTTGAGCGGCCCCGGCATCACGGGGCCGTTCACCAACAATGCCATAAACATCGCCCTTGTCCCGGGAACAAACGTGCCGGTGTCCATCAACACGGTGAACAACGGATCTGTGGGTTCCAATGGTGATGTGGCCAATTGCTCCAACCTCGACCCGAACTGGCAAGCCAATAGCGTCTACTTCGTAAGCAATAACAGTGGGACCACGATTGAGTTCGACGGTATGACCGTGGTGCTTACCGCCAGGGCACTGGTACAGTGCGGACAAACCTACCATATCAAATTGGCCATTGCTGACGGGGGCGATACTGCATTTGACAGCGGAGTGTTCTTGGAGGAAAACAGCTTCGCCAGCACGGGCCAGGTAATCCCTTCGCTCACCACCAGTGGCTTGGGCGTCAGTGCCAACGACACCACGATGTTCGAGGGCTGCGGAATTATTCCCTTCAACTTCCACCGCATGGGGGACACCACCAATACCGACACGGTGCAGCTGGTGATCGGCGGCACGGCCACGCCCGGGGTTGATTATTACCCGCCCATCCCCACCCAGCTGATCTACCAGCCCGGCGATACGCTGATCATATTCCCCCTTACGGTGCCCTTGGACGCGGACGGTTTGGAGACCTTCACCCTGCAAGTAACGGAGAACATCGTTTGCAGCGGGCAGACCGTTATCAGCAATTATACCTTCTACATCGACCAGTACGCGGACCTCAACGTGGTGACCACGGACGTGAGCGGCCTGTGCGAACAGGACTACGACATCGGGCCGACGGTTACGCAGGGCGCGGGCTACTACGGCTACCTGTGGAGCACGGGGGAGACCACGCCTACCATAAATGTTCAGGTGGACACTACCACTACTTTTTATGTCACGGTAACGGACACGTGCAGCTTGGCACCGGTGCAGGACAGCATCACGGTGAGCATCCCCAACTACCCGCCCTTGCAGGTGACGGTGAGCCCCGACGTTGCAATCCCCTGTTTGCAGACCGATGATATCTCAGTTACCAGCACTGTGGGCGGTAACTCGCAATACACTTATGAGTGGACGCTGAACGGGCAATCCTTGAGTGCCACCACTACGATCAACGTACCTGCCGGTCCGCCGCTGTGGTATGTGCTCACCGTGGAAGAAGGATGTGGCCACAGCGCTCAGGACTCGGTGCTGGTTACAACCGTTCCGCTGCCGGCGATCGAGGTGCAGAACTGGGACAGCACGGTGTTCTGCATCGGGGACAGCGTGGTGTTGTATCCGCTGGGCGTCACAGGTGGCAACGGGGTCTTTACCTACAGTTGGACCAACGGAGCAGGCACCATCCTGAGCAACGCCGACACGCTTCTGGTGGGCGTTCCGGCTGATTCGGCCTACGTGCTGCACGTGCAGGACCAGTGCGGCTCCATTGCGGACAGCGTGTTCACCACCCTCATCCCACGCTATGATCCGTTCCTGATCTCCCTCACAGCGGACAGCACGATCTGCTCGGGCGACTCCATCACGTTGTGGGCGCAAGTCACCGGAGGCAGCGGCGTATACACCTTCGACTGGGAGGGCTGGGACTGGAGCGACCCGAAGTACACTTACGGCGGTGATGCGGACGCCACCTTCACGGTGGACGTATTGGACCAATGCGGAGAAGGGATCTCGGCGGTGAGCAAGGTGACGGTACAGCATCCCGAAGCACACATCCTCATTGACAACCAAGGCGAAGATGATTGGCTGTTCCAAGCGCGCACGGTGCCGTTCGTAGTGCCGGTAATGATCTGGGACCTCGGCGATGGCACCAAGGTGAAAGCAACCAGCACCACGCACAGTTACTTGGACTTGGAAGACCATTGGGTGATGCTGCACATCGTGAGCGATGAAGGTTGCAAAGCGGTGGACAGCCTGCTGGTGATCGCCCCGGGAACGCTCTACTTCCCCAACGCGTTCACCCCGGACGGCGATGGGATCAACGAGACCTTCGGGCCCATTGGTGCCGCCATCGACGAGTTCAAGATGACCATCTTCGACCGTTGGGGCCATGTGGTGTATGAATCGGAGAGCATGGACCAGCCTTGGGACGGCAAGGTGAACGGCGGCGCGGACGCTGTAAGCGGGGTGTACGTGTACCTCTATCGCGCAAAAGGCCATTACTTTGAGGCCGACAAACGCTACGGCCATGTTACCTTGGTCCGCGGATCCAATGGCCGTTGAACACTTCAATCCAATCCCATGAACAGGAATCTTCTGGCCATTGCGGCCTTCGCCCTTGCCACGGGCAGTTTTGCCCAGTTGAACGTTTCTACGGCTTTGACCCCGGAACAGCTCGTACAGGACGTGCTAGTAGGCGCGGGTGTGCAAGTTTCCAACGTTTCGTACAATGGTTTTTTCGTGAGCCAGCCACAAGTCGGTTCCGGCTCGTTCACAAACGGCCTTACTACGGAGTTGGGGCTGGATGCGGGCATTATCCTGGCCAGCGGCGAAGCCCAAAATACGGCCGGCTCTGGTTTTGATTTCATGAGCGACAACAATGGCACCGGCACAGATCCCGACTTGGAAGTGTTAGCCAACGATAACGTCAACGATCGGGCCGTGCTGGAATTCGATTTCGTGCCCACGGGGGATTCCATCAAATTCAACTACGTATTCGGTTCCGAGGAATATCCCGAGTTCGTTGGCAGCTACAACGATGCATTCGGCTTTTTCCTTAGCGGACCCGGCATTTCCGGTCCCTACTCCAATGGTGCCATTAATATCGCCGTGCTGCCGGACGGCGTTACTCCGGTTACCATCAACAACGTGAACGACGGTTTGAATTCCCAGTATTACGTGGACAATTCCAGTGGCCAATACATCGTGTTCGACGGTATTACAGTGACACTGCAAGCCAGCGCCCAAGTGATCTGCGGCGAAACGTACCACATCAAACTCGCCATTGGCGATGCACTCGACCAAGCATACGATTCCGGGGTATTCCTGCAGGCTGGCAGCTTCGCTTCCAACGCCATCCCCAGCCTCACCTCTTCTACTGTCTATGGTGACGGTGTCGTAGCGGAAGGATGCGTTCCCGGAACCTTTACCGTGTTCCGGCCCGAAGGCACCGATTCGCTGGATGTTACCATTGACCATACCATCACTGGAACAGCTACCGGCGGTGTGGATTATGCCGGCATTCCGGATGTTATTACAATTCCCGCCGGGCAGGATTCCGTGGTGTTCACTATCGACGGAGTAGAGGACGGTGTATCGGAAGGTCCCGAAACGATCATCTTTTCCGTTTTCATCGTGAACGCCTGCGGTGATACCTTGGGTGATTCCCAGACCATCACCATTCAGGACTATCAACCCTTGGAGATCCAAACAACGGAAACTCTCCTGTTGACCTGTGACCAGGATTCCATCCCGCTTTCCGCAACATTTACCGGCGGTTATGGACCCACCACCATGCTTTGGAACGACAGTTTGGAAAGTCCACAATTCTGGGTGCCCGGCATGGAGGACGGCGACTACATCGTTTCCGTGAGCGATGGCTGCCCCCGATCAACCGAAGTGACGGTGCATGTGGACGCCGGCTGCGAAGTGATCATTCCCAACGTGATCACACCTAACGGTGATGGTAGCAACGACAAATTCGTGGTGCGCGGGATCCTCGGTCGTGATAATCAGGTCCAGATCTGGGACCGGTGGGGCAAAGAGGTGCTCAATACGTACAACTATCGCAACAATTTCGGTGCGAATGACCTGCATGACGGCACCTATTTCTATAGGATCCGCGTGTTGCAGCAGGAATACACCGGACACCTTACCGTGCTTGGGAGCAAGTTGTGAATTCCCACGGGCGTGGTCCGACATGTATCGGACGTTCCAAGGCTATTGCATTCGGATTTCTGACTTCAGGGACCAAAAGCTCGCGCGAGCGAACCTGATCGTGCGTGTATTCAATTGGGATTTGTACCAATCGCATCTGAAATGCGAAATGGTGTTAGATCAAGGAGCTGCCGGTCATTTCCGCCGGTTGCTCAATACCCATTAAGTCCAGCAGGGTAGGGGCAACATCCGCGAGTATGCCGTCGCGCACTTGCACCTTGCGTTCCGTAAGCACAATTACGGGAACAGGGTTCACCGTATGTGCGGTGTTGGGGCTGCCGTCGGGGTTCACGGCCTTGTCCGCGTTGCCGTGGTCGGCGATGATCACGAAGTTCCAACCATTTTTCAACCCGGCTTCCACTACGCGCTTCGCGCAGGCATCGGTGGTTTCCACTGCTTTCACTATCGCGGGGAAAACGCCGGTGTGGCCCACCATGTCCGGGTTGGCGAAGTTCAGTACCACCAAATTGTTCGCCGGGTCAGCCAATGCTTTTTCCGCGGAATCGGCCACGGCATTGGCGCTCATTTCAGGCTGTAGGTCGTAAGTGGCCACTTTCGGGCTTGGCGATACCGTCCGGGTTTCGCCAGGGAAAGGTGCTTCGCGCCCGCCGCTAAAGAAGAAGGTGACGTGCGGATATTTCTCGGTTTCTGCCAAGCGCACTTGGCCCAGCCCGGCCTTCGAGACCACTTCGCCCAAGGTCATGGCCAAGTCGTCCTTCCGGAATAGCACCTGCACATTCTTGAACCGGTGGTCGTATTCCGTCATGGTGACATAATGCAACGCCAGCGGTTCCATGCCCTGCTCAGGAAAAGCCTGTTGTGTCAATGCTTCCGTGATCTCGCGGCAACGGTCCGTGCGGAAATTGAAGCAAAGCACCACATCGCCCGGCCGTATGTGCGCCAAGGGCCGCTGGTCCATGCCAACAATGGCGCACGGCTCGATGAACTCATCGGTAATGCCCTTGGCGTAACTTTCTTCCAATGCCCACGCCGCACTGGGCGCGTGTCCACCGGTGCCAAACACGAGCAGGTCGTACGCTTTTTTGATGCGTTCCCACCGCTTGTCACGGTCCATGGCATAATAGCGTCCACACACGCTCGCGATCTGTGCGGTGGTGCCTGCAATGTCGCTTTCCAAGCTGCGGATGAAGCCCAGCCCGCTCTTGGGGTCGGTGTCGCGCCCGTCGGTGAAGGCATGGATGAAGACCTCCTTCAATCCCGCTTCCGTGGCCATTTTGCACAACGAAACCAAATGTGATTGCATGGCATGGACGCCGCCATGACCCACCAAGCCCATTAGGTGCAGGCGCTTTCCGGGCTGCTTGGCGTCCTTGAATGCGGCTTGAAGCACCGGGTTCTTTGCCAAGCTACCGTCCGCGACGGCATTGTTCACCCGCATGAGGTCCTGGAATACGATGCGCCCCGCGCCGATGTTCAGGTGGCCCACTTCACTGTTCCCCATTTGCCCGGCAGGCAGGCCCACATTCTCTCCGTAGGTGAGCAAGCGGGCATGCGGTGCGGTGGCGAAAAGCCCTTTGATGAACGGCGTGTCGGCCTGCGCGATAGCATCGGTGGAATCACCGGCGCCGATGCCCCAACCGTCCAGAATTACCAAGGCCGCCTTGCCCGGCTTCGTGTCGTTGTCACTGTTCATGCGTAGTTCGGAAATACGGCCTCAAAGGTAGCCCCGTGCGGTTCGGTATGCCGATATTTCAACGTGCCGCCCAGCTCTTCCATGGTGCGCTGCACAATAAACAATCCAAGCCCCACGCCCTTTGCCGTGCGTGTGGATTCATCCCCGCCGCGGTAGAACTTTTCATACATCCGTTCCTGGTCCCGCGCCGGAATACCGGGTCCTTCGTCGCTTACCCGCAATTTCACCCCGGAAGTAACGGCTTCCACTGAAACGTGGACCGTGCTGCCCGTTGGCGCGTATTTGCAGGCGTTTTCCAACAAATTTCCGAGGACCGTGCGGAAGGCATCACCATCGGTGCGGATCGTTAGATCTGCCGGTGCCACCAGTTCAATCTTGTGCCCAGCGCCGTAGGTCATCCCGGCCTCCTTCACCAAAAAACGGGCTGTTTCCGCCAATTCCACCGCTGTGAATTCAACTGGCCCGGTTCTGTTGTCAAGCCGGCTGGCCTGTAGGATCCGTTCCGAAAGCCCGTGCAGCCGCTCCACATCCTCCCGCGCATGGCGGGAGAGCTGCGCGCGCTGTTCTTCCTGCAGTCCCGCGCGCTCCAGCGTTTGAAGATGCAGCTTCAACCCCGCGATGGGCGTGCGCAGTTCATGGCTGACCGCCAGAATGAAGTCCTGTTGCTGTCGCGCCCGTTGCAGGTCGTGCCGCACCGTACGGTAGGTTGCCCACAGCCCGGCCAACAACAGCAGTAGAAAGACCAACCCTTCGCCCAACACCATGATGCGGGCATGTTGCGGCTGCCTTATGGGGAGTGCGGGCACCAGACCGGCAGCGCTCAATTGCGTTTGAAGCGAAAGGATGTCCTGGTCCTTGCTCAGCAAAAGCCACATCCACCAAGCGGATTGAAGCAACATGTAAAGCACCAACAAGCCGAAAAGGACCACGGGAGTGCGCGGGCTGCGTGACATTCCCCAAAAGTACCGCTTGGCGATATTTACTTCACTCAATCCATCGCCTTACCTTGTGCCGCAGAACATGACGGACCTCCGGGATATGCATGCTTTCGTTGTGCGTTGGATGCGCGAGCATGATGACAAAAAAATGCCCTATCACGGATTGGCCCATACACTCGACGTGGTGGAGTCGGCCATGCGTATTGCCAACGCAGAAGGCATAGGGAATGAGGAAATGGACCTGCTCAATGCTGCCGCCCTGTTTCACGACACCGGCCACCAGATCTCCGGACCGAAGAACCACGAGGAAGTAAGTTGTGGTTTTGCACGTGAACACCTCCCGCAATTCGGCTTCGACAATATCCAGGTAGAGCGCATTTGCCAGCTCATCATGGCCACACGCATTCCGCAATCACCTTTCGACAAGACCAGCCGAGCACTTTGCGATGCCGACTTGGATTATCTCGGCCGGCCCGATTTCGTTTCCAAAGGGAAGAACCTCTTCGATGAAATGCGCTACAGGGGAGATCTCGCAACCCAACGCGAATGGAACGAACTGCAGGACCGCTTTCTGGGCATGCACCACTACCACACGAAGTACGCCAAAAAGCATCGCGACCCCGCCAAGAAGAAGCACCATGAGCAGGTGCGGCAGTGGTTGAAGGATAATCCGTGAAGTTGGCACTGCGCAGTGTTTAACCGCAACGGTTAAGCGGTTTCGCAACGGAAGCATTGTCCTTCGTGGAAATGCACCACAGGAAAACAGGGAGCCCTCTTCTTGCCTTAGTTTTCTTCGCTCCCTCCGCGGATTAACCTTTTCTCGGTATGTCGCACAGTGATAAACTGCGCCAAGGCATAAAAACAAAGCCCCCGACCAGGGCCGGGGGCTTGTTACAGTGGTGCCTCCCAGAATCGAACTGGGGACACATGGATTTTCAATCCATTGCTCTACCAGCTGAGCTAAGGCACCGTAGCTCCCATCTTTGCACCGTCGCCAACCAGAAGTGGACGCAGAGTTCAATGGGGCGGCAAATATAGCGGGAAGCACGATCCATGGAACAAGAAGCTGTAGATCTGGTGGTGGACGTGGGCAACACGCGGATGAAAATGGGCTTGTTCCTGCGGGGCAAATTGCTGAAACGCGCCGCAGCGCCGCACGGTGACCGCGCAGAAGTCGCCCGGTTCTTGGGCGGGCATGGGGCCGCACGCATCGCCTTGGGGTCCGTGGCCAAGGTGGATCCACCATTTCTCGCTTTTCTGGAAGGCTTGGCGCCCGTAACAGTGATCCTGCCGGGATCCCCAACACCGGTGCAAACCCGGTATTCCACTCCGGAAACCTTGGGTGTGGACCGCATGGCCAACGCGGTAGGGGTGGCGGTGCTTTTCCCCACGCGTCCGGCACTGGCCATCGATCTGGGCACATGCATCACCTACGACCTGGTGGATGCGCTCGCCGTACACCACGGCGGAGCCATAAGCCCCGGCATGGCCATGCGCGCCAAGGCCATGCACGCATACAGTGCCGCCTTGCCCGAAGTGCTTCCGCCGGAGAACCCGCCGCTCTTAGGATTGGACACTCCACAAAGTCTCGCTGCGGGCATCCACTTCGGCATCTGTGCGGAAATGCGCGCCATCATTGCGGAATTGGGGCAACAACAACCCGGCATGGCCGTTGTGCTCACAGGCGGTGATGCGCCCCGATTCGCAAAGGCCATGAAAAGCGGCATCTTTGCGCACCCTTCGCTAACCCTTATCGGCCTGCATGCCATTCTTCACCACCACCCGCGCCGCGGTTTTGTTACTCCTCTTTGAGACCATTGGTGCGGTGTGCGCACAAAGCAGCGGCTCTCCTTACAGCGCCTACGGCTTTGGCGACCTGTTACCGGCCGGACAGACCCCACAAGCCCTAAAAGGTGGTACCGGCTTGGCCCTTTCCGAGCCGTTCAGCCTCTCCTTCGGCAATCCGGCCAGCTATGCTGCACTCGCAAGGCCCGTCTTCGACGTGGGCTTCAATGCTTCAACCGTGAAATCCACCACCGACGTCAGTTCGGCATCGCGTGGTAGCGCCGACCTCACGGGATTCAGTGTTGGCGTACCGTTCGGTGGCGGGAAGTGGGGCATCGGTCTGGGCCTAACCCCCTACAGCAACGTGGACTATTCAACCTCCACCACCGTGCCCACCGCCGATGGCGACGTGCGCTTCAATTACAGTGGCAGCGGCGGGCTGGACCGCGCGTTCTTCGGTGTGGGCCGTTCACTGCTCCCCCAACAATACGATTCGCTCGGCAACGCAGGCATGACGCTGCGCATTGGTGCAGAGTTCAACTTTCTCTTCGGGAACGTGGAACAAACGCGCGACGCCATCTATCCCGCCTTCAACGGATTCAACAATACGCGCGCCTTCTCCAGCTTGGTACTGCGAGCGCCCACCGCCAACGCTAGCGTGATGTGGCAGGGTGACCTCACGCGCAAAGTGTCCAGGGACGCGGACAATTGGCGCTGGGGCATCGGCATATCAGTGGACCTGCCCACCGCCATCCAGGCGCACTACAACCGCCTGGCATACTCCTTCGTTTCCATCAACAATATCGAAGCTTTCCGAGACTCGATCTCCTCCACCGATCGTTTGGACGGCACCATCGATCTGCCGCTGGGTCTGGGTTTGGGTATTGGCGTACAAAACGCAAGGTGGGCCATTGCCGCCGAATACCGCTTGCGGGATTGGGCCGCAACATCCGTGAATGTTCCTGAATTTGCGTTGCCCTCCGCACTTTCCGCTTCCAGCACGATAGCGCTGGGAGCAACCTTCACTCCGCAAGATGAAGGCTCGCTGTTCCGCCGTGCCATGTACCGATTCGGCCTGCGGCAGACCCAAGGGCCCATTGAGGTACGGGGCCATGTGCTGACCACCAGCGCCGTAACAGCAGGGTTGAGCCTGCCGATAAACGCTATCCAGACCAACAGTTGGCTGCACCTTGGTGTGGAGGCTGGCACGCGCGGAACCACCACTGATGGGCTTGTGAAGGAGCAGTACACCACGCTGTGGCTAGGCATCACCTTCACGCCATGGCGCGGGGAGCGTTGGTTCACTAAGCCCAGGATCCAGTGATGGCTTTTCGCAGTGGTCCGGAATGAGGTGGAGCATAGTGATCTTGGTCGCCGTTCTGCTCGCCACGGGCTTCTCCGCCTGCAAGAACGACTTGGACCGCGTGGCCGCGCTGGAAGTACCTGCGGACGGGCCTGACCGCATCACCACTGGCGCGGAATACCTTTATTCGGACAGCGGTTTGGTACGCAACCGTGTGCGTGCGGCCACCATTGAAGAGTATGCCGGGGATGATCCCCGCACGGAACTTTCCGGTGGGGTGGAACTCACCTTCTTCAGCTCGGACGGGCAAGCAAACGGTGTGCTCACCGCGCGCAGGGGCAGCATCCTTCCCGCCGAAAATCGCATGCAGGTTGACCAGCAGGTGGTCTTCACCAACGCCCGCGGTGAAAAGCTGGAAACCGAACAATTAACGTGGGACCGCGACAGTGGGCGCGTCCATACGGACAAGCCCGTGAAGGTGACCCGTGAAAAGGACATTATCTTCGGGCAGGGTTTGGACGCTTTGGAGGATATGTCGAAATACACCGTGAGAAAGGTGACCGGAACGGTGTTCCTCGGCGCGGGCGATACCTTGGCCCCGGCGAAAGCCACAGATTGATGGAACGCATTGCACGCATTATGGAGATCTTCTGGCTGGTGCTGGGGGCGCTTACTGCAGCATGGGCTGTCTACGTACTGGCTATGCAAGGCTGGACTTATGGGCGCCAATGGCTGCTTTTCCCCGCCGTGTGCTTCGCCATGTGGGGCTATCGCCGCTACATGCGTGGCCGCATGGCCAATTGGGCCGGCCAGAACAATGTGCGCGACGAGGAAGACCGAGATGGACGGTGACCCTTGTTTCCCTCGAAAAATCCGCCCTGCTCAATGAACGGCGGTGATCTTGGCATACTGCTGGTGGCGATGCTGACCTCCGGCTTTTGTTCCGGTTTGGAAATTGCCTTGGTGAGCAGCAACAAGCTCTATATCGAGCTACAGCGCAAACAGGGTGCCATTTGGGCCAAGATCGTGGCCTCCCTGCTGAAGCGGCCCGCCCGTGTCATAAGCGCTTTGCTTGTGGGCAACACCATTGCGCTGGTGGCCTACGGTATCGTAATGGCACACCTCTTGGAGCCCGGGCTGCGCGCCATTTACCCGCATGAAGGCTTCGTACTGGTGATGCAGACGCTCCTGAGCACCCTGCTGATCCTGGTAGTGAGCGAATTTCTGCCCAAAGCGCTCTTTCGCATCGATCCCAACGGAATCCTCAGCGTATTCGCCATTCCGCTGTGGCTTATCTATGCCATACTGTGGCTGCCCACGGTGCTGCTTACCACGGTGAGCGAAGGCATTTTGCGGTTGTTCGGTTCCAAACCCAACATGGGCAAGGCCGGTTTCGGGCGGATCGACCTGGATGCATTTCTGCAGGAAGTGAGTGAAGATATGGGCGATGATACCGCGGCGGACGCCGAGATCGAGTACTTCCGGAATACGCTGGAACTTAGCAATACCAAAGTGCGCGATCTCATGACGCCGCGTGCTGAGATCGCCGCCATCGACGTGGAAGAGTCCATTACTGAACTCGGCCAGCGATTCCTGTCCACCGGCCACTCCAAAGTATTGATCCATAAAGGCGATATCGATAACATCATCGGTTATGTGCATGGCTACGAACTGTTCAAGGCCCCGCTTACGATTCGTTCGGTGTTGCGCCCCGTGAATTTCGTGCCCGGCACCATGCCCGCTGACGAGCTGTTGCGCCTGTTTACCAAGCAACGCACGCATATCGCGGTGGTCGTGGACGAGTTCGGTGGCACCGCAGGCATGCTCACCATCGAGGACGTAATGGAAACCATCGTTGGGGACATCGAAGACGAGCACGACGACGAAAACATGGTGGAGGAACGACTCGCACCCGGCGAATTCGTGCTGAGTGCGCGCGTGGAGGTGGAACACCTCGTGGAAAAATACGGCATGAACATGGAGGAAAGCGAGGAATACGATACGCTGGCGGGATACATCATGCACCGCACAGGAACCGTGCCCGAGCCGGGCGAAATCGTGGAAGACGGCCCCTTCCGATTCACCATTACGAACGTTTCACACGGCCGCATCGATCTGGTGAACCTGCTGGTGAAGGATTTGGAGGCCGGCTTCGTGGACGGCGTACCCAAGTGATCCGGGCTGTCCGGGGCAGATCGAGCACCGAATTCGAAGCGACAAACCGTTTCCTCTTCGTCAAAAGCTGCTTGAACACCTCCGGAAACGCCCACCGGGTGCGACATTCAGTCTTTGACGGTCCGGAGTTCCCGCCGTGGGGGCCACCCGCCTATATTTGCCACCCTTTTCAAGCATTCGGAACATGGCAGTAATCGGTAAGATCCGCGAACGTGGCACCCT
>Ga0209480_10002519_pt1 | contig 12481 bp, 13 predicted proteins | sample JI61114C2DNA_FD_187501 | JGI IMG/M metagenome (GOLD analysis project Ga0209480, IMG submission 187501) | Wastewater effluent complex algal communities from Wisconsin, to seasonally profile nutrient transformation and Carbon sequestration -... | ecosystem: Engineered > WWTP > Effluent > Algae...
TTATATGCTACCTCATATGTTGCACCAGTAACTGACGACCAATTAACTGTTGCAGTACTTGTGGTAATACCAGAAGTAGTAATACCTGTAGGAACTGTTGCGTTACAAGTTGAACCATTGGTTGATGCTGTCGTCGTAAAATTTGATGTTGCTGAAAATGCAGAAGACGTACCATCTGAACATAAACTTTTTACTCTTACTTCATAATCAGTATCAGCTGTTAATCCAGATAATGCTAATGATGTTGAAGCAGATGTAACAAAAGTCCAAGTAGTTGCAGAAGTTGCTTTATATGCTACCTCATATGTTGCACCAGTAACTGACGACCAATTAACTGTTGCAGTACTTGTGGTAATACCAGAAGTAGTAACATCTGTAGGAACTGTTGCATTACAAGTTGTATTATTTGTAATTCCTGTAACAATCAAAGTATAATTTTGGCTTCCATTTGTTAGTGTTCCTTTGTGAGTAATAGTAATTGTGTATTGACCGCTAGCTCCAGAAACTTCCACTCTTTCAAAAGGGTCTTTTTTATTATCACCTAAACCATTTGTATTTACACCTGTTAATAGCCATGGTAAATATGTTGTACCAGCTTTAGTAATTCTAATATCTAAATCGTTTACTAATCTGGCCATAGATGAATTAAGTGTTGTAGTTGCCGTTCCTGCAGGATCTGTCCAACAAATAGATGCCAACAGTTTATTAACACCATCACTATTCACTGTAATTGTATACGACTGACCTGGTAGTAATGTTCTTTGGTCTATAAGTGACTTATCTCCTTTTTGAGAAATTGTCTGAGCTGCTTTTTTAGCATTTAAAAGCCCCCATCCAAAAACAGCATCTGGCCCTTTTAAACCTGCATCATCTGCAGTGTGTAAAACTAATCCTTTTAATGTTGCAGAACGCATAAAACTTCCATTTAAATTATTATAATGCTGCTGCAACAACAATAACGTACCAGTCACATTTGGAGATGCCATTGAAGTACCTGTTATACTAGCATAAGCGGTATCACTATTTTGATATGTTGAATAGACGCTAGTACCATTACCCGTAATATCTGGTTTGATTCTTAAATCATCTGTTGGTCCTTGGCTACTTGAACTATTAATCGAAACAGAAACTAGATTTCCGTTTGTATCGATATTCGCATCTTGAGCATTAGCTACAACTAAATTATTTTTTGAAGTTGCATGTCCTGTTAATTTATCAAATCCTGCCGCTAATGGATTTGTAGTAATTGAACTATTTCCATCATTTCCAGCTGCCACAACCATTAGATAATTAGGAGCATTATACATAAGTCTGTCCCAATCTTCTGATTCCCCAATATATGCACCAGCATAATAACTTGGCAATAATTTATTTCCAGAATCATCTATCGATTGAAGACCGTACGAATGATTTGAAACTAACATTCCATTTGCTGCTGCTGTAGTTGCTTCTGATAAATCATTATTCCACATATAACCTCTTACTTTAGATTGCGGAGCCATTCCTTTTGCATTTGCCACTACACCAGAAGCTGTAATAGTTCCTGTAACATGCGCAGCATGAAAATTTAATCGAGTTCCTCCTTCGGTTGCTGCATCTGCGATAATTACACGATTCGTTCCGCCAGGACCATCATACTCTTGATGAGATGCTCTAGCATGACCACCATCCCAAACGTAAGCAATCATGTTTTGTCCATCTAACTTTAACCCTAAAGTTCCCCCTGTATTAAGATGATTTGTTCTTGTAGATTTAGCTGCTGCAACATTAAAAGTTCTATAATATATCAAACTGCCATCTGCTTCTATTCTCTGTAACTCAGCAAATCCTCCATCTTCTAAATTAACAAAAACAGGAATATTATTTGTTTTTGCAAAGGCAAGAGCCGTACTTTTATCTTCTTTTTCTTTTTCTAAAAAAGATCTTGATAATTTTGTGATTTCTTGGTTATTATAATCACTTGTAATTTTTTTTCTTTCTACTTCTGTTTGTCCAAAAGCACTAGGCAAAGAACACAATAGTCCCGCAAAAAGAAACGTTTTAAAATAGTTGATTTTTTTCATAGTTAAATTGTAGGTTAGTTGATAAAATTTATGAAAAGCATTTCAAATATATATAAAAATATAAAATAAAACAAAATAAAATTCATTTTTTTGGCTTAATAGTTAAATATCTGTGAAATTCATTTTTATCACAATTAACCTAAAAGAATTAACCGATGCTCCGTTTCATGGATAAAATGGAAAGTTTAAAAACCTAAGGTTTTCAAATGCTTTTTCAAAGCATGACTTTGTAAAATAAGTAAGTAAATTTATAAAAATCACAATAAGACTCTGTGTTGTTGTAGCGTTTGTTCTTTCTTTTAAATATAGAAAAAGTTATAACCGAAGAATCTGTATTGAGATTATAATTTTGTTGAGATTGGATACAATGAAGATAATGTTCGTTTTTTGACACAAAGTGTTCCTTCGAATTCAGTTAGAAAATAATTAAATCCATAATTTTACTGGAATATTATGTATGTTTGGCTGTGCTAAAAAAAAAAATTAACCTTGTAAATTAATTTAATTTTACAGCATATTTTGGAAGCAAAAAAACTGATGATCTGTTTCAATTTCATTCAATTGGTTACCTTCGAAAAATTTAGCATTCATCATCATGAATATGTCTACTTTTTGTTATTCCATTGTAAAATTGTCTTTTTTAATTATCTCCTACTTATAAGTTTTAAGATGTGTTATAAAGTGCCGATATAAAAATATTTCTTTATTAAAGACAACGAATAAAATTGTTATAAAATTTATAAATAAATTTTTTGAATTTTATCTACAATGGTTTGTGCTAATTTTTGATGACTTTCAAAGGTCCAACCTGCAATATGTGGTGTTAACAATACATTTTCGGACTGTAAAAGATATTTAAAAGCAGCTGGTTTTTTACCTTCTAATAAGGTTTCAAAAGATAGTTTTTCGTATTCCAAAACATCTAAACCTGCACCTAAGATTTTTCCAGCCTGTAAAGCTTTCGCTAAATGCTCAGTTACTACAGAATTTCCTCGAGCAGTATTAATAAACCAAAATGGCTTTTTGAATTGATTAATAAAATCCGAATTAATCATTTTATCGGTTTCAGGCGTCCAAGGCGTGTGCAAACTTAAAACATCGGCTCTTTCTTGAAGTTCGGATAATGTAACTTGAGTAGCGTTTACATCTTCTAAATTCGGTAAAATATCATGACATATAACAGTTACGTCAAATCCGCGTAATTTTTTAGCAAACGATTTCCCCATATTTCCATAACCGATAATTCCGATGGTTTTACCTTCTAATTCATATCCACGATTAGCTTCTCGTCTCCATTGACCCGATTTTACTTCATTATTAGCTTTGTTCAATTTATTAAAAAGCAACAATAACATTCCGAGTGTATGTTCTCCAACCGCATTGGCATTTCCTTCTGGAGCAGCTATTAAATGAATTCCTTTCGCTATAGCACAATCGCAATCGATATTTTCTAAACCAGCACCAACTCGGGCAATGAATTGCAAATTTGTTGCTTTATCTAAAAACGTTTTATCAATTTTAAAACGACTTCTAATGACAATTCCATGATAGTTTTTAATTTTAGCCTCTACTTCTTGTTTGGATGAGTTAAAATCGACTTCATTATCAAAACCAGCTTTTTGCAACTGTTCCCAAAGTAACGGATGATTACTATCAATATGAAGAACTTTTATGTCTGACAAATTCATGTTATTCAATTATAAGATAAAAAATACAAGAAATTAAAATTAAGCTCATTTAAACTTTTACAAGAAAAATAAATTCAAAAAGAGTGTAACTTAAGGTATACAAATCAAAAAATTACAAAAGATGAATTACTTACTGACAAAACTAACAAAAAACGAATTAGAAAATTGCATTTTACCTTTTATTCCAAAAAATAAAAGAGAATTTAGTAGTAAATTTAATAGTCTAGATATCTGTATTGCAAATTCCAGTGATATTGACCACCCAATTCCAATTTAAAGTGACCACCTGATTCCAATTCAAAATGACCACCTAATTTCGGAGCAAACTGACCACCTCCATTTTTCATTAAAAACTACTTTTTTTCTTGTGTTAATTTGTGATTCAAATATACTAAAATTACTCTTTGTTGAAAACTAAAAATCGAAAAACATAAAAGAGAGGGAAAAAGCGTTTTTATAATGCTAAAACTTATAAAACTAGATTCTTAAACGAAAGGTGTTTTGCTTGGATGGATAGTTTTAGAACATTATTAATAAGGTTTGATTCCCTTAATCAATCTTGATTAAATTGGCATTATCTGGCTTTTGCATTGATACTGCTAAAAGTTTAATGAGTTTAATCAAAAAAATGAGGCTATTTGAAAATAAATAAAAAGAGGCTCTCTAAAAAGTCCTAACTTTATCAAGTTTAACCGTTTAATTCTATATAAATATCTGATTTTCAAATAATTTATATTACGAAATAAATTCGGAATAACAAAATACTGACTCTTGAAACAGCCTCTTTTAACTTTATTAAAATATACTACTCAACAGGATTTCCTTGCGCAGTAGTATAATTTACTTTTAATTGGTCTGCTTTACGTAGTTCTAATTTAATATCACTTACAAGACCCATTTTAACATTTTTATCAATCTTTAATGATGCTGTCAAATATTTCTCATCTTCAGAATTTCTTGATGCTCTTTCTGTCATTACAAAATTTTTAATATCTGCTGGAGATGCCATTTTATCAGCTAATTGAATACGATCTGAGCCTCCTAAAGAAGAACGATATCTTTCGTTAGGTTTTCCAGCGTATAAATACATTACATATTGTTTCTTATGCAATTTAGCCGTTTGATTTGCCTTTGGTAAAGTATTTTCTATCTTCAAATCACTATCTTTCATAGTAGTAGCCGTCATGAAGAAAAATAAAAGCATAAATACAATATCTGGCAGCGATGCTGTTGAAATAGCAGGCGTTCCTCCTGATTTTTTCTTTTTAAATTTAGACATAGTTATACTTTTTTTAATTCTTTTTAGGTTCTGCTTCTGAAAGTCTCATAGGAATTAATTCTTGAATTTTTTCCACCTTAGGCTTTAAATCATCTACTAATCCTTCGGTTGCTTTTGAAGCTGGATCATTATAAATATAATCCATTTCTGTATAAGTCATACCGTAACGTTTCTTACACTCTCTATCTCTTAAATAATTATATGCTGCAACTAATTCATTTTGTACTGCAATATAAGTTCCATACGAAGTTTGTCCATCATTATTTAAAGAAATAATTGCTTTTTCTGGACTTTCTGATAAATTAGGATCTTTTTTTCCTAAACAATAGCTACAAGTTCCATTCCCATTATTTTCAATAAAATCAATTGCAGTTTGACGTAAATCTTTAATATCTACCAATTTTTCATTGACTAATAATTGGTTGTCTTTATTTACTAAAACCGTTAAAATATTTCTTTCATTAATTGGCGGAACAGGTGGGTTTTCTTCATAACGAGGCAAGAGTCTGTTAATCCCTTGATCAACACCAATAGTAGTAGTAACCAAGAAGAAAATCAATAGTAAGAAAGCAATATCTGCCATAGAACCGGCATTCACTTCAGGTGGTGCACCTCTTTCTTTTCTAGCCATAGTTTATTTTTTTATTTTAGATAAACTTGTCCATGCTAACACAACAATTGATGCAATAGCAAGAATATAAAATGTGTTAAGTCCAGTACTAATTATTTTAGAATAAGAAGAAGAAATCATAGCTCCATCTTTTAATTTTACTTCACTACCATCAGCTAATATGAAAGCTACTAAAATAACTGCAAGAAATAAACCAACAGTAATCATAGTTGTTTTTAACTGATCTTTGTGTGTAAGTAAGTTTTTAATTACGTAATATAAAACAGCTGCTATAGCAATTGACATAGCAATGTAAGATACCATAATAAAAACACCTACTAAACTATTTGCTTTTAATTCATCTGGCTCATAAGCAAAAGTAGCAAAATACACTACTAAGCCAATAATACCTATAATGAAGGTAGCAATTTTCACTAATTTATGTGTATTCATTTTTTAATTATTTTTTTTCTTTAAGGTAATCAGATAGTATATCTACTAAAGAGATAGATGCATCTTCCATATCATTAACAATAGAGTCGATTTTTGCTGTAATGTAGTTGTAAAAAATTTGAAGGATCATCGCTACAATAAGTCCAAATACAGTAGTTAATAACGCTACTTTAATACCCCCCGCTACTAATGAAGGCTCCATAGAGCCTGCAGACTCAATATTATCAAAAGCAACAATCATACCAATTACCGTTCCTAAGAATCCTAACATTGGCGCTAATGCGATGAATAAAGAAATCCAAGATACGTTTTTCTCTAACTGCCCCATTTGTACTCCTCCGTAAGCCACGATAGATTTTTCAGCAGAATCTAATCCATGAGAAGAACGATCTAATCCTTGGAAAAAAATAGAAGCTACAGGTCCTGCAGTATTTCTTGCTACTTCTTTAGCCGCTTGAATTCCACCTGACTTTAAAGCTGCCTCAATATCACTAACTAATTTTTTAGTATTAGTAGTAGATAAATTTAAATAAATAATTCTTTCAATTGCAATTGCCAAACCTAAAATTAAACATAATAATACTGCTCCCATGTAAATTGGATCCCCTTCAATGAAACGTTTTTTCATAGATTGAGTAAATGTAACTTCTTCTGCCGCTGCATTATCTGTTGAAGCAGTTGCTGCCGCATCATCTGTAGTTGCTGTAGTTGTTGAATCAGCTACTTGTTCTGTTGCTGGAGCTGCCGCTGTTGTTGAATCTTGAGCTTGAACATTTCCAAAAGTCATAAGCCCTGTGATTGCTAAAATAGAAAATAATCTTTTCATCGCTTTTGTTCTTAAATTTAATTAGTTAATGGGGTCAAAGGTATAAAAATATTTATAAATAATTCAAATTAATACTACTTCGCAGAGAGGAAGGGATTCGAACCCTCGATACCCTTGTGGAGTATACACACTTTCCAGGCGTGCGCCTTCGACCACTCGGCCACCTCTCTATCTTATAATACTCAATTTAAGGGCGCTAAATAACGTAAAAAAAACGATGTATAAAAATTTAAATATATTATTTTATGTCATTTCTCCTCTTATAGCTGTTTCGAAAATAGTTTTCAATACATTATTTGAAACTTTTTGCCCTAAAAGATACATCAATTTAGTAACTGCCGCCTCAGTTGTAATGTCTTTTCCGGAAATTACACCAATATTTTTTAATTGTGTACTGGTTTCATAATTACCCATTGAAACACTACCTCCGCTACACTGTGTTACATTAACAACGTGAATATTGTTTTTTATTGCCTTTTCTAAGACTTCTACAAACCATCTTTCTGTTGGTGCATTTCCAGAACCATAAGTCTCTAATACAATTCCTTTTAAATTTGGTATAGCAAAAATGGCAGTTAATACGCTTTCGTTTATTCCAGGAAATAATTTCAAAATTGAAATATTGTCATCAAATTGAATATGAACTTTAAGATTTTTCACGGATTTTGAAACCAATATTACATCTCTATTGACTTTTAAATGCACGCCTGATTCTGCTAATTCAGGAAAATTTGGCGATGCAAATGCATTAAAATGTTCGGTACTTATTTTTGTTGTTCGATTTCCACGATATAATTTATACTCAAAATACAAACAGACTTCTTGAATTACAGGTTTTTTATTATCTTGTAATGATGCAACTTGAATTGCAGTAATCAAATTTTCTTTGGCATCCGTTCTTAAATCACCAATTGGCAATTGCGAACCTGTAAAAATCACTGGTTTTGCTAAATTCTCTAACATAAAACTCAATGCCGATGCGCTATAAGACATAGTATCTGAACCATGGAGTACTACAAAACCATCAAATTTTAAATAATTTTTCTTTATTAATTGAGCTATTTTTTGCCAATTAGAAATATTCATATTTGATGAATCAATTGGGGTTTCAAATGAAATAGTTTTAATAGAACAGTCTAAAAGATGTAATTCGGGAATTCGATTGAGTAACTCATTAAAATCAAAAGCTTTTAAGGCTCCTGTCTCAAAATCTTTTACCATTCCGATGGTGCCACCCGTGTAAATTAAAAGTATTTTTGGTTTATGAGATGTCATTAGTATATTTCAATTTATTCACTACTGGATTTGCATACATCGCTAAAAAACCTTCTTTCATAGTTTCATTTTCGGCATCAATTCGCATTTCTAATCTTCTTTCAAACAACTTACGCTCTTTTTCGTCATACAAATGTTCAAAACGCGTTGTTTTGTGTAAAATATCGTAAGCAATGACGTTCGTTGGCCACAATTTATAAGATTGAAGAATAGAATCGTCAATTACTTGAGCCAGCGCTTGAATTTGCTTGTTATTATTATCGTTTTCAGTAATAATTTTTTCATATTCGTTTTCTAAAACATCACCTACATGTATGTGAATACGTTTCTTTTGCCCGATGATTCCACTTAATAATGTAACAAAATCTTCATTTTTCTCTTTTATATATACTTCGTCTTTTGAAAGCGCTATTAATTGTGGCATTTTCAAAGCGTCTGTTGGATCGTATTCGTACGAAATAGAAATAGGAACAATTTTTAATTTCTTAAAATAGTCCATTACTCTTACTTCATCATTTGCCATAGCAACCATTTTTAAAACACCTTGATGAGTTGCATCATTACCGTCTTTTGTTCTTCCTTCACGTTGCGCAATCCATACGGAACGATTTTCTTTAGACAATAAATGATACATATATTCTGACATCAGCTTAGAGCTCTGTAATAATTCTCTTGGCGATAATCCGCGTTGCACTAAAAAGTTTCTATTAAGTTTTGATAATTTTAAAAGGAAATCTTTCTGTACTAAGTTATCTCCAATAGCTGAAGCCGTCATCACTAATCCATGATTAATTAAAGAAACATTTAATAAAGAAGTATCTAAAATAATATCGCGGTGATTGGAAATAAATAAATACGAAGTATTAGGTTCTAATTTATCAAAACCAGAAGTTGTAAGCCCTTCCGAACTTCTGTCTAAAATCCTTTGAATCGATTGATAAACAAAATTAACTTGAAAATCGCGAATAGAATGTGTTCTACTCAATTGCAATTTCCATTCCTTATCCTCTATTTCTGGAAAAGTAAAATTCATCATTGCTTTCATCATAGGATGATGTAACAAAGATTTTAAGGCTTCGTTAACTTCTGTATCATAATATGGCCGAATAGAATCGAATTTTGACATAGTTTTTTGGAATCAATCACAAAAGAACAAAAATTTTATGACTTGAGGTTTGAATTGAGGTTAAATTCCGAAAATTTGCTTTGAATTCTCTGTAGTGATTTTTGCAATTTCTGCTACTGATAAATTATAGATTTCTGCTAATTTTTGTGCAACTAGTAAAGTGTAACTACTTTCGTTTCGTTTTCCTCTGTATGGAACAGGCGCTAAATAAGGCGAATCGGTTTCTAAAACAATGTGTTTCAAGCCGATTTCATTTAAAAATTGATCAATTTTTCCGTTTTTGAATGTTACTACTCCTCCAATTCCTAATTTCATTCCTAACGAAATCGCTCTTTGGGCTTGACCCAAATCACCAGTGAAACAATGAAAAACTCCGAATAAATCAGCTGCTTTTTCACTTTCTAAAACCTCGAAAACTTCATCAAAAGCATTTCGACAGTGAATGTTGATAGCTAATTTATACTTTTTCGCTAATTGGATTTGATGCTTAAAGGCGTGTTGTTGTTCTTTCAAAAAAGTTTTATCCCAAAATAAGTCAATTCCGATTTCTCCAATAGCATAAAATTTTTTGGAAATCAATTCTTTTTCTACATGCTCCAGTTCTTCCAAGTAATTTTCCTTCACATACGTAGGATGCAAGCCCATCATTAAAAACACATTTTCGGGATATTGTTTTTCCAATTCGTACATTTTAGCTGTATAATTAGAATCTATTGAAGGTACGAAAAGACGAGAAACTCCTACATTTATAGCGCGTTGCATCATTTCGTTGCGGTCTTGATCGAATTCTTCTGAATATAAATGCGAATGAGTATCGGTAAGTATCATTTGTTGATTGAGTTACAAAGTGGCAAAGTTATAATAAAAGTATTAAGATTAAAGAATTAAGTAATAAGACTAAATTTTTATATTTTTGATTCATGGAAGATTTGCAAGACTTTTTAAAAGAAAAAAAATATAAAAAGATAAAATTTACGGTGCTAAAAACCCAACATTTATTAATTAAAGGAAAGATAAATGGTGTCAAAGGCAACTTTATTTTAGATACTGGAGCAAGCAATAGTTGTGTAGGATTTGAAAGTATTGAACTGTTTAAATTAGATGCGAAATTTTCAGAAACTAAAGCTGCAGGTGCTGGTGCAACAGGAATTGAAACACAATTAGCAAAAAACAATGAAATTCAATTAGGAAGATGGAAAAATAAAAGACTCCATCTAATTGTTTTTGACATGAGTCATGTAAATGATGCGCTTCGTCATTACAAAACCAAACCTGTTGATGGTATTATCGGTGCCGATATTTTACTAAAAGGAAAAGCAATCATTGATTATAGCAATCATTTTTTATATGTAAGATAATAAAACAAAAAGTCCTGCATTTGCAGGACTTTTTACTATAAATCTATTGTCTTAGTCGGCTAAAACAATAATCTTGTTTTCATTCATTTCGATGGTGCCTGAATTAACAGGTAACCAATACGTTTGCTCATTTACTTTATTGAATTTAGAAACGAATTCTTTTTGAATTTTAATGTTTTGAGCATTGATTTTAACATTTCCTTCTGCTAATAAAGAAACAATAGGTGCGTGATTATTTAGCATTTGAAACTCACCATTAATTCCAGGAACTGCTACCGAAATAACTTCTCCTTTAAACAATGTAGCTTCTGGTGATACTATTTCTAAAATCATATTACTTAGTTGATTAGTGATTAGTGATTAGCTTAAGTAAATGAATACTAAATTATGCTTCTGCTAACATTTTTTGTCCTGCTTCGATAGCTTCTTCAATAGTTCCTTTAAGGTTAAACGCTGCTTCTGGTAAGTGGTCTAATTCACCATCCATAATCATGTTAAATCCTTTGATTGTTTCTTTAATATCAACCAATACCCCAGGAATACCTGTAAATTGCTCCGCTACGTGAAAAGGTTGCGATAAGAAACGTTGTACACGACGTGCACGAGATACTGCTAATTTATCTTCTTCAGATAATTCTTCCATACCTAAGATGGCGATGATATCTTGTAATTGTTTGTATTTTTGAAGAATCTCTTTTACTCTTTGAGCACAGTCATAATGTTCAGCACCTAATATTTCCGGAGTTAAGATACGAGAAGTAGAATCTAATGGATCTACCGCTGGATAAATACCCAACTCAGCAATTTTACGAGATAATACTGTTGTAGCATCTAAGTGAGCAAACGTTGTTGCTGGCGCAGGGTCGGTTAAGTCATCTGCGGGTACGTAAACCGCTTGTACAGATGTAATAGATCCTTTTTTAGTTGAAGTAATACGCTCTTGCATTGCACCCATTTCAGTTGCTAATGTAGGTTGGTATCCTACCGCAGAAGGCATACGGCCTAATAAAGCCGATACTTCAGAACCTGCTTGTGTAAAACGGAAGATATTATCAACGAAGAACAATACATCTTTACCTTGGTCAGATCCAGCTCCATCACGGAAATATTCAGCGATAGATAATCCTGAAAGTGCTACACGAGCACGAGCTCCAGGTGGTTCATTCATTTGTCCAAAAACGAAAGTAGCTTTAGACTCTCTCATTCCTGGCATATCTACTTTAGACAAATCCCATCCTCCATTTTCCATAGAGTGCATGAAATCGTCACCGTATTTAATAATTCCTGACTCTAACATCTCACGGAGTAAGTCATTTCCTTCACGTGTTCTTTCACCTACTCCTGCGAATACAGAAAGTCCACCGTGACCTTTTGCAATATTGTTAATCAACTCCTGAATCAATACCGTTTTACCTACTCCTGCACCACCAAATAATCCAATTTTTCCTCCTTTTGCATAAGGCTCAATAAGGTCGATTACTTTGATTCCTGTAAATAAAACTTCAGAAGAAGTTGATAAGTCTTCAAATTTTGGAGCTGGTCTGTGGATTGGTAAACCATTTGCACCAGATTTAGGTAAATCTCCTAAACCGTCGATTGCATCACCAATTACATTAAATAAACGACCAAAAACGTCAGCCCCAATTGGCATTTGAATTGCAGCACCAGTAGCAACTACTTCTGCTCCTCTTGCCAAACCATCTGTAGAGTCCATAGAAATGGTACGAACAGTGTTTTCACCAATGTGAGATTGAACTTCAAGTACTAATAAAGTACCATCTTTTTTAGTGATTTCTAATGAAT
>Ga0209480_10002521_pt1 | contig 12470 bp, 6 predicted proteins | sample JI61114C2DNA_FD_187501 | JGI IMG/M metagenome (GOLD analysis project Ga0209480, IMG submission 187501) | Wastewater effluent complex algal communities from Wisconsin, to seasonally profile nutrient transformation and Carbon sequestration -... | ecosystem: Engineered > WWTP > Effluent > Algae...
GGCAAGGAAGACACCGTGCGCTTCCGCGTGAAGGTGAAGGACGAACTCGGTGGCGCGGAGATCACTTTCAAGGCCGAGGCGGCGGGACAGGTCGTGCTGCGCCGTGCCACACTCAGCGTTCGGCCAGCCGCGCCGTATCTCACGAACGTGCAGAGTGGCTGGTTCCGCGACGCCTCGAAGGAGGTGAAGGTCACGCGCGAGATGTTCCCGCAGTATCGCAAGCTCGACACCACGGCCTCGGCTTTGCCGCTCGGGCTCGCTCGCGGTTTGGAGTCGTATTTGCACGAGTATCCGTATGGCTGCTCCGAGCAGATCACCAGCCGCGCCATCTCGCGGCTGCTTTTGGCAAAGGACGCCGACTTCGGATTCGATGCTGCGGAGTCAGCTCGGCAACTCGACACCGCCTTCCAGCTTCTGCGCAGTCGCCAGCACTCGAACGGCGGCTTTGGCTACTGGGATTCGGATGCTGGCGGCGGCATGGATTACCTCTCCGTCTATGTCACCCGTTTCCTCACCGAGGCGCGCGATGCCGGGCACAGCGTGCCGACCGCGCTGCTCGATGGTGCTCGCACGCGGATGCGCCAGATGGCCCGCGCGAAGATCAGCGGACTGCCCGAAGCCAGCGTGCAAGCCGCCGCCATCTACCTGCTCACGCGGCACGGTGAGAACACCTCCAGCCTCGTGTTGAACCTGCGCGATCATCTGCGCACGAATCATCAGGAAACCTGGCGCTCCGAGCTGACGGCGGCCTATCTCGCTGGCACTTACGCTTTGCTGAAGCAGCAGAAGGAGGCAGACACGCTGATCGACGGCTACTGGAAAAGCGTGCTCAAAGCCCGAGCGCCAGCGCGCTGGTTGGGAGAGTATTATCTCGACCCGCAAGTCAGCCACGCGGAAGGCTTCGCGCTTGTCTGCCGCCACTTCCCGGCGCTGGCTGGCGCTTTTGGTTATGTCGACATCTCCGTGATCACTGCGCCGCTGTCCAATCAGCGCTTCAACACCATCAGCGCCGCCACCACGATCCTCGCGCTGAAAGCCTATGCCGATCTCGCGAAGCAGACGCAGGTGCGCCTCTCGCTCAGCGAAATTCCACGTGCAGGTGGTGCGCCGCAGATCCTCGTGCCGGAGATGACCGGTCTGCTGCGCGCCAGCTTCAGTGCAGGTGCTGGCAGCCTGAGATTCGGCCTCGCACAAGACGGTGGTGATCTCGGCGCTTTTTATCAGGTCACCGAGTCCGGCTTTGACAAAGGCCTGCCCGCCGAGCGCATCGCCGATGGCTTGGAGGTGCATCGCGAGATCCTCGGCGCTGACGACAAGCTGCTGACCACACTCAAGATCGGCACCGGTGTGCTGGTGCGTCTGCGTGTGCGCAATATCTCACCCGAGCGGCTTTCGAACATCGCCGTACTCGACCTCATGCCCGGCAGCTTTGAGCTGGAACCAAACGGTCTGCGCCCTGGCCGCAACACGGTTCCAGGAGCCGACTTCGTCGATGTGCGCGAGGACCGAAACATCTTCTTCTGCGATCTCGACAAAGGCGAAACGAAGACCTTCGCCTACCGCATCAAACCCATCGCCGCAGGCAATTACGTCATACCGCCCGTCTTCGCCGAAAGCATGTATGACCGCGGTATCAAAGGTCGTGCGGGCGGTGGACGAGTCACCGTCGAGTAAACCCTCAGGCCATCTTGGCTTCACGCTCTGCTTTGTACTGGCAGAAGCCCGTGCGGGCGAGCCCGTCGCACTTGGCCTCGATGCGCATGGACTTCATCTGCGGCTGGAAGCCGAGACGACGGGTGATGCAGTCGTGAAGCAGGGCGGCGTTCTCATCTTCAAACTCGACGACGCGATCGCAGTCGAGGCAGATAAGGTGATTGTGCTGTGGCTTGTCGAGGAAGTTGGGATCGTAAAAAGTCTGGTCACGTCCCAGATCCACGACACGCAGGAGACCGCACTCGACGAGCAGTTGCAGCGTTCGGTAGATGGTGGCGCGGGAGATGGTGCGGTCAAGCTTGCGGGTCTTTTCCAGCAGCTCGTCAGCATTGAAATGATCGTCGGTGGCAAAGGCGGCCTCGACTATTACGTCACGCTGCTTCGTGCGGCGGAGGCCGGAGGTGGCAAGATGGGCTTCGAGGCGCTCTTTGATTCGGGGATCCATATTGAGATTAGGCTTAGGCCTAATTGAGACTGATGGCAAGACATAGCTTGCGCGCTGAGTATCTTGCCTCTCCAGGGGCGAGTTCTGGGAGGCATTGGATTCAATGACCTCACACGCTTAGTTTTTTCGCGTGGCAGCGTAAATCGCCATGGAAGTGGTGCTGGGGTTGGAAGCGTGCGTGTTGCTCATCACGACGATGCCGCGATTCTGGTTTGGATAGAGTCATGGCGACTCAACGTCCGTCGGCTTTCCCTGGCACACGTGGATCATGCGCGGGGACGAGGAGCTTGCGGTCGGCATCCCAGAGGATGGCTTGGCAGGCTCCGAAGGTGGTTACTTTGTCCAGCTTGTGGCCGAGCTTCTCCAGTTCAGCCATCGTTGCATCGCCGAAGGCTTTTTCGATTTTGAGTTCATCGGGAGCCCACTGCTGATGGAAGCGCGGCTGCTTGAGGGCGGCGTTGGGTTCCATGTCGCGATCCAGGATGTTCGAGATCAGCAGCAGGGCCTGGGTGATGATGGTGGGGCCGCCGGCGGCTCCAGTGCAGAGGATGGGCTGGCCGTCTTTGAAGACGATGGTCGGGCTCATGCTAGAGAGCGGGCGTTTGCCGGGAGCCACGGCGTTCGCCTCGGCACCGATGAGCTTGAAGGCATTTGGCACGCCGGGCTGCACGGCGAAGTCGTCCATCTCGTCATTCAGAAGCACGCCAGTGCCAGGGACGATGACTTTGCTGCCGAAGGCGGTGTTGATCGTCTGATTCAGCGCCACCCAGTTGCCCTCGGCATCAGCGGTGCAGAGATGCGTGGTGTGCTTGCCGAAGATATCACCCTCCCAGCGCGGCGGCATGTTGTGATTCGGCACGGCGGTCACTTTTTTCAGGTCGATCTTGGCGGCGAGATCCTTGGCGTATGCTGGATCGACCAGCCCGCGCGGCACTTTGGCGAAGTCGGGATCTCCCAGCCAGTGCGCCCGATCCGCAAAGGCTAGTTTCATCGCCTCCGTGACCACATGCACGCGCTGCGCATCGCCCAGTTCGCGGATGGGGAAGTGCTCCATGATCTGCAAAATTTGTGCCACATGCACGCCACCACTGCTCGGCGGCGGCATGGCCACGATGTCGTAGCCGCGATACTTCGCCCGCACGGGCTCACGCTCTACAGCTTTGTAATTCGTCAAGTCGTCAGCGGTCATGATGCCGCCGTTCGCCTTCATCCAGGACTCGACCTGCTGCGCATACTCGCCGCCGTAAAACCAAGCCGTTCCATGCTCAGCGATGGCGCGATAGGTCTTCGCCAGATCCTTTTGCACGAGCAGGTCTCCCTTCTTCAGCGGTGAGCCGTCTGCTTTGAAAAAAATGGCGGCACTGGCGGGGAACTTCTTCAGCTTCTCCGCTGTGGCAGCGAGCTTCCGAGCATACACTTCGTCGAGAGTGAACCCTTTTTCCGCGATCTCCGCCGCTGGCAGCAGCAGGTCAGCGAGTTTCAGTTTGCCATGCTTTTTTAAAGCCAGCTCATAGGCCCGCAGTGCCCCCGGAACACCCGAGGCCAGCGATCCAGTCTTGCTCGCTTCGTTGTCGAGTTTGCCGTCGATGAAATACATGTCCCGGCTCGCCTTCGCAGGAGCCATTTCACGGCCATCGATGCAGGTGACTGTGCCATCTGCCGCGCGGATGACGAAGAAACAACCGCCGCCGATACCTGAGTTGTGCCCGTCCACCACGCCCAGCGTCAGCCCTGTGGCCACGGCGGCATCCACGGCGTTGCCGCCTTTTTTGTAGGCTTGCACGGCGGCCTCAGTCGCCAGCGGATGCACGGACGCAGCGGCAAATTTGGGGAAACCCGGCTCGGCGGCAAGCGAAGCAAAACCAACGGCCAGCAGGTGAAGCAGAAGGAGGAAAGAGGAGCGTTTCATGGCGGAACTCCAAACAAGCACGCGCCCATCCCTCTATCCACCAAGTTTCTCCCCAGCTCAGGACTGGCTCAGATACCTGTCTTTTCTCTGGCCTCAAACCTGCGTTGCCATGTAATGTCCGCGCCCATTTCCGTTACTTACCTTTAAATGCCAGAAGAGTCCGCCGATCCCGTCGCCCCGACACCGCCCCCAGAGGTGGAGGAGCCGACTTATCCATCGCTGGAGGAGCTGGCGCAGCTTTTGCCGCAGTATGAAATCCAAGAAATCATCGGCATCGGTGGCATGGGGGCGGTTTATAAAGGAAGGCAGATCGCGCTGGATCGTCTCGTCGCCATCAAGGTCATGCCCGCCGACTCCGCTCAAAATCCGGAGGATGTGCAGCGATTCATCAAAGAAGCGCGCGCCATGGCGAAGCTGGTGCATCCGCACATCGTCGCCGTGTTTGATTTCGGGCAGACCTACGCGCGGCATCTTTTCCTCGTCATGGAGTATGTCGAGGGCTGCGATCTCCACCGCCGCACCCGGCGAAAGGAAATCACCACCGAAAAGGCGCGTGAGGTCATCGCCCAGCTCTGCGATGCGCTCCAGTTCGCCCACGACCGGGGCGTGGCCCATCGCGACATCAAGCCCGCGAACATCCTCATCACCGAAGACTGGAAGGTGAAGGTGGCCGACTTCGGTCTCGCCCGCGATCTTTCCGCGCTGCCCAATCCCGATGAAGTCGAATACGGCACACCCGACTACACCGCGCCTGAGCGATTGATCATAGGCGCTGCCGTCGATCATCGTGCGGACATCTTCGCACTCGGCGTCGTGATCCACGAAATGCTCACGGGCAAGACACCGACCGCTGCGGGCAAGGATGCAGGCAAAGGGCTGCCAGATGGTTTCGCCAGCGTCATTTCCAAATGCCTGATGAGCGAGCCCGAACAGCGCTATCAAAAGGCCAGTGAAGTCAAAATCGCCCTGCTAACAGCCACGGCGGAAAAGAAGCGCACAAGCGAAACGGCTCCAGTTCCAGCGTCAGCCTCACCGCAGGTCCCGTTTCAATCTCCCGAGCACTACACGAGCTACCGGCCTTCGCTGGCTACCAAACTTGGTAGGATGCTAGCGCCTGCAGGCTGGGGCATCGCTTCTGTGCTTGTGCTGGCCGTCTTCGCCTGGCTCATCTTCAAAGACAAAGTCAGCATCGAGCCCGTTGAAGCCAAACCGGAGCCGACGAAGCCAGTCGAAGTCGTCGAAAAAAAGGCTGAGCCCATCAAAACTCCTGAACCGCCGCCCACCGCGCCTCCTCCTGCTGTGGCACCGGTGCCGACACCACCTGCGCCAGAGATGGCAACTGCCAAACCAGCAGTGCCTTCTCCTGACAAGCCGGTGGTGAATCCCGTCACCCCAGAGCTTCCCAGTTACACTGTCCCTGACGGTGCCGCTGGAGAAGTGGCCCGTCTCGATGGACATGTGGACTCCGTGTGGGCGGTGCAACTACTGAGCGATCAGCGCCGCGTCATCTCGGCTGGCATCGATGGCACCCTGCGGCTCTGGGATCTCGGCACCCAAAAGGAAATCTACAAGGTCGATCCTGGCATCGATCAATTGTCCCGAATGCAGATCAGCGCCGATGAGACGCAGGCCCTGGTCTTTAGTTTCAGCAGCGATAAGATTGCACTCATTGAGCTCGCCACTGGCAAGACACGCCACAGTGTCTCCTTCCCCGACGATAAGCTTCAGAATGCGGTGCTTCTCAAAGACTCGCAGACCGTTGTCGCTTCAGGCTTCGGCGATGAGGGAACTGCCAATCTTCTTCTCTGGAAGCCGGACGCAGGCAGCGCAGATCTTGTTCCCGTCTCTGGATACGCAGGGCGCAACTACAGCATGACGCTCACCCCAGATGGCGCGGGAGTCATCTTGAGTGCCTCGAAAAAAGACGAAAACGCCACAGGCGTCTTCCGCCCACAGCTCACCCATTTTGAGCCAGCCACCAGCACCATCAGGAAACTAGACGCCGCCCCCCTGGGCTACATCACCCGTGTGCTCGGCAAGCCGGGATCCCCGATTGTCCTGGTGGCCTCCTCCACACCAAAGCTTGTCCGCCTTGCCGACATGGACGTTCTGCTGTCTCTGCCCGAGATCACCAAAGGCAGCCCCAATGTCCTCAGTACTGAGATCGTGGATGCCGGACGCCTCCTGCTGACAGGTTGGGATGACAGCACACTGCGCGCGATCGACATCCCCAGTGGGGAGGAGGTCTGGCGGCAGACTACGCCGGAGCCTGTGACATCCATTGCACTCAGCAAAGATCAGCGCTGGGCCGTGCTCAGCACCCGATACAAAGACGGAAGCAATCAGAAGCAGGGTGATTTTGACCTCCTCGTCTGGCGCTTTCCAAAGTGGTCGGAACTGATGGGTGAAAAAAGCCTGCTCGCCACTATTGCCCCGCAGCTCATGGAACTCGAAAAGCATGACGCCGAGCTGGCTGATCTGCGTAACAAACTGCGCGAGCGCACTCCAGTGCCGACTCAAAGCGATCTGGATGCCCAGCGCCAGAAGCTTGATGCCCAGTATGTCGCCGCCCTGCGTCGTGATTATGCGCGGCTCTCACCCACAGATCAGCAGGCCATCAAGTCTGAGCTGGAGATCATCGCGCTGCAAAGCGGCCTGCCTCACATCAACAAAGATTTCGCCCTGCCCGCTTCCGTGCAGAAGCTGCGCGGCATCTACCGCCTGCAGCTCGCGACTTTGGAAAATAACCACAACGAGGCTGTCAAGATCGCCATCCAGTCCGCTGAAAGCGTGCTCAAGCCAGTCATTCAAACGCGCGAAAGTGCCGGGGACAAGATCGGCGCCTTACGGGCCAAGGCCGTGCTCAATGAATGGCAGCAACCGACCACAGGCACACCTGGCGATGGCACGACAAGCAACACTCCATCCATCATGCCATCAACCAGCAGCACCCCGGCTGGCACTGCTCTCCGCCGTCCCGATAAGGCGGGAACCGTCATCGCCATCCAGCGCGCTCAGGTGAATAGCACCAACATCATCGGCCAGCCCGGCGTGGGCCTCGTGCCAAAGGATCTCGGCCCTGTCGTCGCCATCGCTGGCGGTGCCGACCATGTCTTTGCCCTGTTGCCGGATGGCCGAGTGCGCGGCTGGGGTAATGATCCCATCGAAGTCCCCACCGCCGTCGCAGATGTCGTTCAGATCGACAGCACTGACACCACCGCCGTCGCCTTGATGATCGATGGCAAGGTCATCGCTTGGAAGCCTGCCGGCGGCGCTGATGCCATCACCTGGCAGCCAGTCGATGGCAAAACACCTGTCAGTGTCCATGCTGGCATGAATGGGGCTGGTTACATTTTCTTGAGTGATGGCACTCTCCAACCTGTGGGTGATGTGAATGCCTCTCCTCCGCCCGACCTCGGCCCCATCAAACAACTCGTCCATATTCCAAGTCGCGGCTGGTGCGGTATCCTTCCGCGTGATGGCTCTCCTGTTTTTTGGGGCAATGCCGCCCCACCTGTCATTCCCCTTCCCTCAGATCTGAAGGACCTCATCAGCATGAGCATCGCCAGCGGTTTCGGTGTCGCCTTGCAGCGTGATGGCACCATGACCGGCTGGGGCCAGCTCGCCACGGACCAGCGCTATCGCATTCGTAAATTCACCTCTGCCACGAAAGTCTATCACGATTACGCCGACCGCATCTTCCCCGTCCATCGCGCCGATCACAGCTGGGAACTAGCCCCGAATCCGAACATCCCCGAATACGCTGGCGAAGACCGCAGCAGCGTCGTCGAAGGCCGTCTTCGTGGTGCCATCGATGCCGTTTTTGGCAGGCAGTTTGTCATCGCCCTGCGGCCATAGCTCATCCCGGATCGAGACAGCGGTTGGAAAAAATCACAGTCGGCGGACGTTGTTCACGAGTGTTCAGACTCGCCTCCTTCAAATCTATCCCGCTGCTTGTCATCGCGCTATCAGCGCATGGCGCGGAGCCAGCGCCGATTGATTGGGCCAAAGCCCGGCAGCACTGGTCTTTCGTTGCACCCAAGGCGCAACCTTTGCCCCAAGTGAAGGACATCTCCTGGCCGAGCGAGCGGGTGGATCACTTCATCCTCGCGCGACTCGAAAAGGAAAGCCTCACCCCTTCCCGTGAAGCCGATGCGCGCACCTTGATTCGACGCGCCACCTTTGATCTCACCGGCCTGCCACCGACACCTGAGGAGGTTCGCGCCTTTGTGAATGACAAGCGCCCGGATGCCTATGCGCGGCTCGTGGATAGCCTGCTCAGCCGCCGCGCTTTTGGTGAACGCATGGCCAGCACCTGGCTGAATCTCGCACGCTATGCCGAAGATCAGGCGCATCAGGTGGGCAACAACTCATCGCTCAACTACCCAAACGCCTGGCGCTACCGTGACTGGGTCATCGCCGCCTTCAATGCCGACCTGCCTTACGATGCGTTCATCGAAAAGCAGCTCGCAGCAGACTTGATCGAGCCGAACAACAAAGCGGATCTGCCCGCGCTCGGATTCCTCGGCCTCGGCCACAAGCTGTATGCTCGCGGTAGGCTCGATGTGCAGGCGGAGGAGTGGTCGGAGCAGGTGGACACCGTTTCGCAGGCCTTTCTCGGTCTCACGGTGGCCTGCGCGCGCTGTCATGATCACAAATTCGACCCCATCACTGCGCGTGATTATTACGCCATGGCTGGTGTCTTCGCGAGCATGCAGATGGTGGGCCTGCGGCCTGATGGCAAAGAAGAGGATAACAAAACCTTGGCTGACAAAATGGACCCCGGCACCGTGCATATCGTGCGCGATGAAAAACCGCACGACCTGCCCATCTATGATCGTGGCGATGTCGAGTCACCCGGAGTTGCCGTGCCACGCGGCTGGCTGCAAGTGCTGAGCAAGGGCGAGCCCGTGAAGTTTCAGCAGGGCAGTGGTCGTGCGGAACTCGCACGCCAGATCAGCGATCCCACGAACCCGCTCACCGCCCGCGTCATGGTAAACCGTGTGTGGGATATGCTCTTCGGCAAACCACTCGCCCGCACTACCAGCAACTTCGGCGCGACGGGTGACAAGCCCACGCATCTCGAGCTGCTCGACGACCTCGCCATCAGGTTCATGCAAAACGGCTGGTCCGTGAAGCAGCTCGTCCGCGAGCTGATGCTCTCCGCCACCTATCGCCAGAGCAGCAGCGGCAGTGCGGCCAATGCCCAGCTCGATGAGGCCAACACAAATCTCTGGCGCATGGAGCGCAAGCGCCTCGGCATCGAGCCATTTCGTGATGCCGTGCTCGCCGTATCTGGTCAGTTGAAAAGCGAGGGAGGCCGCTCACTCGAAGTCGATGCCGCAGACCACCAGAAGCGCACTCTTTATAGCAAAGTCAGCCGCCGTGAGCTGAACAAGACGCTCATGCTCTTCGACTACCCCGACGCAAACGTCCACGCCGCCCGCCGTTCCACGAGCACCACGCCCACTCAAAAACTCTTCGTGATGAACAGCCCCTTCATCATCGAGCAATCCCGCCAGCTCGCCCGCCGCATCCAGCAAAGCGCCAGCGACGATCCAACCCGTATCCACCTCGCCTACGAACTGCTTTTCGCCCGCGAGCCAATGACGGATGAGGTTACCATCGCGAAGGAGTTTCTGAACCAGCCCACCGAATCAGGCATGAGCGGCTGGGAGCAGCTCGCCCAGGCCTTGCTCGCGACGAATGAGATGCTGTTCTTGGATTGAGAAAAGCAAGAACCGGATTTTCCTGAGCCGAGGACTCTCTACCCTGCGGACAGAAAACACGCCCTGCCATGGTCTCCCAAGATACACTCTACGCCGAAAAAATGGTCGCCGCCTGCCGGGCCATCGAACAGGCGGATGAAGCCCCCAGCCTTGATGAGCTGGCAAAGTCCGCAGGCATCAGTCGCTTCCATTTTCATCGCCTCTTCACCCGCATCATCGGCATCACGCCCAAGGCTTATGCGAAGGCCAGGCGTGCTGAACGAGTCCGCCAAGAACTGCCCAGGAGCAGCAGCGTGACTGATGCGATTTACGAGTCCGGCTACAACTCCAACGGACGCTTTTATTCCGACTCTGCCGACATGCTCGGCATGAGTCCGAAGCGCTATCGTGCGGGCGGCGCGGGGGAAACGATCCGCTTCGCCGTCGGTGAATCCACACTCGGTGCCATCCTTGTCGCGTCTTCAGAGCACGGTGTTTGCGCCATCTTGATCGGCAATGATCCAGACGTGCTCGCTCGCGATTTGCAGGACCGTTTTCCAAAGGCGAAACTCATCGGCGGTGATCACGATTACGAAAGCATCGTCGCAAAGGTCGTCGGTTTCGTGCAGTCGCCACGCACGAGATTCGATCTGCCGATGGACGTTCGCGGCACCGCCTTTCAGCAGCGCGTGTGGAAGGCTTTGCTACAAATCCCGGCGGGCCAGACAGCGACCTACACGGAAGTCGCGGAGCGCATCGGCTCACCTGCTGCAGTGCGCGCCGTCGCCGGAGCCTGTGCCGCGAATGCGCTCGCCATCGCCATCCCATGCCATCGAGTCGTGCGTCATGACGGCAGCCTCTCGGGCTATCGCTGGGGAGTCGAGCGCAAACGCGCGCTGCTGGACATGGAAGCGGCTCAATCCTGAGCTAGAGCGCCCCCTGCGGCCTCGTAATGTCTGCCATGTCGCCCTTCAGCCCCGATCTCTCATCTCTTTCCCGTCGCGATGCCCTCCAGCGTCTCTCGGCAGGCTTTGGCGCGATCGGTCTCGCGGGGATGATGAATGCCACGCCGAAGCAGCAGATCACGCCGAAGGCCAAGCGCGTGATCTTCCTGTTCATGAACGGAGCGCCGTCGCACATCGACACCTTTGATCCGAAACCGGCGCTGAAGAAATACGAGGGCCAGCAGCCGTCGGGCAAGCTTTACCGCGCACCGAAGACCAGCGGCTTCATGTCGTCGCCATTGAAGTTTAGCAAGTGTGGTCAAAGCGGCATCGAGGTGAGCGAGAGCCTGCCCGCGCTGGGCAGCATCATCGACGATTGCTGCGTCATCCGTTCCATGCACACGAACGTGCCAAATCACGAGCCCGCGCTGCTCATGATGAACACGGGCAACATCCAGCCCATCCGCCCCTCGCTCGGCTCGTGGGTGCTGTATGGTCTGGGCAGTGAGAATGAAAACCTGCCCGGCTTCGTCGTGCTGCGACCCACGCCGAACATCGTCGTAGGCCCGGCGCTTTGGAGCAATTCCTTCCTGCCCGCCGAGTATCAGGCCACCGGCGTCATCACCTCTGACATGAGCGTTGATAAACTCGTCGCCAACGTGCGCAACTCCGTGCTCGCTCCCGCGCAGCAGCGGCGGCAGATTGATTTGATTCAGAAGCTCAATCACCTCCACGCCGCGAAGCGTGAGCAAAACTCCGCGCTCGAAGGCCAGATCAAGGCCATGGAGACCGCCTACCGCATGCAAAGCGCCGCTAGTGATGCTTTCGACATCAGTCGTGAGCCAGCGAAGATGCGCGAGCTTTATGGAGACACTCCGTTTGGCCGCTCCTGCCTGCTCGCGCGTCGTCTCGCCGAGTCCGGCGTGCGCTACATCAGCGTCTATTACACCAGCAGCAACAACCAGCCCTGGGACACGCACAGCGACCACTACAAGCGCCACCCCGAACTTTGCGCCGACAGCGACCGCGCCTCCGCCGCCCTCATCAGCGATCTCAAGCAACGAGGCCTGCTCGATGACACGCTCGTCGTCTGGACCGGCGAGTTTGGCCGCACGCCCTACGCGCAGGAAAATCAGGACAAGAACAAGAAGACAGATCCCATGAAGCGTGGTCGTGACCATCATCACACCGCCTTCAGCACACTGCTCGCCGGTGGCGGCATCAAAGGCGGCCTCGCGTATGGCACCTCCGACGAACTCGGCATGAACGCCGAGGAAAACAAAGTCCACGTCCACGATCTGCACGCCACCATCCTGCATCAACTCGGTCTCGATCACGAGCAACTCACCTACCGCTACGCTGGCCGCGACTTCCGACTCACCGATGTGTATGGCGATGTGGTGAAGGGCATTCTGGCCTGAAGCTCAAAGTTTCTCCCCATGGTCATCACCTCCCTCGATCTCGACAAACCGGGCAAGCAGCAGGGCTTCCTGCAAGTGCCCTATTCTCACAACCTCGGCGGCTGGGCGAATGTGATGATTCCCATCACCGTCCTGTCTCGCGGCAAAGGACCGACGGTGCTCGTGCTCGGTGGCAATCATGGGGACGAGTATCAGGGCCAGATAGCGATCATGAAGCTCGCGCGTGAGCTGACTCCTGAGAAGGTCACGGGCCGCATCATTCTCATTCCATCGCTGAACTTGCCTGCGGCGCGTGCTGCGACGCGATTGTCGCCCGTTGATGGCATGAAC
>Ga0209480_10002523_pt1 | contig 12466 bp, 10 predicted proteins | sample JI61114C2DNA_FD_187501 | JGI IMG/M metagenome (GOLD analysis project Ga0209480, IMG submission 187501) | Wastewater effluent complex algal communities from Wisconsin, to seasonally profile nutrient transformation and Carbon sequestration -... | ecosystem: Engineered > WWTP > Effluent > Algae...
AGCCTGCCCGACCGGCTTCACTGCTGTCATCGATGCACTCATTCGAGAATCCTCCTCTCCGCCCTCTTCAAGACAATAAACAGGACCGTCCTGCCGTCTCATCTAATGTTGACACAGAGGGCCACGCGGAACAGTGGCTCACTCGACACCGGAACGGTGGCTCCCACCCATCACATTATCCAGCGCCCTCGTTCAGCCGCCGGTTTGAAGCGCTGGCGAATCTGCCTCTACAGGATCAAGGCGCCGGCTCCGCCGGCGCAGCCGCTGCGGTCCGCTCCTCGATCAAGGCGCCGGCTCCGCCGGCGCAGCCGCTGCGGTCCGCTCCTCGCTCCGCTGCGGTGCGGTCCTCGCGGCTGACGGCTGGATCGCTCCGCTGTGGTGCTGTAACCAGCTGACAGCCCCGCACAAGGAAGCGAGCACGGGGCGCAACAGTCACATGAAAGGATCGATACCCGCGCCGACCAGTTCTACGAAGTCCACGGCTTGAAGTGCGTCGACATCCGTCAGCGGAACAGGCACTCCTGGGTTCAATGGATCAGTGTCGCACTGATGGACGATACGGTTCCTTCTCCCAACGATCAGGCCCAACTGAATCGTAATGTCCCTCGCGCCCGCGCCAAAGGCTGTAGCCCAAATCCTGTTCACTCCGACCGAAGCAACGGCTCTGGCGATGTCATCGCCCGACTGAAACGTCTCTTTCGTCAGGGTCAGCACGAGATGTGCTCTCACCGCCATTTCCCGCGTCGACGAATGCTCGGACAAGATGGCGGCCACTGACGCTTGCGAGAGGGGTCCAACCCTTGAGGGGGAGGCAGGTGGCAACCGACCCATTAGAATCTCAACTCCCCTGTCGAGGACCACGGAGTGGACGTAATGATCCAAGGAGGAGATCGCTTGCGACAGGGCAGCCCGATAGATGTCACTTGGGTCCACAAGGGAGTTTGTCATGACCTTCAGGCGCTGACCCAGTCCCACAAGGTCTCGACAGCGCTGCAGATTGGCAAGGAGTTCAGGAAGTCGGCGGGTCATTGGCGCAGAGGCCCTCTATGCGCGTCGCCATCTCGGCGAATATCTCTCGGAACGACTGAATGCTCTTCTCCTCGTTCTCCCAGACGAATCCGCCGTGACCGGTGTCTGATTGTGTCAGCATGAAGACGGGCTTGCGGATGCGCTGTGTTACCGCGATCAGAGAATTGAAGTCCGGTACGCTGCCAAGCTTCAGAGTCTCGTCCATGCCTACAGAGGCGTAGGACTGATGGGGAAGCAGTAACCCAGCCTTGTCTAGAGACGGCCTCAGTGTGTCGCGAACGACCTCGTCGAGTCGGTCGAAATACTCCTGGAAAGCAACAGTGGGTTCTCCGCCGCGGAGTCTGTACCGCTGCACGATCGTGCCAATGAACTTCAGGTTGGGAGGAGGGAACGGGTAGTCTGCTCCAGAGAGCGCTTCGAGTGCCGCAGCATGAGTTGCCCAGGAAATCCACCTCGGAAGGACTCTGGCTAGCGATTCCATTGCCATCACCGAGAACACGTCTGGGCTCGCAGGTACCGCAAAGAAATCTGACGTCGTCACCAGATTCTGGTTTAGTGATCCGAGGCCAGGGCTTAGGTCAACCAGGACGTAGTCAGCGCCAGCTGCCTCAGCTGTCTGATCCAATAGATAGCGAATGCTTCCGGGCAGGTTCTTGAGCGCCTGCACGGACTCGGACAACTGCTGGGCGATGCCGAGAGAAACATCGTATTCTGCGAGCCCGACGTGACCCGGAACTAGCGATAGACCATCTCTCCCCGGAACGGGCACCGCCTCAACGGCCTTCAGTGGAACCGGCCGCGAGGCAAAGGCAGGCTCAAGCGCATCCCGAATATTGCGGCCAGGGAACTCTTTGTAGTATTTCGCGAGAGCTTCAGTGCCCGTAAGATCCAAGACCATGCCGGTCAGATTGCACTGAGGGTCAGCGTCAACGATGATAACGGTTGCGCCCCTCTCGGCGAGCATCCATCCCAAGTTGAAGCAGGTGGTCGTCTTACTCACGCCCCCCTTGTTGTTGAAGAACGTTATGACCTTCGCTCCCATTGCCCCGCCTCTCGTGATGGCAAACTATGGATATCCTACATGAGAGCGCGCGGCCGATCTCCCGTCGTCGGCGAATGCCAAAGTAGGCTTGCCGCTTCACTCCGGACCAATGGGCATTGGTGGCCACAGGCGGGCGATGCAGAGCGACACAACGCTCCGATTTCACAACTCGTCGAAGGAGTCCTCACCCACGTCGTGGAGCCTACCCTCCGTCTAGACTGGGACGTTGACGGAACAGGGGGCGCTAAAACAGCAGCGCCGGTTCATCGTCGCGGATCGCATGCGGCATCCCGCGGGCCACGCACTGCTCAACCTGGTCTGTTGAGCCCGCGACGAAGACGTACTCGATGTTGCGCAATTTCTTGACCTCGCCCACCTTCTCCCCGGAAGGGTTGTAGATCCCAATCTGCGCTCCTACGTATCGCTTGCTGTCGAACGAGAGCAGGCGTACGTCCTCGTGCCCGGCGTCGCGAAGGGCATGCATCATCTGGTCGGCAGTGATCCACGACTCGTCGTTGTACGAGACGAGGAGCAGGTCTGCCTTCGCACGCAAGAGCACGCTCCGAAACGCGCTCGGCATCTCGCGCTTCATGTTGAAGACACTCTTGGTCTCGTCGTCGCGGGAGTCGATTCGTTTGCACGCGATGCCGTAGTAGTCGGGCGCATCCCATCGAACCAAGGTTTCCCAGATGTGATAGTTCGTGAAGTAGCGGTGCTGGTTGTAGGGCGGGTCTAGGTACATGAGCTCGGTGCGCGGGAGTGCGTCGACTGTCACCATCGCGTCCCCGACCACGGTGTGACCGGATCCCCGGAGCAACTGGGGCATCGTCATCTCCAAGTCGTTGTACGCGCGAGGCGCCCAACCCTTCAGGTAGGCCATCTGCAGGCCTGTCGTGGAGTCGACGCGGTCCGCAGCCAGCATCAGGCTCGTGAGAAGAACAGGGAACAGCGGATGGTCACGGTATTCCGCCTCCAACAAGTCCCTGATGGCGTCGACCCGAGCCCCGTTCTTCGGCTGGAAGTACCGCGACTCTTCACAGAAGGTCTTCGTGAAGTAGCCAGCCTTACCAGGCACTGCATTGAGGCGTGCCAGGATGTCCGCAAGTTCACCGCGGTTGACCTCGGCTGCGTCGGTGGCGATGTAGCAGTCGGACAGCACGCCGCTGTAGGTGGCGATGTCGGTGGCGGTGACCCGAAGTCCTTGTCGCTTGAACTCCTGCGCAACGCGGGTGGTGCCTGTGAACAGGTCGACCGCAGTTCGGGCACCCGAGGCATGAGCCATGGCTCCCAGCACAGGGACGAGAACGCGCTTTGAACCGATGTACTTGATCACAGGCCCACCTTACGAGTTGCCCCAGACAGTCTCACCGGGGGAGTTGCTGGGGCGGCTCGGGAGCAGGGTTCATCAGCCACCGATGTGCCACCAGGGCGATGAAGTCCGCCAAGAGGTCCAAGTCGTAGCCCTGCCAGAGGAAGTAGTGATCTTCTTCGAAGTAGAAGGGGTGCTTGACCGTGTACCGGTCCAGCGTGGCCAGGCTCTCGCACATGACCGTGACGAAGGGGTGGTAGTCAAGTCCGGTAACGCCCTGCAGCTCCTTGTAGAACTGGACCGTGTGGTGCTTGCAGGCGCGCTCATCGGCGTTGCCCGCTGGGCCCTGCTTCTTCACCTCGAAGAACATCACCCTCCCGGTAGGTCGGTATGTGATGGATGCCTCCGGGACCACCCCGTACCGCCCCGCGATGATCCGACTCAGTGTCCGGGGGTGGTCCTCGATCTGCCACTCCGAAGGATCCAAGATCTCCCGAAGCGCTTCGATGAAGTTGTCTTCGGAAGTCCGAAAGGTTCGGTCGTGGCCGGGCTGCTTCGCCCGCTCCGACAGTTTCCTGCTGTCCATGCCCATCTGCGGAACGTATCTGCCGCAGTCACCGGCGTGATACCGCGTCCGTCAGCTGGTCCCACATGTCGGCGTAAGCCCATGTTGTGCCACGAAGTAGACGCCAACTGGGACTCGCCCCCCGCTCCGGTCTCAGTTCTGGTCTCAGTTGTCCCCCGACGCCGGCGTCTGCCACGGTCCAGACCACGTCCGGCTCCGCCTGATACCCCTCACGTCTGCGCCGTCGTACCCCCTCGCGACGACCTGCTAAGCGGGTTTGGGGGTTAACCCCATCGCGAGTTCAAATCTCGCCGCCTCCGCCACGAAGGGGAAACGCCCCGGGGGTTCTCCCGGGGCGTTCTCGGTTGTCGGACGCCGTCGGCGCCGGTCGGGCTCAGCCGACGCGCAGCAGTTTGTTCGGGGTCTCGCGGTCGACGCCGGTCAGGGCGTTCTTGGTGGCCGACTTCACGATCGCGGCTGAGATCTGCGCGGGCGTCCAGGTCGGGTGCTGCCCCGCGAGGATCGCGGCCGCGCCGGTGACGTGGGGCGTCGCCATGGACGTCCCGGACATCGTCAGGGACGCCGTCGGCGACGCCAGCCCGGCCGAGGTGATGTTCTCGCCCGGGGCGAACAGGTCGACGCAGGGACCCGTGCTCGAGAACGCCGCAGCGTGGTCGGTGATCGTCGAGGCGGACACGGTGATCGCGGCGCGGACGCGGGCCGGCGAGTAGAGGCAGCCGTTGGCGAAGTCGTTGCCGGCGGCCACGGCGAGCGTGACCCCGTCGTCGATCAGCGCCTGCACGGCGGCGTCGATCGCTTGGGAGGCGGAGCCGCCGAGGCTCATGTTGGCGACGGCGGGCTCCGTGCCGTGATCCGCGACGGCCCAGTCGATGCCGGCGATGATCTCGGAGGTCGTGCCGAAGCCCGAGCAGTCGAGCACGCGCACCGGCACGACCGTGGCCCCCTTGGCGACGCCGTAGGTGGTGCCGGCGACGGTGCCGGCGACGTGCGTGCCGTGGCCGTGGCAGTCGGTGGCGTCTCCGTCGAGGTCGACCGCGTCGTAGCCCGTCGCAACGCGTCCGGCCAGGTCGGCGTGCCCGGCCCAGACGCCGGTGTCGATGACGTAGGCCTTCACCCCGGCCCCGTCGGCGCCCCACGTGTAGGTGCCCGACAGGGGCAGCTTGGCCTGGTCGATCCGGTCGAGCCCCCACGGCGCGGCGGTCTCGGTACCGAACGCCCTCGCGCGGGCGTCCCGCTCGATCGACGCGACGCTCGGGTCGGACGCCAGCCGCGCGGCCTGCGCCGGGGTCAGATCGGCGGCCATGCCGGACAGGGCGTGCGAGTACACACGGGCGACGCGCATCCCGTCCCCGGAAGCCTTCTCGGCCTTGGCCTTCGCGTCGGTCCCGTCGACGAAGCGGACCACGTACGACTGGGACGCCGTCGGCGCGGCCGAGGCGGAAAGTGGGACCAAGCCGACCGCCAGAACGGGGCAGGCGAGGCCGATCGCCACCAGGTGGCGGCGGTAGTTCTTGGGCATGGGAAACCCATTCCTTTCAGTGGGATGACTCCAGTGAAGAACGTCGTGGAGGGCGAATCCACTGTCGTTCTCCACGTGATTCATTGGGAGCTGCCGGGGCGGCCGGATTGGAGGTTCAGGACCCTGTCGGGGGTTGTGGGTGGGATCTGCGACATGCTGTTGGCTAGGTGTTGGGGTGGCCTTTCACTCCTTGACGGGCACCGAACGACACATCGGTTCGCACACTACCCCAATGGCCCCGGGTGCGCACATACTTCGTGGCCGGGTTAGCGAGGAATAAGACCGTGGTGTGATGTCCGGGCCCCTGAGTAGTACGAAAGGAGGAATTTTCCGAATGCACTTCCCGCGGTTTAGCGGTCATCGTTAGCATGCGGGCAGCATCCACCCCTGGATGCGGGACCCGAGAAGGAGCTCGCATGCCCACCAAACTTCGCACCACGCTTGCGGCCGCCCTGGCCGTCGTGCTGATGCCCGCGCTCGCCCAGCCGGCCTGGGCGGCCGTCCCGTCCAACGATGAGCCGGCCGGCGCGACCGTCGCGACCAAGGGCGTCGTCTACACCCAGGACACCACCGGGGCCACGACGAGCGCCATCGACGCCCAGCTGAACCTCGGCTGCGGCGCCCCGGCGACCGAGGCGAGCGTCTGGTACCGGTACACGCCGACCGCCGATGGGCCGATCCTCGCGGACGCGACCGGTTCGACCTTCGATGTCGGCGTGATGATCGTCCAGGGCGACCCGGCGGCCGGCGGAGTCGTCGTCGGATGCGGGCCCGTGATGAAGGCCGCCCAGGCCCTCGCCGGCACGACGTACTACGTCATGGCGTTCGACGCGGCCCCGGGCGGCACGAACGGCGGAGCGCTCAGCCTCACGATCGGCGACGCACCCCCCGCGCCGACGATCAGCATGACGATCGACCCGCGCGGAACCGCGTTCAAGGACGGCTCCGCCCTGGTCAGCGGCACCTATACCTGTGATGGCCAGCCCCAGGGCACCATGATCGACGGCACCCTCACGCAGAAGGTGGGGCGGGTGAAGATCAGCGGCTACATCTCGGTCGGCGATCTCATCTGCGACGGCACGCCGCACGCCTGGTCGGCCTACGTCTACTCCACCAACGGAATCTTCGCCGGCGGCAAGGCGGCCTCGGTCTCGGTGGCGATCGCGTGCGGCGCCGTCGGGTGCGGCGAGGGCTGGGTCGAGCAGACGATCCAGCTCAGCAGGGCGAAGCAGAAGTAGCTCCTGCTCGGACGCCGAAGGGCCCCCGGTTTCCCGGGGGCCCTTCGTGTTGCTACGGACGCCGACTCGCGCCGGCGGCGTCCCTACGCGGTGGCGATGCGGTCGCGCAGGGAGGCGAGCTGGTTGCTCAGCTCCTCGGGCAGCTTGTCGCCGAACTTGCCGAAGTAGTCCTCGGTGAGGTCGGCCTCGGCGGACCACGCCTTGGGGTCGAGGGCGAAGAGGGCCATGAGCTGGTCCTCGGTCAGGTCCAGGCCGTCGACGTTCAGGTCGCCCGGCTTGGGGAGGCGCCCGGAGATGGCGTCGGACGCCTCGACCTCACCGAACACGCGCTTGATCGCCCACTCGATCGGACGGCTGTTGTCGCCGAAGCCCGGCCACAGGAACTTGCCGTCGGGACCCTTGCGGAACCAGTTGACCTGGAAGATCTTCGGCGCCTTGTCGCCGAGGGTCTCGCCCATGCGCAGCCAGTGGCCCCAGTAGTCGGCCATGTTGTAGCCGCAGAACGGCAGCATCGCGAAGGGGTCGCGGCGCAGGTCGCCGACCGAGCCCTCGGCCGCGGCCGTCTGCTCGGAGCTGACGGTGGCGCCCACGAACACGCCGTGGTTCCAGTCGTAGGTCTCGGAGATGAGCGGCACGTTCGAGGCGCGCCGTCCGCCGAACAGGACGATGTCGATCGGGACGCCCGCCGGATCCTCCCAGTTCGGGGCGATCGTGGACGCCTGGTCGGCCCGCACGGTGAAGCGGCTGTTCGGGTGGGCGGCCGGGGTGTGGGACGCCGGCGTCCAGTCGTTGCCCTTCCAGTCGATCAGGTGGGCCGGCGGCTCGTCCGTCATCCCCTCCCACCAGACGTCGCCGTCGTCGGTCAGCGCCACGTTCGTGAAGATCGTGTCGTGGTCGACGCTGTGCAGCGCGGTCGGGTTGGTCTTCTCGCCGGTGCCGGGCGCGACGCCGAAGAAACCGGCCTCGGGGTTGATCGCGTAGAGGCGTCCGTCGGGGCCGGGACGCATCCAGGCGATGTCGTCGCCCACGGTCTCGATCCTGAAGCCCGCGATCGTCGGACGCAGCATCGCCAGGTTGGTCTTGCCGCAGGCGCTCGGGAAGGCGGCCGTCAGGTAGACCTCCTTGCCGTCGGCCTCGCGGGTGATCTTGAGGATCAGCATGTGCTCGGCCATCCAGCCCTCGTCGCGGGCCATGCCGGACGCGATGCGCAGCGCGTAGCACTTCTTGCCCAGCAGGGCGTTGCCGCCGTAGCCGGAGCCGAAGGAGATGATCTCGCGGGTCTCCGGGAAGTGGGTGATGTACTTCTCCGGGTTGCAGGGCCACGGCACGTCGGGGCGGGCGACGCCGTCGGCGTCCACCAGCGGGTAGCCGACCGTGTGCAGGGCCTTGACCCACGGCTTTCCCTCGCCGATGAGCTTGAGGGCGTCGGTGCCGATGCGGGTCATGATGCGCATGTTGACGACGACGTACTCGGAGTCGGAGAGCTCGACGCCCAGCTGGCTGATCGCGCCGCCGATGGGGCCCATCGAGAACGGGATGACGTAGAGGGTGCGTCCGCGCATGCAGCCCTCGAACAGGCCGTTCAGGATCACGCGCATCTCGGCGGGGTCGGCCCAGTTGTTGGTGGGGCCGGCGTCGTCCGGGCTGGCGGAGCAGATGAACGTGCGCGACTCGACGCGCGCGACGTCGCTCGGGTCGGACTTCGCGTAGTAGGAGCCCGGGCGCTTGGCCTCGTTGAGCTTGATGAAGGTGCCGGCGGCGACCATCTGGTCGTAGAACCGGTCCCGCTCGGCGACGGAGCCGTCGCACCAGTAGACGGCGTCGGGCTTGGTGAGTTCGGCCACCTCGGTGACCCAGGCGACCAGGTCGGCGGGGGCGTCGGCGGGGGCGGTGGCAGTGATCTGGGCGGCGTCCACGGACATGCTTCTCCTTTGTAGCGTTGGCGAGATGCGCTCCATCGTGGGATGCAACCGCCGGTCGTGACGAGATCGTTCCTTACAGCGGCCATCTTGCCTCATGGCGCCGGCGACGGCAGCCGGTTGGCGGGTGCGGGCTCACTGCGCGAGACCGAGTTGGGCGTGGCGACTGATTTTGGCCGGACGCCGCGGGCGCGGTAGAGTCTTCGCTTGGTCGGACACCCGGCCGAAGCGCTCGTGGCTCAACGGATAGAGCATCTGACTACGGATCAGAAGGTTGGGGGTTCGAATCCCTCCGAGCGCGCGATACACGAGGCCCGGACCGGTTTGGTCCGGGCCTCCTGCGTTCTCTCGATCGTCAGGGGAAGAGCCCCGGGGCGACCCAGTACTTCAGGACGGCGCAGAACGCGGCGTAGGTCATCAACACGATCATGAGGGCGTGGAAGTACTTGCGCCCCTTCTCGTGGGCGTAGATCCGATCCAGAAACGGATCGAGAATCTCGATCGTGAACATCGAGAGGACGCCCCACGCGATCGAGGAGCGGAGGCAGATGCGTCCCTGGAAGTTGAGGAAGTCGGTCGAGTAGTTCCAGAACTCGCGGTGCACGACGTACGTGCACACGTAGCTCGACACCAGTTCGAACATGGTCATCATGACGAGCCCGATGCAGAAGATCCGCACGGGGTGCGTGCGTTGGCTGTGCAGGGTGAGGAGGATGATGACGGCGCCGAACCCGTACATCTCGATGAGCGGGAGCCCGAGAACCACGGGGAGGTGGCCGATCACGGGATCGTCCTTCACGGCCGGGATGTACAGGCCCAGGGGATGCAGGATGGTCAGATAGCCCCTGGTCGTGAAGTGGCCGGTGTCCCGCCACACGGCGGTCGTCTCGAAGACCCAGCCGATGAAGGAGCAGACGAGGAACGCGAGCGACCACCCCGGCCAGTCGAAGCGTGAACGATCCGCTCGCAGGTTCGCGACGAGCTGGGTCTCCCTGATCTCCCTGGCCTTCATCGCCCCTGCCCCCCAGGATCGCCATGCTAGGTCGTTGGCAGTCTAGGCCCACGGCCCTTCCTCCGGTTTTTGCGACAGTCCACCCGAAACCCCCTTCGCGTCGTCTCAGCCCCAGCCTGGGACCCTCCACTCAAGGATCCGGGTCTGATCGGCGCACTCATGGTTGTCGGAGCGCGGCCATCCGTCCGGCTCACAACTCCACACGGAAGTGGACACACCATGGCCTCGGAAGAAGAAGCGAACCCCGCGGACGTCCGGCATCCACTCGTCGCCGGACTGAACCAGATGATGATCGAGAAGGTGCCGAGTTACGGGAACAAGTTCCTCTACTCGCTCGGCTTTCTGTCGATGATCTCCTTCGTGACGCTGCTGGTCACCGGATTGTTCATGACCGTGTTCGGGCCCAACTGGTGGCTGACGACAGTCGCGGGCGCCTACGCCCGCAGTGTCCACCTCTGGGCGACTCAGGCGTTCGTCCTGTTCATCCTGCTGCACCTGCTGGTCGTCTTCTTCACGTCCGGGTTCCGCAAGCCGCGCCGGCTGACGTGGGTCCTCGGCGTCCTGATGCTGTTCGTCGTCCTCGCGGAGACCGAGTTCGGCTACATCCTGCGCGGCGACTTCTCCTCGCAGTGGCGCGGCCTGCAGGGGGCCGACTTCTACAACGGCACCGGCCTGGGCACGTGGGTCAACCCGCTCAACTACGGGCAGGTGTACGGGATTCACATCGCCACCGTCCCCCTCGTGCTGCTCGGCCTGCTGGGCCTGCACTACCTGCTCGTCCGGGTCCTCGGCATCGCGAAGCCCTACCGCAGCGACATCGTCGCGCCGACGGTCAAGGCGAACCACGGGCTGCTGTTCATCCGCGCGGGCGTCCTCCTGGTGCTGCTCCTCGCCTTCGGCGTCGTCCTGCCGTCCCCGTACCTCTCGCCGGTCACGATCCAGACCGTCGCCTCCCAGGACGCGACGGCGTTCGTGAAGACGATCGTCGCCGAGTGGGACGGGTCGTCCGACACGGCCGGCTACATGGACAACATCGATCCCTACACCTTCGACTCCGCCGCCGTCTTCGTCGAGGCCCCGTACGCGCAGCTGGTCGCGGCGGTGCCCGCCACCACCGACGCCATGAAGGCGTTCAAGGCACTCTCGGACGACGACCAGAAGGCCGCGCTCAAGGCCCTCAGCGACTACTACGCCCAGGACAACCCGGACCCGGCCGCCGTTCCCAAGGGGCCGGCGACCGACGTCATCACCTCGTTGACCGCGATGGCCGCGGCGGGCCTCTACGAGCCCGCGCTGCTGAACGCGAACCTCGGCACCACGGACGCGAACGTCGCCACCTACGGCCTCAGGTTCCTCGCCGACACCGGCGTGCTGGAGGACCAGGCGACCAAGCTCAACATCACGACCGAGCAGTACGGCATGATCCGCGAGGAGAACGGGAACACCCCGGGAGCGTGGTGGCTGTCCCCGATCGGCCTGCTGAACCACACGGTGTTGGCCGGGGACGACAACGGCGACCGTGACGGCGCGATCATCTTCGGGTCGCTGCTGCTGACCATGCTCGCGTTCCCCTTCATCCCCTACGTCAACCGGCTGCCCGACGTGCTGAAGGGCTACACGCTGATCTGGCGCAAGGAGCGCAAGGCGGCCAAGCAGGTCGCCAAGTAGGGGTCGTCTCAGGCGAACGTGGCCACGCAGATGGCCGCGTAGTGGCACAGGGCTGCCGCGACGGTGCAGGCGTGGAAGATCTCGTGGAAGCCGAACCAGGTCGGGGACGGGTTGGGACGCTTCCGCCCGTAGACGAGCGCACCGTAGCTGTAGATCAGCCCCCCGGCCACGATCAGCAGGACGACCGCCGGCCCGCCGGCCGTCCAGAACTGCACCAGCCAGAACACCGCCACCCAGCCCATGACGACGTAGAGCACGGTGTAGAGCCAACGCGGAGCGCCGAGCCAGAACACCCGGAACCCGACCCCCAGCACCGCGATGCCCCAGATCAGGGCGAGCAGCAGCGTCCGTGAGGGGCCGTCCAGCAACTGCACCGCTAGCGGCGTGTAGGTGCCGGCGATGAACAGGAAGATGTTCGCGTGGTCGACGCGGCGGAACACGGCGCGGACGCGGTCGGTCCAGCTGCCGCGGTGGTAGACCGCCGAGTTCCCGAACAACGCCAGCGACGTGAGCGTGTAGACGGCCGCCGCGGCCCGCCCGGCGACGGTCGGGGTCAGGATCAGCAGCACCAGCCCGCCGACCAGCGCCAGCGGCGCCATGCCCGTGTGCAGCCAGCCCCGCAGGCGCGGCTTGAGCTCGTCGGCGGCGTCGGCCACGGACGCGGCCGCACCGGCGGCGTCCTTCTTCAGCTCGGTCTTCACGTTACCTACGGTACCGTAGGTAACGCGTTCGGGCACCTTTGCCGGTCGCGGCCGGGTCGCCGCGGGGCTCGGCGCCGGGGCCCTTACGATGCGAGGCATGAGCACGCCCCAGTACCTTCCCCCGGACGCCGTCGGCGGCGCCGCCCCCGCCTCGCCCCCTGCCCACCCGGACGCCGCCGCCCCCGTCGCCGGCTACTCGCCGCCCTCGTCGTCGGGGACGCCGGCGCCCCACCCGGCCGCCGCTCCTGGGTACGCCCCGCCGTCCGCGACCCCGCCCGGCCCCGCTGCGCCGGCGGCCACGGGCTACACGCCGCCCTCGTCCGCGCCCCACGCCGCGCAGATCCGCGAGCGCATGCAGCTGCTCAGCAAGCGGCTTCGCACGCCCCTGCGCGAACACGACGAGGCCCTCGTGCTCCCCGACTGGCCGTGCTCCGGCGCCATCG
>Ga0209480_10002526_pt1 | contig 12450 bp, 11 predicted proteins | sample JI61114C2DNA_FD_187501 | JGI IMG/M metagenome (GOLD analysis project Ga0209480, IMG submission 187501) | Wastewater effluent complex algal communities from Wisconsin, to seasonally profile nutrient transformation and Carbon sequestration -... | ecosystem: Engineered > WWTP > Effluent > Algae...
AATTTAATGGTGAACAGTTTACACCTTTTTCATTGCCAACTGCAAAAGTCGAAAATGCAACACCGATGCTATCTGATAAACTGGTTTTTAAAATCATTGAAGACAACAAAGGTAATATGTGGTTTGTAACTGATGGGAATGGAATTTTTAAATATAAAAATGGAGCATTTATTCATCTAACAGCTAAAAAAGAACTCACGGATAATAACGCTGCAGATATTTTTGAAGACAAACAAGGAAATATATGGATTGGAACTTTTAATGGTGGTGTGAGCAAATTTGATGGTAAAACATACACCAACTTCACAAAGGCTGGAATTATTGCCGGAGTAGAAACGTATAATTTTTATGAAGACAGCCAAGGAAGTATTTGGTTTACTGCAGAAGGTTATGGTGTTTACCGATATGATGGTAGTAATTTCAAACAATTCACTACAGACGATGGCTTGACATCCAATGTCACACTAAGTATACTCGAGGATAAGAAAGGACAATTGTGGTTTGGAAGCTGGCAAGGCTTGTGTATTTTTGATGGTGAGCAATTTGTTAATGCTCGAGATAAGGAACCTTGGACGAAATAAAAATGACTGTTGCAAACAGCACTTGCAAGAAGCTGAAAGTTTAACGGCTATATGCTTAAAACCACTTGAGTTTTTACAAACCACTCTACACCATCGACAATCTTCCTTCTTTATTGTATTTTGACTTATACTCTAACGGAGACAAACCTGTAATACGATTAAACACATCCCGAAATGCTTTTGCATCTTTATAACCTACGTCGTACATAATTTCATTTACTGTATTGCGCGTAGTTTCAAATAGTTTTTTAGCTGCTTCAATTTTTACACGTTGCAAATAATCCAATGGTGTAAAGCCTGTTGCTTTAATAAATCTGCGATCAAAATTTCTGCGCCCAATATTTAATTCAGTTGCCAGTTTTTCAACAGATATTTTATCGCGATAATTTTCTTCGAGATATTTCTGAGCCAGCAAAATGGCTTCATCATTATGCTTTTTATGACCGTTGAATATGGAAAATTCAGCTTGCAAATTTCTATCTAAATCTATTTGAAAATATTTTGCACAATGAATAGCAGTTTCTCTATTATAAAATTTTTCCACCAAATACATCAACAAATTTAAAAACGAATAGGCACCACCATTGGTATATATTCCGTTTTCATCGGTAATCAACTGGTCGGTTTGCAAGTTCACATCGGGAAATAAGATTCTAAAATTTTCGGCTAATGCCCAATGTGTAGAACAAGTTTTACCTGACAAAATACCCGTGGATGCCAACATAAAACTTCCTGCACACATACTTGCAACTTCTGCACCCAACCTGTATTGTTGTGCTACCCAATTGATTAAAAGTTGGTTATTTTTTGTCGACGTACCATAACTGCGAATCAGCGATGCAGGAATGATAATTAAATTAGTATTATTTATATCCTCAATGGTAACTTGATGTTTTATTGAAAGTAGGTTGTTAATTAAATATTCATTTTTTTGAGCACCAACTAACTCAATTTTAAACAGACCCTTTTCATTTTTTTTGATCAAAAAATTGTTCGCTTCACTAAAAACCTGAAATGCACCTACAATACAGGCAACGGTGCTCATATTAGTCTGTTCGTCCGGAACCAAAATACTCAAATGTTTCATTTCCGCTTTTTGAACAAAGGTAAACAAACCCATTGTCCATATCAACCCGTGAAAATGTCTATTTTACACCTTATTTATACCCATTTTGGACATTACCTTTGTTATCAAATATTCAAACTATGGTAAATACAGCATTATTTGTAAAAATGGTCATCGACAGATGGAATGGCTCAATACTGAGTTTAAACAAAAATCTTAGTGTTTTAACTGATGAGCAATTACACAAAGCAGTCGCACCGGGTAAAAACAGGGGAATATATTTGTTGGGGCATTTGATAGCAGTACATGATGAAATGCTGGTGCTTTTGGCACTCGGAGATAAATTATATCCTGAACTTTACGAACCTTTTATAAAGCAGGCGGATAACGTAAACACAAAATTTCCATCTGCTGTCGAGTTAAGGGAAATGTGGGAAAAGCAGAATACGCATCTGCAAGCCAAATTTGAACAAGTGCAACCTGAGGAGTGGTTTGGAAGACATACTGCAGTATCAGCAGAAGATTTTGCAAAAGAACCACATCGCAATAAACTTAACATCATCATTTCGAGAACTTCACATTTACAATATCATACGGGGCAAATTATTTTACTCAACTAAAAAAAATGTTATGACAAATCAACATTTCCAATACAGTTTTACTTCTTCAAAAAATGCAAACGAAGTATTTGCCTTTTTAATTAATCCGAAAAATTGGTGGATGGGTTTATTTGACGAAACCATTGAAGGAAAAAGTGAACATGTAAATGATATATTTTCTTTCAGTGCCGGAGGAGGATTACATTATTCCAATCAAAAACTGATAACAGTTATTCCCGGTAAAAAAATACTTTGGTTAGTTACTGAGAGTAATTTGTCATTCTTAAACAACACCAACGAATGGGCAGATTCAAAAATTTGTTTCGACCTTGAGCAAAATGGTAATAAAACAAACATAACCTTTACGCATATTGGGTTAATGCCACAAATTGAATGTTATGAAAGTTGTTCAAGTGCCTGGTCTCAGTATATGACAAATCTGCAGCAACACCTCAAATAATAATTTAAATTATCATATTCATAGTATTGCTTTATTGCAGTGAATAAAATCAATAAGAAACTCAAATAAAAAAAATGAATCAAACATCCGGTAATAGTTATACAACTACCATTTTAGTTGATAAGGATATTTCTACGGTATTTAATGCTATCAAAAATTTCAGCGCCTGGTGGTCTGAAGAAATTGAGGGTAAAACAGATATAGTCGGCGAAACCTTTTTTTACCATTATAAAGATGTGCATTTATGCAAAATAAAACTCATTGAAATGATAGCCGATAAAAAATTGGTTTATCAGGTAATTGACAATGAATTTAATTTTACAAAAGACAAAACTGAATGGATAAATACCCACCTGATTTTCGATATAAGTAATGAAAATGGTAAAACTAAAATAGTATTTACCCATGATGGTTTAACACCTGCCTACGAGTGTTTCCAAGTTTGTAACGATGCCTGGACAAGTTATATTCAAGGCAGTTTGAAAAACTTAATTGAAACGGGTACAGGAAAACCAAACGGAAAAGAAGGTGGATTAAATGCCGAATTGGTTGAAAAATGGGGGCTTCCTAATAAATAAAAAAACGTCCCCTTATCAAGATTTTTAAAATGTTTAGCTGAAGTTTCAATTTAAACGAATGTTTATTCGAGTTACTTGTATGCAAAAAACGGTGAAATTGGCCACTCCACGCCGATTTAGACGGATGATTAGAATTTCATAAATTTAAAGTATCAACTACTACAAATTCTATTGCAACAGACTTTATTAAGCTATCAAATGACAAAAATTTAACGGCTAAATAAAGAATGGTTAATATCTGCTCCATTGAGGGCTTGTATTTAAACAAGCCGACTGGCTTAAGAACGAAAATTGTATGTGCTAATTTGCACCTTTGCGCCTATTGAGCGAAATCAAAATCCAGCATCAAATTCCGAAATCCAAAATTTAGCATTTGAATGAAAGATTTTTTTCTACTCCTTCATAGTCGCAAGGCCGCAAATCACTAGGGGAACCACGCTTTTTATACCTTTTACTAAAAGTAAAAAGCGAAACCGTTCAAACAAAAAGAATCACTAACTTTGCCATAACACTATAAAGCAATAAAAAATGATAGAAAAAGGTAACTTAAACTTTATTGAGGAAATTATTAAAACTGATTTAGAAGCCGGGAAATACACTGAAATTATAACCAGATTTCCGCCTGAACCTAATGGTTACCTGCATTTGGGTCATGCAAGCAGTATTTGTCTCAACTTTGGAATAACCCAAAAGTTTAATGGTTATACTAATTTACGATTTGACGATACTAACCCAATAACAGAAGAAACTGAGTATGTCGAAAGTATTATACATGATATTAAATGGCTGGGTTTTCAGTGGAAAAATATGTACTTCGCAAGTGACTACTTTGACAAATTATACGAATTTGCAGTAGCGCTGATTAAAAATAATTTAGCCTATGTAGATGATAGCACCAGTGAAGAAATTGCATCACAAAAAGGCACACCAACCCAAGCCGGAATACCGAATATTTATAGGTCAAGAACTGTAGAGGAAAATTTATTGCTATTCCAAGAAATGAAAAACGGTAAATATGCTGATGGACAAAAAGTATTAAGAGCAAAGATAGATTTATCCTCCTCTAACATGTTGATGCGAGACCCTATTATGTATCGTATAAAACATGCCCATCACCATCGCACAGGCGATAAATGGTGCATTTATCCAATGTACGATTTTGCTCATGGACAATCTGACTCGATTGAAAATATTACACATAGTATTTGCACCTTAGAATTTGCCCCTCATCGTGAATTATACGATTGGTTCATTCTTAAACTAAATATTTTCCCTTCTCATCAATATGAATTCGCAAGGAGAAATATTAGTTACACCGTAATGAGTAAACGCAAATTATTGCAGTTGGTCAACCAACAAATTGTTGATGGCTGGGATGATCCGCGAATGCCAACTATTAGCGGCTTAAGAAGACGTGGTTTTCCGCCCGAAAGTATTGTAGAATTTTGCAATAAAATTGGTATCGGGAAACGTGAAAACTCAGTAGACATTAGTCTTTTGGAATATTGTGTAAGAGAACAACTAAATAAAACCGCTGAAAGAAGAATGGTGGTTTTAGATCCTGTGAAGGTGACGATTACAAATTATGAAGGTGAAGAAGAAATTCAAACTGAAAATAATCCTGAAGTAGATGTAGTTAAGTACAGAACCATGCCATTTACGAATGAATTATACATAGAACGTGAAGATTTTTTGGAAATTCCTACTAAAAAATTCCATCGGTTAACTGTTGGCAATTATGTAAGATTAAAGAGCGCTTACATTATTCAATGTAATGAGGTAATTAAAGATTCAACGGGTAAAATCATTGAATTGAAATGCACCTATTTCCCAAACAGCAAAAGTGGTAACGATACTAGTGAACTGCCAGCAAAAGGTGTAATTCATTGGGTTAGCAGCAAATATGCTATACCTGTAGAAGTACGACTCTACGATAGGTTGTTTATGGTGGAGAATGTTGATGCTGCTGAAAACGGATTTCTCGAAAACATTAATCCCAATTCTTTAGTAACCATAAACAATGCTTTTGCAGAACCTATTCTCCAATCTGCAACGTTGGAAGATAGATTTCAGTTTTTACGCAAAGGGTATTTTTGTTTAGATAAACATAGCAATAATGAAAAGCTTATTTTTAATCGAACTGCAACGCTTAAAGACACATGGATGAACCAACCTGATAAGTTGACAAACAAAACTGATAAAAATTAATAAGGAACAAACATCAATTTTCGGCACATGACATATAGCAAAGAATTAATTTCACTTATATTTCCAAACGATTTACTAAGCCCGGAAGCACTAGAGGCGCAATACCCAAAAAGAGATATTCCACATGGAGCAATTGTTACAAGATTTGCACCAAGTCCCACTGGTTTTATCCATATTGGTGGAGTATACATTGCTGTTTTAGGTAAAGATTTAACCTATCATTCTAATGGCGTATTTTTTATTAGAATTGAAGATACCGACCAGAAAAGGAAAGTAGATGATTCAAAAACACAATTTAATACGACTTTCAAATATTTCGGAATTGAATCTGACGAAAATGATTCAAATTCGATTTACGGACCTTTTACACAATCTAAAAGGGCAAACATTTATCTTGCTTATGTAAAAAAATTAATGGAAAAAAACAGAGCTTATCCATGTTTTTGTACTAAAGAAATGCTGGAGGAGCAAACCAATGAGCAAAAAGAAGCAAAAGTTGACCTTGGTTATTATGGAAAATGGGCAAAATGCAGCAGGCTGTCGGAACAACAAATAAAACAGAAAATAGATGCAGGCGAACCATATGTTATTAGATTTAGATGCAATGGTGATGATAATACCGTTGAATTTGAAGATAAAATAAAAGGCACTATAGGTCTTAAAAACAATATTAATGATATTGTAATCCTTAAGTCGTCATCTGAAGAAACCCGACTGCCAACTTATCATTTAGCACATCCTATAGATGACCACTTAATGGGAGTCAACCTAGTACTCAGAGCAGACGAATGGTTGCCCTCAGTGCCACTTCATTTTCAATTATTTGATGCTTTAGAATTTGAAAGGTTACCCTACGCGCACATTGCACCAATCATGAAGTTAGATGGTAGTTCGAAGCGTAAACTCTCTAAAAGAAAAGACCCTGAAGCTTCAGTAGGCTATTATATGGAAAATGGTTACCCTTCTAAAGCGGTTACCGCCTATTTGAAATCATTGGCAAATTCGCGATTATTAGATGCCACAATAGATGAATGTTTATCAGCACAAATAATGCTCGACGAGATGCCTAAAGCAGGTGCATTACTTGATATTACCAAATTAAACCATATATCCTCAAATTACATAGCTACTTTAACCAATAAAGAAATTGGTTTAGAATTTAAAAAGTGGGCATTAGCTTATGATATGGATTTATATAATGTAATCGAAAAAGACTTTGATTATGTTTGCTCAGCAATAGATACAGATAGAATAAACGATGGGAAAATTAGAAAAGATTTGAGTAAATGGTCTGATTACAAAAAAGTATTTGGCTATTTCCACAATGAACTTTTCAATTACCTCGAAATTACCGATGAACGGTTTGAAAATATTTCAATAGCAACTATAAAACAAGTGCTTGGAGATTTCGCTTTACATTATGCTGAAAATCTGGAAAATGATAGTTGGATGGAAGTACTTCAAACGGTTGCCAAAAATGCAGGTTTTGCAATTAACAATCAAGAATATAAAAAGGAACCGGAAAAGTTTAAAGGTAAATTAAGTGATGCCATTAAAATAATACGCATTGCCCTTACCGGTAGTGCTAATGGACTAAACCTTCATGAGGTTTGCAAAACTATTGGCAGCATAGAAATTAAAAATAGAATTTCTCATGTTATCAATTAAATATTATAAGCCATGTTTTGTAAGTATATTACATACAGGGATTGTGATAGCAGGAAATTAGCCGCTGTTAAAACAGCATATATAAACAATATTAAACCGCCTAATACAGTAGTTTTATCTACTTGCCATCGTATAGAATTTTATTCACATGATGCATTTGATTTACCTGAGCCGCCAAAAGACCTTACGGGATTTTGGAATTCCCTTGAAGGGATTGAAGATATACTCATCAGATTAGCAACCATTGCATGCGGTGCCGACTCTAAAATTTTGGGGGAGAATTTTATCGCATTTCAAACTGTGCGACCATTCCTAAAAACCGCTGTATCTAATTTACCGTTTGAATTAATTGATAAATCTTTTGAAATTGCACAAGGAGTAAAACAAACCTATGACTTTAATTCCCAATTTTCATATGAGGACGCAGCATTTCAGTTATTAGCAGTCGAAAATATTGTTAGACCTAAAACGTTGGTTATTATTGGAGGAGGTTTATTGGGCCAACATTTAACAAAGCATAACAAAGCTACAGACTATTCAAGCATAATTATCATTACCAAACAAGTCAAAAGATGTAAATTTGATTTATCGGAAAGTAATAACTTTAAATTGATTAAAGTTGTAACCATCAATGATTTTGTACCACCAGATGCCTTTGATCTATTTATTGTAACAAATCTTGAGGATTCAAGCTATTCAGGTCAATTACTAACTTTGATAGAAAATCGGAACCATGGTTCAACAGTAGATTTTTGCGCATCCCCATTATTGGCTACCAATAACCAAACAGCTTTCAATTATTACACAATGTATGATTCCGAATTCTTATCTTTAGTAACTGAAGCGAATTCGAAATTAATTGATATAAAACCTAAATTGATTGAAAATATAAAATTCTTAATAAGCATGCTTTTAAATAATAAATGAAAGTACAAATATGATAGATAAACTAATTTCATTTTTCAAAGATTTAATGATTTATTTAGTACCAGGCATTGTGGTAAACGTATGTATACTCATAAATTTAGAAAAACTGAATTGGATCTTTGCTTATAAAGACGAATATCCCAGAATAGAATTATTATTACTAATTTTATCTTTTATTGTCGGCTTCTTCATAACACAATTTCAAATTTCGATTTACCATCGTTTAGATAAAAACAAAAACAGTTTTCAAGTATTAAGTAAGGAAAATAAACTGTTAGAAGAGGTATTTAACAAAAAGTTTGGAATTTTAAATTTGCAGGATGTTAACAATTTTGACTTTAGGAACTTTTGTTATCAATATGTATTAAATAATGGTAGTGATAAAATAAACTTTTTAATACAACGTGCTGACACATTGTTACTTTTTTCAATTTCCATGTTTATCCCTTCAATAATTATTATATCCTCAATAAGCAATTTTTTATTTGTTAATATTATTTGTAAAATAATATGCTTTACCTTACTTATATGTTTTGCGATGTTTACCCTACTTAAAGCTTCGAATCATTTTAAGCAAGATAAAGAAAAAAGAATTTTCTTTAGTTTCCTTTCAATTGTTGTTGAAGGCAAAGAAAAATCTGGAATCGACCAAAAACTTTAAAGCAAATCACCTGCATCTTGAAAAACAAAGTATTGTGCAACACTACAATTCAGCTTGTGAAGAATATTATTCCTCCAAACCAAATCCTTTTTGCATTTATAGCCGGTTCAAGAGCAAACGGGGATTATACGCTAAATAGCGATATTGATTTGTTCATTGTTATTAACGAACCTGATTATGAGAAAGAAAAAGAACTCGCAGAAGCTTTAAAAGTTTTACACTTAAAATATAATTTATATTTTGATCATTGTGGAGAGATTTTCTCGAGGACAACCATTGAAAATCTTTTAGCCAATATAGACAACGTTGACAAAGTAGTAAAATTAGGATTTTGCAAGTTGGCGTGTTTTCAAACACAATGTATTCTTTCAATAATTCGTAAAACACTTGTAATATTAACAATGTTATCCCATAAAAAAACACATATTATTGGTGATAAAACTCTTTTAGCAAAATATGAAAAGGCCGCTATTAATTTTTTTGCATCTAACAGTCAAATTTCACTTTCAACCTCTAATCAAAAAATCACATGGCCTATTCAAAACGAAAAAGTTGCCCAAATTATGGACAAACACCAGGATTACATGCATAAATTAGAGTTGATGGAATTATTAGACACACCTGTTGGTATAAGTTTGGAAAGATTTTTCTTAAGAGAAACTAAACAATCTGACGAAAAGTATGATGCATTAGCTATTATATCAACCAATAATTTAAATTTACCAGAAAATCTTTGCCCAATTGATAATATAGATTTGGCACCAATGAAAAGCCTAATCAAATCACAATGCATTGGCTTTATTTAATTAATTTAAAGAAATAGTTTTTAACAGCATGAAATCGGTATCATTCACTTCAACCCCAATAACCCCAGAAACTGCAAGGGTTTTCCCAAAGTCCATGACTCTTGCTGAAATTAAGGATGAAATGACAAATAACAACCTTGATAAAGATTTATCTGAAAAAATTCAATCAATTTTTAAATTATGGCAACATGATCCCAAAAAAGTTGAGCCATATACCGAAATTAAAAATGTATTAGAAAGTGTTAGAAGGCTACCACAAGGAATTGAGCGAGTAAAAAAGATGAATACAATAATCAGGACAATAGGTACGCCAGAAATGCTTGCTACATTCCTTGACATGCTAAGAGATGCTGCGAAAAGAGACGGTACAGAAGACCAAAAAATTTGCAAGACTAAATTACAAGCCGTAAAAATGCACTCAATTTATGGTTGGTGCGGAAATACATTATTAATTGAAACCAGTGAATTTCCGACACCTGGAACGCATCCTGCGCAAGATGGGTTAGAAGAGAGATTGGGTAACTCAACCTCTGCATGGAATTTAACGCTACATATTTGGCAGCCGAATCACAATGCATTAGGCTTTCCAATTAGTGAATTAAATTCAACTAAAACAATTCTAGAACCTCCTCATTCACATCCATTTGATTTTGCTTCAATAGTTGTAACAGGTTGTTTGCATCAAAGCATTTATGAACAAATAACGGAAGCGCATGAGTTACATAATAAAAACGGCTATTACAATGGAATTGAACTCAACCATGTAGATGGTGTTTGGCCTCCTCACTTGTATCATACGAAATGTCAATTAAAAACTAAAGAACATAGCGTTTTACTTAATACAGGCGATTCTTATTATATGCAATCTGACATGATACACGATGTTGAGATTAATGCCGAAATTGCAGTAACAAGGCCCACAATTACATTATTTCTTTCATCCGAATATCTTGTTATGCCACATGTTTATATTATAGATTCAATGAAGCATTATCATGAGAAAAACCCAGATTTAAAAAGTACCGGAAAACCTATTTCGGAAGAATCTTGGCATAAAAAATTAGCCGCTATATCAAATTACCTACGTGGAAATTCACCAACTATAAACTTAAATGAAATAGTGCAATATGATGGAAGCTATGCGTTTTTTCATCGAATTTAGTATTTTTTATGCTCATTTATGTAAAGTATTAAAACCTAACCTGCTCTACCAACTTGCTTGCTCTAAACCGAATTTAAATCTATAACTTATCACCCAATAGTATTATTTAAATGTTAACTTAAAACTTCGTTCAGTCAAATAATCACGACATCCTCAAATTTTTAGATTCCCCCGGAACTATTTCAATAAAACACCCTAGGTATTGTCAATGGGTAAAATCAATATCTTTACTAAAAAGTTGCAGGTCTATACGGCTGTTTTCAGCTCATGAAAAATTAAAATTTTTAGAATGGTATTTGGAACAGGTCAAATTTTCATTCTTGGTTATTGAAGTAATTAGGTTGCTATCATTTACAACTTTATAATATTGGTATTTGATATTTCATTATTTTCATAAATTAATTTCATCAGTAAAACACCTTTCACTTTGGAATTTATAGTGATAGTTGTTGTATAAATATTATTTGCCGAATATAATTCAACCCCATCAATACCGTAAATTGAAATTTGTGCAATTTTGGTATCACTTTTCAAATTAAAATACGATGAAAAAGGCATGAGATAATGAGATAATTCATTTGAAACTGTTATTACTTCACTAAACTCAGCGCAACCATAAGGTGAAAATTGAAACAGGCCAATATTTGGGTCTTCATAACAATTCAAATAGTTAGGAAAAGGAACTTTAACATAACATCCAGAATAGGGAAATAAATACTCTTTATTACCAAATATTTCATAAGCCTCTCGAGCAAAATCCCAGTAACCCCAATATGATTCTGAATGGAAAGAGCTTTTTTTGAGGGTAAGACCGGCTATTGTTTCAACATTTACCGAATCAACTATAACATATGCTTCAGGCTCTACTTCGCAAATGATATCCTCATACCTCAAATAGTAGCCCATACCAAGCGGCCAAACATCGCCGGGAACAGCAACAAAATTATATAAAATATGAAAAAGGTATCCATCACCTCTCCGGCTAATGAATCTATTGCATAAAAAAAAGTATCTCCACTTTGGTAAACAAAAATATCAGCTACTTTTTCTTCGCTAAATGGCTATAAAATTTTACTTTCAAGTCGTTTACATTCCTGTCCAAATAAAATGGTATCTTGCTTTGATTCAATATAATATTACATTTGTTCAAAATACATTCCATTCCACGCGAAACCATACCACCATTTCGCTCCAATCGGTGCAAATTCTGATGATTGTGCAATGCTTTGCCTATTTAATAAAAGAAGGAAAAATAAAATACCTGTTAATTTCATAGGAGGAGTTTTGTATGATTGAGAAAATAAATATACAAAAAAAATTACACCCCTACCTCAACATTGTCGTTTGTGAGTCTGGTTATTTCCAATAATACTTCATCAATTTCTTCTAACGAATTTACGGTTACCAGTTGGTTGCGGTATGATTTAATATTCGGAATACCTTTAAAATAATTCGTATAGTGTCTACGCATTTCTAAAATACCTAATACCGGCCCTTTCCATTCGATGGATTTAATTAAATGCCTGCGACAAATATCAACTCGTTCAGCAATTGTTGGTGGAGGTAATTCTTCACCGGTTGCCAAAAAATGTTTTATTTCACGGAACACCCAAGGTGCACCAATAGCTGCGCGGCCAATCATAATGCCATCTACCCCATAACGGTTTTTCATTTCAAGGGCTTTTTGCGGACTATCTATATCGCCGTTGCCAAAAATGGGAATTTGAATGCGCT
>Ga0209480_10002527_pt1 | contig 12450 bp, 26 predicted proteins | sample JI61114C2DNA_FD_187501 | JGI IMG/M metagenome (GOLD analysis project Ga0209480, IMG submission 187501) | Wastewater effluent complex algal communities from Wisconsin, to seasonally profile nutrient transformation and Carbon sequestration -... | ecosystem: Engineered > WWTP > Effluent > Algae...
TCGTAGTAGATGTAAGAAAAAAGACCTATATATCCTATTGACACACACACAAGAGCTTTAAAATCAAGGATTGTAAAAACCATCATAGCAACGTTTGAAATGACTATAGCGATTTTATGTTGCAATTGCGCTCTTTGAACGTTCAGATGTTTTTCATACGCTAAAAGAAGTTGAGATTCATCTTTTAACAATTCTAAATTTATGCCCGCTTTTTCGAGATTGTGTGTTTGTGTGTAAGAAAAAACGTAAGGCGTAGTTGAAATTTGCATGTGAAAATATTTTTATATACTGTTGTAATTTTGAAGAATTTTAAAAAGTTTTTTATATTTCACAACGATCGACAATAGCTTGCCAGCGTGTTTCTCTGCAATAGTATAAATGAGCATGAAATAAGCGATTGCGCGCACGTTGTTTACGTCTTCGCGAGAAATTTTCTCTTTCACTACAAGCGGATCGGTGTCTTCGTCGCAGTCAAAAAGTTTGTAAAGATCGCGATTGTCTTCCCAATATTTTATAAGGTCTTCAATCTTAAAATCTAACATGAATTTCGTGAGTTCTTTTTCGATCAACTCTTCAGCTTGCACTGATTTTGATTTTTCTGCTAACACGCGATTATTCTCCTTTTCAGCTATTTTCTTGATACGATTCAATCCACTGTTCGAAAAGATCCATTCGCAGGTACAGGCGTTTGCCAATTTTTCGAACAGCAATTGCAAGCCCATTATGATTACGCATGCTCATATAGTGACGCATCTGTCCAGCCGTGAAAGGATATTTACCACTTTCGACAATCTGTTTTATGTTTAAGTAACAATTCTGATTCATATATTTTGTGTTTTCTTATATTTTTCAATTTTATTTTGTTTGTTAATTTTTTTCCAAAGATCGATAACGCGTTTCACGTTTTCGTTTTCCTCATCCCAACTTTCTATGATCATATTTTGTATTTCCTTGCTCTGCTCAATAGTAGAGTCGTGGCGTTCAAGCTTTCCTTGGGTCGGCTTTAGTCCTAGATTGTGCAATTCGCATTTTCCATCTTTCCAAAATGTGCATCCTTCTTCAGATCGAGTATGCCAAGGCTGTTTTTTTCCTTCATATCCTTTAAGAGATGGCTTTAAGATATAGGGCTTGGGTTCCCAATCGTCATAAGATAATCGGTTGCCAAATCCGCGATCTATGAGTTTTTCCATATCCTCCGGCGTGCCGCTGCACGGGCCATGACACATAGACGAACACATTTCACAATCACACTCGCTTTCGACCACTGACAATTTTTTATTTTTCATTTGATGATCATATTTAATTGATTGATAATATAACAGCAATTTTCTATAACAAATGAAATATTTCTGTAAATTGGGTTAAAAAGAAGGCTGTCTTTAAATTCATACTTAGTTTTAAAAATTTCTTCATGCATTGACCTCTTGTGTTCAATGCTAGGAATTTTATCCGTGCAATGCGCACAGTCAAATCCGATCCAATGTTGATCGTCTTCTGTAAGACTTATGTGGGTAATGCCACCGTGACACTCTAAATCATCAAAAGATTCTCTGTGCAGATTGGGGTAAGCAGGCACTTTAACGTATCCGCATAAATGTCCTCCAAACCAAGCTTCTTTCTTTGCAAAAGGTTCTCGGTTTAAAATACGACGAACTTCTGACTTATATGAAAGGTATTCAAAAATTACTTTGTCGGGCTCTTGAACCCACTCACCTTCACCTAGCCACTTAATTTTAAAGTCTTTGTCAAAAATGTGTTTTTCACTGATGATTTCATAGTCGTATTTCATTTAAAAAACATCCTATAAACTGTCTGATAATATATATTATGTTAAACAAATGGCCTTTTCGATTTAGGTCTACGTAGTATTGTGAGGGCACGTGGCTTCTTATACACTAGTGTAGACAAGTAAGTCGCTCTCTTATATATGAGAGTGGGGTACCCCCCTGATGCGGCATCTAAAATGGGTGGAAGGTTGTTAAAAATCGTCATTTTTTAACCCTTCGTTATTCTCACAAAAACCGGTTTTTCTGAAGATCTGATTTTTTCTTTTTTGTCAATTGCATAATGAGTGACAGTTTCCATTTTCCATCCTTCTGCGTCGTTTGAAAAATGCGCGTCTGCGGCGCATCTATTTAGCACTCGACATATATAGAGTGCTAAATTAAGAGGAAGACCAATGTTTCCGCCTTCAGTGTCCCATCCCTCAATTTCAGGGTCTGTAGATAGGGAATATTTTTTTTCTTTATCAGATTTATGACGGCTAAATTGCGATACAGCAAACCATTTAACTTTCATCTTTAAACTCCCATTCTTCACTAAAAAACGAAAGACCGTTTAAATTATGAGCTAGTTCGTAAAGAGCTTTATTTATAGCTTTTATAAAACTTCCCTTTGTTACTACCAGATCGTGAGCTATGTGATAAGCAATAACTGTTTTTGTTAGTTTCCTAAGTTCCTCTTGTTTAAATTCTTCAGTCGCAAAAGTCTAATTTTCACGTGCTTGTTTATGAAGTTCTTCTTGCATTTTTTACCTATAGCAGCTTGGGCAAACGTTAATTTTGGATAGCTCGGCGGCTTTGTTTATACAATACATACTTTGACACACTGGACACTTTCGTACAATTTTGCATGGATCATTGGAGTTGTTTTCTCTTGGTATGGAGTAATACACAATATACACCATTATACTTAAGCAACCCAAAACGGATAACACAATCAAAAATTCATTCATTGCCTTCCTCCTGTTTTTCACAAACACAACTCGACAATCGTATGCAAACATCCAAATTTTTACGAAAAAACCAGCATAAATCTTTAATTATTGAAATAACCATAAATTCGTTTTTTTCTTTTTCTTGTATTGCTATTTCTTTTATTTCTATATTACAAATATCATATTTCATTTTATCTGATAACTCTATAAGTTTTCCAATGAATTTTCCAGAATCCTCATGGTGATAAAAAAACCTTTTAAATTCTTCATAGTCAACGACATAAGTTAAATCATCATCTTTGTCTGTATTCATAATAAATCCTTTATTGTTTCCCAGAACTGTATTTCCTGCTTTATCATTTCGTCTATATAAAACTGATCTCTGTAAATTTTTATCATTTGAGTTGCTGTGTGTTCACTATTACCTTCTTTGATCATAAAATAAGCTAGATAATACATTTCACTTACATTGGCTATATACATTTGCTTTTGAAATTGCGCCGTGTAAATGCCTGGATACCTATTCACACCTTCTTGTGTTGACGGGCATTTGATCTCAAGAATTGTTTTACCGTCAAGAGAAATTCCATCGAAGCTAGCTGACAAGAACGGATGGGTATCATCTTCAGCGACTAGGGGGAAAACTTCTATACCTGTCTCTTTGATGAAGAATTCTCTAGCCTTTGGCTCTAAGTCTATCCCTCGTTGCATAGCATCTGTCATATCTTTTCGTACGTCAAAGATCTTTTGTGACCATAGCTCATCCCGCGTTGTCCACGGAGAGTCCCCCATAATAATGGGGGAATCTGAGGCTCCAATATGTCTTCTCCGAAATTCGTACCACTCAGGCGTTTTTTGTTGAATATCAATGATTTTCATTATTTACTCTTCAGTTGATCTAGTTTGTTAGAAATTCTTTTAATCCACTCTAGACAAAACGCGCGGGTCATTTTTTCTTTAGAATCACAATTTTGCTTTTTCAAATATGCACACATGTTTTCAGCCGCGTCTTTTCCAAGTTGTTTTATCAAAGAATTAAGTGTTTCATACTCTTCTTGTGAACACATTTCAATTTCGCAGGGATATGACTCTCCGTCGTCATCGTCTTTGTCCTCGCCTGTCGTTATACCCAACATCGATTTATATGCGTATCTGCATAGATACGTAATCGAAGATCCCATCGCCTGCAAAATATTAACCTTTTTCTCTTTTCCATATTTGTCTACAGAAGTTTCGCTCTTTGGCATCGGTATTTCCATGTCACCCTTAATCCATTGACCACTTGAGTGTCCTATAATGGTTACTAGATGCCGCTTTCCGTTAATAGTTGTGGGTATATGTGAAACGCACAACCCGTTTTTCGTTAAATGCTTTTGAGAAGCTTTTTTTAAGCTTGAGAAATTTGCATACTTAGAGTTGAAATAAGGATTGCTTGCACCTTCTTCCGCACAAGAAAACTCTCCTTGCGCAATTGCCAAAGCAGAAAATATTTTGTCGACCTCTTTTGAAGAAATTACCGCAATTTCTTCTCCCTCACCCTCTTGCGAGGGTGTGAAGGGTTCTATTTTGTTTAGTTCAGATTGCATCTTAAAAACCTTGATTTTGTGAATATTCTTGTATGTAACCTTTAATTAACTCTAACGCGTTTTTATAGAAATCTGGCAAATGTTTGTACATATTCAGCCTAATTTCTTTGCGTTGTTCTATAACAGGATGGTTAAACATGCGCAAGATCCTCCCCCAATTTGTCTTCAAGTTCTCTAAGTTTCTCAAAAGCGTAACGCTCAGTGTCGCCAAGCAAAGCGTAAAAATCAATCTTGCTTAAATCAAGCTCTTGCGCTAGTGTCTTTGCTGAAGGAAGCTCTTCAAAAAAAGCTTCCGCAAACATAGTCATAAAAGTTGTGAGAGAGTGAGACGTTGACGCAAGTTGAGACACTTTAGCAGCGTTTTCACTCATCTCTTTTTTTATGAACGCCATTCTAGCGTCGTATTGCTGATCAAGATCTTCGTAATAATTCATTTTTTTCCCCCTCCTCTTCATGCAAAAAATATCTGATTCCGTTCATGCAGTGTGAAGCGTATTCGATTTCCATCGATGCTTTATCGAGCACTTCAAAAGCAGCATCTGGCATTTTCCAAAAATCTTTAATGAATTCATCAATTTCAAGAGAAACTTGTGAAAGCTTAATAGACAGTTGTTTTACTCTTTCTCGCTTAGTCATTTAGTTTTACCCTCTTATTTTTCCATTTTCAGTAAGACACTTTATCTAAGCCGCTGCAACTTATCGCAGTTTAGCGATGAAGGAGACTTGCTTCGATGTCATCACTATAGCATATGCATCGACTTTTCGTCAACGAGTTTTCTCTTCATTGAAGAGTTTTCTTGTTGAAGTTTTTTGTGTGTTTATGTATAGTCGTTTTTTTGAGACGCGTGAAAAAATGTACAAAGGGAGAAATAAAATGAATTTAAAAGATTACTTACACATTCATCGTTTAGAAGTTAAAGAATTTAGTGAAAAAACTGGTGTGCGCGCAAATACGATTAGTAGTGTAACCACTGGCGGAGAAAGACGCGGCGTTAAAATTGGTTTAGCTTTAGCTCTAAAGATAGAAAAAGCGACGGACGGCGCTGTAAAAGCAAACGAGCAAGACTGGCCGAATTTGTCAGATTTTGCAAAAAGACAACTCACAAATAAAATTTTGAAGTAAAATAAGACTTCATGTAGCTTGAGCAAAAAAAAAGCTGAGCGACTAACTCAGCTTTTTTAAGTGCGACGAATACGCACACACAAACGATTGTCAAAGCGTATTCCCTCTAAGAATTAACTGCAATATCGAATATGAGAGGGTCGCTAATGTCTGATAATTTTCTACGCAAACTATTGAATGTCTACAAGAAAGAATGTTTTAAAGAATGTTTGACTTATAGTGCGGGGAAGTTGAATGATAGTCTAGAAAAACAAAAAGCCCCGATTTGCGGTCGGAGCTTTCTGAGTGCTCAAATAATGAAACGATTGGATGTCTTTCATTATATCCCGAGCACTCTCTTTTTTGCAACGCAAAATTTAAGAGAGGATTCTTATGTCTAGTTTCGGATTTATAAAATTACCTCGATCTCTACTTGAAAGCACCGCGTGGCGTGGTGCTAAGCTAAAATATCGAGCATTTTTTATCGAGCTCATGATGCGAGTCTGTTGGAAAAAACAAGAAATCTCATGGAATGGACACGTGATCGAGTTGGGCGTTGGTCAATACGCAAAATCGTATCGCGAAATCATCAAAGAGTTCAATCCCGAAGGTTTAAATGGCAGAGCAAAAAGTGACACTTTCTCTAAGAATGACATAGAGGGAAGTGTCAAGTTCTTTTTGAAACACGGTTTGGTCAGACAGGAGATCAGACACGATTTAATGATTCTAACAGTCTTATTACCAGATATTTTTGAGCAAGAAAAACCAGTTGATCAGACAGCTGATAAGACAGCGATCAGACAGCGATCAGACACAAATAAAGAAAGAGAAGAAGAACAAGAAAGAAAAGAAGCTTCGCTTCTAAAAGAAAGAGCGCCCGCTCCGGCTTCGCCTTCGCCGGCGCGCGGCGGCGTTTTTTTCTGTAGAAAGACAAAGCGATTCGTCGGCTTAGACGAACTCATGCCAGAGCTTCGCTCTCTACACACACACTTGCAGCGCATTCCTGAGCATATCGAGCGCGCGGCTCGGTGGCTTATGACAAATGAAAAAGGAAAAACCAGAATTGGCAACAAAGCGTTTATAAATCACTGGCTTAGAAACGCTTCCGATTCTGAGATAAGAACCGTTGAAAAAACTGTTTTTTCACAAATCCCTCACATTTCGGAACTTACGGATTTAATTGACTATCACGAAGAGACTAGAAAAAAACTGCAAGCGATGGTGTTGTAACATGCAAAATTCAAAAACTCATTCTTTGCCACTGCCAGGACGTTTTGACGGCGAAGGCTTAACTTATCTTGACTCACGCTTAATAAACGCTACAGTGGCCACGGAAATGCGAATTTCGGCCATTGGTGGCTTTGTTCACTTCCCGTTTTTGCAAGACGGGGAAATTGTTGCTTGGAAGTGCAGATCTATCACTGACAAAAAATTTCAGTTTGTCGCTTACGTCGACGAAGAAAAGAAGAATAGCGCTAAAGACGGATCTAAGCTGCCATTCTTCAACATGATACATCCTCAGGATAAACAATATTTGATTATCACTGAAGGGGAATTTGATTGCCTGGTTCTTAAGCAATTAGGTGCAAAAAACGTTGTTTCTTTGCCATCAGGAGCTTCTTGCGTTGATCGAGTCTTTAAGCAATATTTCAAGTTTCTACAGCAGTTTGAGCTTATTTTTATCGCTTTCGATAGCGATAAAGCTGGTGACGATGCGGCTTCGAAGGCTTTGCAATATATCCCTTTTGAAAAATATCGTCGTTTAAAATTTCCTCTTGACGAAGATGGAATTCCCTACAAAGACGCAAACGATTGGTTATTAGCATGTCCGCTCATAGACAAGCAAGATTTAGATTATTGCATGTTGCAAGCTAAAAAGATCGAAAGTCCATCGATTACACATCTTTCGGAGCTTGATGATAGTGCGTTTGATGCCATCGACGTTGGCTTGTCGACAGGATTTAAGTCTTTAGATCATGTTTTGGGTGGGTTGAGAAAAGAAGAACTTACACTCATCACGTCAGAAACTGGATCAGGTAAAACAACTTTTGCAATGAATCTTGTAGTTAACTTAGTTAATCAAGGCGCTTCTGTGTGGATTAACTCTTTTGAAATGAAAGATAGATCTATTCGTAGAAAAATCGCGGGTATAGTCTTAAAAAAAGAAATTGACACGCAGAAAATCAACGATTACGATGTAAAAAAATTTAAAGAATGGGAACAAAAACACAAAATTTATATAAACTCTCACGATAATTATATGTATATAGATAAACTAAAGAAAGAAGTGGAATTTGCGTGTCTAGGTTACAAAGTAGATTACATCGTATTCGATCACTTAGACTTTCTTTATGACGTGCAAGATAAAAACGCTTTTGCAGCCGTGTCTAAAGTAATGCAAGAGCTTCATATTCTATGCTCTAGATATAAAATAGGAATTATTTTAATCGCTCATCCGAAACAGATTCAAGGTGTTGTTAGAGAGATAACGTTCAATGACTTAAAGGGCGGTAGTTGCATAAGGCAGATGTCTGAGAATATCATTATTTTGACGAGAAAAGACTTGATAAATTCTGAGGAGTCGGGAAAGACAACGGTTTCCGTCGTGAAAAATCGTGAGCTTGGAAAAATTGGACGTTTTGACTTGAAGTATAACTATAAGTCGTGCATTTATTCAGATTGCGAGACAAAGATTGAATTCATGCCTTATATGCCTTACAAAGATGATTGAAAAAGAGGTAAAGATGGAAATTGTAGCTGTTAGACCCGTCAATAAGGGATTTGTCAAGTGTAGCGTAGACGTGTCCATCCCAACGCGCGTTGGCGAGAAAGAAGTTCCTTTTATTATCAGACGTATTTCGGTCTTTGAAAAAGAAGGCCAAAGCTGGATCAGTCTTCCGTCTGAAAAGTATGAAAAAGATGGTAAAAAACAATTTTACGCTTACGCTCTTTTTAAAGATCCGGCTCATCAAAAAGATTTTCAAAACGAGCTTTTGACTATTTTAAATAAAAGCAACGCAGGTTCTCAGAAAGCGCCGGCGAAAAGACAGATAGAGTATGAACAGGATGATTTACCTTTTTAAAGGAAATTTTTATGAATTTTGAACTGGAAGATTATAATTCTGAAGAAGTTAACGAATTATGCAGGGAGATTTCAGAAGTTTTAGAGGGAGAGAAGGCGTTTATTGTGATAGCTGCGCTGCATAAAATCACAAAAAAGATTCTTGAGTCTGAGATACACTGTACGTAGAAAAACCCCCCGCGCCAAAGCGCAGGGGTAAACAAAGAGTCACAATATACAAGTGCTCACTTAAGCACGGATCGTACCATTCATGCTAAAAATGTTGATCCGTCAAAAATATAGTAAATTTTGTATTTACGAAAAAGAAGTTTGTAAAAGATATCTTTACTTATTAACGCTCAAAGTGTTAGCATGAATCTTATAGCAAGAGCCCGTTTACCTATACGCACATACAGCGAAACAAATAAATTTAGCGCGGGATGGGTGCAAAGAGAAAGGCATCGCAAGCAAAAGATGCTTGTGCATCAAGCGCTTAGAGTGCCAGCTCTTGATCGAAAGCCGCTTTTAGTAGTGCTTACACGTATCTCGCCTCGCAAACTAGACGCGCATGATGGACTTCCCTACTCGCTAAAATGGATTGCCGATGCTGTAGCTGAAAAGCTCGTGCCGGGGAAAAAAGTTGGGCAAGCTGATGCATCAAAAGATATTGAGTGGCAGTATGCGCAAGTTCGAGGAGCGGTGCGAGAGTATGCAGTTGACATAAGAATATTTGAAAAAGAGGTGGAAGATGGCAGTTAAAGCTTGCATATTCATACAGATATTTTTAATTTCACTTATTATTATGACAGCTTTCTTGTCGATGTCTAGTTGTACGTATACAGTCAACTGTGTGCACACACAGGGATCGGCGTCTGACGTGATCGACGAAGAACAAGACGCCTCGCCTGAAGTGTCGCCAACTTTAAATTTTAAAGGGATTTAAGATGCCGCTTTTAAAAGGTAAGAAAAATATCGGTAAGAATATTGAGACTGAACAACTTGCGGGAAAACCGCACAAGCAAGCTGTTGCGATCGCGCTGAACGTCGCGCGAAAAGGCGGAGCTAAGATCAAGGAGAAAAAAGGATAGTTGTAGACAAGATGAAAAAGAAAGAGAAAAAGATGTTGATAAAACACATCAAAAAAGATGACGAAGAGTTCAGAAGTCAGATAAAAGATGATATGAAACTGAAAAAACAAATACTTTCAAAAACAAATGGGAAAAAGTGAAATGGACAAGCTTATTAAGAAAGACAAAAAGAAAATTGATAACATGATGGATACGCTTGTTAAAAAAGACAAGCCGCGAGATGCGGCTCTCAAGAAGATGAAAAAAGGCAAGTGCTAGCTTGCCTTGTCTTTGTTAAAGATCTTGAAAGTAAGTTTTAAAATCTTCTAAAGTTATGTCGTTATGTTTTAAAACTTCGTTTAAATAGTAATAGTCTTTTGTTCTAAAAGATTCTTCGATAAGCGAGTCGGCTGAATGTATTATTAGCCAAGAAGTATCGTAAACACGTTTTATTTTATTTTTTCCTTCGCAATCATCATCGTCTTCATCATCCACTTCTCTTTCGACATAAAAAGTGCCTTCCTCATCTATACCAAACGAGATGTCTTTTGGCTCACCCCCAATGTCTTTATACATAGCTAGCAAAGCGCAAGAGTCAAAGCTTGCGTTTTCATGTTCCTCGACTTCTCCACTCCACCAAAGTTGATCAGTCTCTTTTATAAAAATATATGCTTTCATTTTGTTTCCTTGTGTTTGTGTTTTTGTTTTAAAAGGTTTCAAGTTTAAAATGTTCGTTCATTTTATAGACAAGCTTAAGCACGTCTTCTTTCAAGTAAATTTGATTGTCCACCAGTCTTTTTATTTGAGTTTCGTAATAAAACTCGCTTTTTTCATCTAATTCAATTTTCGCTTCCCAAATAATATTTCCTACAAAATTTCCCAGTCGAAAACCTGCTTTTTCATAGTGCTTTCTTAAGCATTGTAAAAACTTTTTTCGAGTTTTTTTGTCTACGCTGTATAAGACGTCGTCGTCGACTAGAAATCCCCAACTTTTGAACAAATAAAAATCATCTGTTTGATTTCTCGAAAAAACAGCGTGAACAAATTCAAACCAATATTTGTGAATTGCTTCTTGACTATTCATTTTAAATCCTATGTTTTTTAATTTTATTACATGTAATAAAGAGATGGGTTTTCTTTCATCATCTTCATGTCATCTTCAACTTGTTTGATTTCATTCAAAGATCGAGTCAACTCTTTAAGTTTATCCCTATCTTCTTGAGAAAGAGAAGCGTACGCCTTCTCTCTAATCTCACTAAGTTGTTTTCTAATAGAATTTTTTACATTCTTTGTGCTTTGTGCTTCTTCGTCTTTTTTCTCTTTGATCTTGTTTGCAGCGGCAACTTTTTCGTAGTAATCTTTTGAAAATGGAATGCCGGTTTCTTCATCATACCAGCCGAATTCGTCTTTTGTTGGCATATCAGCTTCATCGTACCAAGTCTTAAAATCCATTTCTCTCTCCTTGATTTTGTTTTTCACTCACTATCACTTAGACTATCTCAGCTGCTACGATCATCAAGCTATTTGCTATCTGAGAGACTCGCTTCGATGTCATCACTATAGCACGACTGCTCTTTTTTTCAAAGAGAAAACTCTTCGTCGAAGAGAAAACTCGTGGCTAAATATGTGCACAATTAAAATTTACTTTACAGCGTAAGACATCTTAGATATATCAAGAAAAAAGTATACAGAGGTGATTATGGGAGGGCCTGTTGGACATCCCCCCTACCCGGGCTGTGAGAAGGGGGGGCAATTCGGTTATTTGGGAAAGCCGGAAGGCGCTTACGAAGACTCTGAGCTTCATGAGCTTGGGTTGGGTTTAGTGGAGTGGATTAAGAAAGAAGGAAATATTTATTGTAAATATTATTTTGCGTTGAAGGGTATTTTGTGGACGACTATGATAGGAGTAGGCCGACGCAAACCATGGTTTCAAGAATACTTAGACGCTGCTAAACAGATTCAAGAATGCAAACTATGCTCAGAGCCTTATTCTAAAGATCTTAACAAAGATGGGGCGCACGCACGCTTCATACTCGCACGTCATCATCGTGCGGAGTACGCTGATCCTACAGCTGCTGTAGTAGACGCATCAGCTGACGCGATCAAAGAAGTATCTGAGCGTATCGCTGCATCTAATCGCACTGTAGTCGAAGAGCCGCCAGAATGAGCGTAAATAGCTCTTCGTCAGTCGCTTACCCCGGTGAAGCGCTTCTCTCAGACAAGCTCTGGCGTCTCGAAAATCTATACAAAATAGTTGACAAAGCGGGACGTCAAGTCTCACTCAAGTTGAATGGGCCCCAACTCACACTCTATCGTGCGATGTGGCATCAAATGTTAATTTTAAAAGCTCGACAGCTCGGATGCACGACTTTCTTTGCGATCAGCTTTCTCGACGATTGTTTTTGGCAAAAAAACTGCGGGGCTGGGATCATCGCTGACAAGCGCGAGTCGGCTGAAGAGATCTTCAAGAAAAAAGTGAAGTTTGCTTATGACTCGATGCCGCCGTGGACGCGCGCTTTCAATCGAGCTACGAACGATCGAGTAGGCGAGCTAGCTTTCGAAAACGGCTCAAGCTTCAGAGTGTCAACAGGCTTCCGATCGGGCACGAATCAAAGACTACTCATCAGCGAGTTTGGAAAGATCTGTGCAAAGAGTCCGGATGTCGCACGCGAGATCGTGACGGGATCGCTCAACACAGTCTCAAGTGATCAGATTGTAGTGATCGAGTCTACAGCTGAAGGGCGAGAAGGATACTTTTACGACTTCGCGAAAGAAGCTGAGAAGCTATCTATAGAGAAACGCAAACTCTCGCGTATGCAAATGCGCTTTTTCTTTTTCCCATGGTACATCGATCCCTCTTATAAAGAAGGAGATACGTCAATCGTGATCAGCAAAGAAACGAATGAATACATAGACAG
>Ga0209480_10002528_pt1 | contig 12448 bp, 9 predicted proteins | sample JI61114C2DNA_FD_187501 | JGI IMG/M metagenome (GOLD analysis project Ga0209480, IMG submission 187501) | Wastewater effluent complex algal communities from Wisconsin, to seasonally profile nutrient transformation and Carbon sequestration -... | ecosystem: Engineered > WWTP > Effluent > Algae...
TGGATTCTGATTAAGGTAGAGAACAATTGCAATACCTGTGAAAAAGAATAGTAAACCTACAATTCCGGCATCTTTCTGATTCCGTTTAAAATGCCATAATGCTCCGATTATTCCCAGGATGAATGGCAGGAAGTAGAATCTGTTATAGGCGTTATTTTCAAGCTGACTTTTTGGAAGTTCATATTGGCCTCCCAGCAGCATATTGTCAATGAATTTGACTCCTGATAACCAATTCCCACGGGTATAATCGCCATGACCCTGCTCGTCATTCTGCCTGCCAACAAAGTTCCATGCGAAATACCGGGTATACATGAAGCTGGTTTGATAACTAATCAGGAAGCCAAGGTTATTGAAAAAATTAGGTGATTGATCCTCTGCCATTCCCATCCAGTCGCGGTAAAATCCAACATGCTGAGGATCATCGCTATACATCCTTGGAAGAATGGTATTCCGGTCGTAAATACGCTCATATTTCTGACCTGCATTTTCATATTTCTCTTTGCCCTTACGATAAATGATGTCACCATGTTTACTGTCAATCGGCTTAGAATCAAAATACTGTCCGTAAAGCAATGGGCGATCGCCATATTGTTCCCTGTTAACATAGCTCAGCAAGGAAAATGCATTGGAAGCATCGCTATTATTCAGGGTAGGATCTGCTTTCGCCCTGATAACGATCAAGGCAAAGGAACCATATCCAAAAATGATGAAAACAACCGATACTAGGGCTAAGTTTAATACCCGTCTCTTATCACGGATTTTCAGGATATACTCAAGTCCGGCGAGGAGTATTGCTGCAACTAAGAGACCTGAAATTCCACCACCAAGGGTCATTAGTAAAACAAAGGCACCGACGGCAATCATCAGGTTTAGTTTATTGCCATTGATGCTGTAGAGTATTCCTGTGTAAAGGCTTATAATAATCAGAAGGCCGAAAAATGCAACACCGGAGCCAAATCCAAGACCTAGGGTATTTACAAAGAAGAGGTCTGAATAAGCTGCGAATTTGATGGTATATTGTACAATTCCGTATTGAATAAATGCCAGAATAAACATCCCTAACACAAGAGCCAGTAAAGTGCCTGAAGAAGTAGGTGTTTTAGTTCTTCTGAAATAATATACAAGTGCAATAGCAGGGATTGCCAGAAGGTTTAACAAGTGCACACCGATTGAAAGTCCCATGATATAGGCGATAAAGATCAGCCACCGGTCTGAATCCGGTTCATCAGCATGCTGATCCCATTTTAAGATTGCCCAGAATACAACGGCAGTACACAATGAAGAGAGAGCATATACTTCGGCTTCAACGGCCGAAAACCAAAACGAATCGGAAAAGGTATAGGCCAGTGCACCAACCAAACCGGAACCCATGATACTGATCATTCCCCAGTTTGATAATTCTTTGCCTTTTTCCTGAATGACTTTCTTCGCCAGAGCCGTGATTGTCCAGAACAGGAATAGGATTGTAGCTGCACTAGCCAGTGCAGAGCACATATTTATCCAGAAAGCTACTCTGCTGGTATCATTTCCGGCAATCAGCGAGAATACCTTTCCCAGCATCAGGAATAAGGGTGCACCCGGCTGATGAACTACCTGAAGTTTGTAGGCAGATGCAATAAATTCACCAGAGTCCCAGAAACTTGTAGTAGGTTCAAGAGTAAGGGTATAGACAACCAGAGCAATTATAAAACTTAGCCAGCCTAATAAATTATTGATTTTATTATAGTTCATAATTCAATATCGAAATAATGCTGCCGAAATTAATGAATTTATTAATATAAGAGGTAGGATGAGGGCAGGGTTTAACAGAAATTAACAATAGGAGGCGGAAGGTCTGAAGTATGAGGTCAGAAGTATGAGGTCGGAAATCTGATGTATGAGGTCTGAGGTAAGAAGTATGAAGTCTGAGGTCAGATGCATGAGTTATTTAGTGTTCAATAGGTTAAGATTTCCAGTTAACATATAGCTTATGAAGTTTTGCTCCAATTTCGTCTGCTTTAGCATTATAGATGTTAAATTGTTCCAGAGTTATATAATGGCAGTATTTAGCGAAATTTAACCACACTTTGCTTTCTTCTAAAGATCCGGCTGAGTAGATCAGATATTTTTTGAATTCTGCATAATATTTTCTCTGCCCAAAACCTTCTGCAATAGTTGCGCCTATTGATCTTGTAGCACGAATTATTTGGCTGGTTAAGGAATATTTTTCAGATGAAGGAAAATCTCTTGTCAGTATAAAAATACTCATTGAAAATTGATAGGAAAGCTGATAGACATCGAGATCGGAAAATGATTTGATCCTAAAAAAATACTTGCCCGAAATTCAGTATTCTCTTATAAAATTGAGAATATCTTCAACTTTACCTGGTAAACGCTAATCCGCCCTCATACCTCGGACTTCAGACTCCGGATCTCAGACATCAGACCTCGGATCTCGGACCTCATACCTCAGCCATCATACATTCTATTACTATAAACAAAAATGAATTTTCATTTGCACTTTATACTTTATCCCCCTATATTTGCACACCATTTCAAAAGGAGCTTCTTTTTGATTTTTGTTTGCCCGATAGTATAATGGTAGTACGACTGTTTTTGGTGCAGTTTGTCTAGGTTCGAATCCTGGTCGGGCAACCAATTAATTTCGAGTTTCGGAATTGCACATTTCAGGTTCGCATAGCGAACTTTATAGTATAGACATTGTGTTTTTATTAGTTTAAATCTGAAATAATAATTTCGAAATCCGAAACAAAAATGCCCGTAACATTTAACACCATCAAATTGTTTGCCGGCTCAGGTACTACCGATCTGGCTAAGAAAATAGCTATAAGCTATGGCAAAGAATTGGGAGACATGACTCTGTCGAGATTTAGCGATGGTGAATTTCAGCCCCACTATAATGAGTCAGTTCGTGGTTGTGATGTGTTTCTGATTCAATCAACTAACCAGCCTAACGATAATCTCGTGGAGCTTTTATTGATGATTGATGCTGCAAAGAGGGCTTCAGCTCATTATATTACAGTTGTTGTACCTTATTTTGGCTTAGCCAGACAGGATAGGAAAGACAAGCCCAGGGTTGCAATTGGTGCAAAATTAATAGCCAATCTGCTCACAGCGGCTGGGGCACATCGTATTATGACCATGGATTTGCATGCCGCCCAGATACAGGGTTTCTTCGATATACCTGTTGACCATCTGGATGCTTCAGTCATATTTGTACCTCATATAAAAAGTCTGAATCTGCCTCATCTGACTATTGCATCACCGGATATGGGAGGTTCTTACCGGGCAAGGACATTCGCCAAGTACTTTAATGCAGAAGTAGTGATTTGTGACAAACAAAGAAAAAGAGCTAATGAGATCGAATCAATGTCAATCATCGGGGATGTTACAGGAAGGGATGTGGTTCTGATTGATGATATATGTGATACCGCCAGAACACTTGCAAAGGCAGCAGAGCTGATCATGGAAAAAGGTGCCAGTAGCGTCAGAGCTGTATGTACTCATCCTGTATTGTCAGGAGATGCCTACCGGACTATTGAGAACTCAGCACTTAATGAGCTGATTGTTACTGACACAATTGCATCAACTAAATCAAGCCCTAAAATAAAGGTGCTTTCAACAGCAGATCTTTTCAGTCGTGCGATTGCCAATGTGAATGAACACGCCTCGATAAGTGAACTATTTAAAATAGATTAAAGAATAAAGAGTAGAAGCCAGGACCCGATAGCTATCGGGTCAAGACTGAAAATATTAGATTGTTGGATTATCTGACAACTATTAATAAACAATAACAAATAATAATTATGAAATCAATTGCTATTAGCGGTTCTCCAAGAGAGAACGTAGGGAAAAGAGACGCTAAAGAGCTGCGTTACGAAGGTAAGGTACCTGCAGTTCTTTATGGTGGAAAAAACCAAATCCACTTTTCTGTGTCTGCATCTGATTTGAAAAGTCTGGTTTATACACCGGAAGTTTCTTTCGTTGCTTTGGATATTGCAGGTGTTAAAGCACAGGCTATTATCCAGGATGTACATTTTCATCCATTAACTGATTTGCCATTACATGTTGACTTTTTGGAGTTAGATGAAAAGAAACCTGTAGTGATGCTGATCCCGGTAAAATTGACCGGAACTTCACCTGGTGTTAAAATCGGTGGTAAGTTAGTTCAGAAATTGCGTAAGCTTCGTGTAAAAGCATTGCCTAAGGATATGCCTCAGTACGTTGAAGTAAGTATTTCTAAATTGGAGGTTGGAAAATCTGTAGGTGTTGGTTCCTTGAAATTTGATAATTTCATCATTACAAACAATCCTGAAGATACTATTGTTTCTGTAACTATGTCACGTGCCCTTAAGCAGGCAGAGAATGAAGCTAAGAAATAATTAGTCTTTCTTTTAATAATATCATAAGCAGTGCAGGTAAATCCGGCACTGCTTTTTTTTTGCAAGCATATACTTTTTTAAAAGCTTTGAAGCATATTTGTAGTCCGCATGAAATATTTGATCATAGGTTTAGGGAATATAGGTCCGGAGTATGCAGATACCAGGCATAACATTGGATTTATGGTTGCCGATGAACTGGCTAAACAATCGCACTCATCTTTCTTTAATATGAGGCTGGCCTATTATACTGAGTTTGCTTACAAAAGCCGTAAGATCTTTGTCATCAAACCTACAACCTATATGAACCTGAGTGGTAAAGCAGTTAATTACTGGATGCAGGAATTGCGTATCCCTGCGGAAAATATTTTGGTTGTTGTGGATGACCTTGCTTTGCCTTTCGGTACTATTCGTTTAAAGCCCAAAGGCAGTGCTGCCGGTCATAATGGTTTGAAAAGTATTGAAGGTGTTTTGGGAGGGACTGACTATGCAAGGCTTCGGTTTGGAATAGGGGATAATTTCCCAAAAGGCAGGCAGGTTGATTATGTATTGAGCGGTTTCGATCCGGAAGAGCAGAAAGAACTTCCTGCATTAATCGATCGTTCGGTAGAGTTTATACATAGTTTCGTTAGCGTAGGTTCAGAATTGACTATGACCCATTTAAATAAATAAATGTGGTTTTATGGAATAATATCATTACCCGAATAATTTAAAATCTGTTTAAATGAAAATTTACGGAATACCCAATTGCAATACAGTAAAGAAGACACTCGACTGGTTCAGGCTTCATGGAATTGATGTTGAGTTTCATGATTATAAAAAACTTGGGGTTGACAGGCTTAAGCTTGAGGAGTGGGCAGGCCGTTTGGGATGGGAAGCGCTATTAAATAAGCGTGGAACAACCTGGAAAATGCTTTCACCCGAAATTCAAAATAGCATTAGCTCTAAAGAATCAGCATTCAAACTGATGCAGGAAAAGGTCAGTGTGATCAAACGTCCGCTTATTGAAACAGATTATGATTCGGTTCTTCTGGGATTTAATGAGGAACAACTGGCAGACTTGTTAATAGAAATAAAAAGGAAAAATAAATGAATAAATTGAGATTTTTTACAAGTGTAATTATCTTATTGTGTCTTGTAAATCAGGTGTTTGCGCAGCAAAGCGGGGTAGGTGGGAGTTATAATTACCACGATACCTTCGGCCCGATGTTTTATACGAAGAATGGTGATGATTTCAGGTCTGCCGGAGGGCAGCCAGGTCCCAGATATTGGCAAAACAGGGCTGATTATAAATTGGCGGTCAGATTAAATGAACAAAGTAACGAGATCACCGGCACTGTAATATTAACCTATACTAATAACAGTCCGGATAAGCTCCCTTTTATCTGGATGCAGCTGGACCAGAACCTATTTAAAGAGGATTCCCGCGGGCACGCAATTATTCCGCCGGGTGGTAGCAGGAGTGGAGCCCGTGGACAGAAGTTCGATGCTGGTTATAAAATCAAATCTGTTAAGATTCTTTCTGTTGAGAAAGGAAAAACTATTGAGAGCAATGCCGAACATCTTATTGAAGATACAAGAATGCAGGTTTATCTGCCTAATGAGCTTTCTTCGGGAGGCGGGCAGCTTCGACTAAAGATCGAATATTCTTTTATTTCTCCTGAATATGGCTCAGATCGTATGGGTATTCTGAATACAATGAATGGAAAGATATTCTCTGTTGCACAGTGGTATCCGCGAATGTGTGTATATGATAATGTTTCGGGATGGAATACAATACCATACATAGGCCCAAGTGAGTTTTATCTAGAGTATGGAGACTATGATATCAGTATTACTGTTCCCGCAAGTCATATTGTAGTGGGTTCAGGTGAGCTGGTAAACCCTCAGGATGTGTATACCCCTGAGCAGCAGCAAAGATGGAAAGCTGCTGCACAGAGTGATAAAACTGTGATTATCAGATCTGCCGCCGAAGTAACAAATCCGGATTCCCGTCCGAAAGGAAAACAGGAACTTACCTGGAATTTTAAGTTAAAGAATGCACGTGATGCGGCATGGGCTTCGTCTGCTGCCTTTATTATAGATGCTGCCCGTATGAATCTTCCAAGTGGAAAGAAATCCATGGCAATCTCTGCCTATCCTGTTGAAAGTGATGGCAAAGAAGCATGGGGACGTTCTACAGAATATACAAAGGCATCCAATGAATTCAATTCTAAGAAATGGTTCGAATTTCCTTATCCTGCAGCCACAAATGTTGCGTCAATAGCTGGCGGTATGGAATATCCCGGTATTGTATTCTGCAGCGCTAAATCTAAATCAGGTGAGCTTTGGGGAGTTACAGACCATGAATTTGGTCATACCTGGTTTCCGATGATTGTAGGATCCAATGAGCGGCTGTATGCCTGGATGGATGAAGGATTCAATACTTTCATTAATTCACTTGCTTCCGCTGACTTTAACAACGGAGAATACCGACCGGGTAAAATGGATATGCATGCAGTTGGAAAAGTATTAACCAATTCAGGTTATGAACCGGTTATGAGCAGCCCGGATAATATGAAAGAAAATAGTATTGGTTTGCTTGCCTATTATAAGCCAGCCATTGCACTGGGTATTTTACGCGAACAAATATTGGGTGCAGAACGTTTTGACAGGGCTTTTAAAACATATATTGAACGTTGGGCTTACAAACACCCTACTCCTGATGATTTCTTTCGGACCATGGAAAATGTTTCGGGTGAAAATCTAAACTGGTTCTGGAGAGCCTGGATTCTGAATAACTGGAAGCTGGATCAGGGAGTTGTGGACCTGAAGTATGTAAATAATGATTTTAAACAGGGAGCTTTGATAACTATTGAAAATCTGGAGAAAATGGCTATGCCGGTAATCCTGGATATCAAAACAAAAAGCGGAAAAGTGAACCGTTTAAAACTTCCTGTCGAAGTTTGGGAAAGAAACGCGCGTTTTACGTTTAATTACCCTTCAACAGAAGAGATTATTTCGATTGTTTCTGATCCGGAAAAGGTTTTTCCTGATTCTAATCCTGCAAACAATGTCTGGCCCGCAGCAAATTAAAGTATAAATATTTATCCTGCCCCCGATTATTATTGGGGGCAGGATATTGTTAAAATATATTGATAAGCCTTCTGGCTGTACGCTGAACTTTCCTTGATTTTTTTCTGCTTTCAGAGTCTTTTTTTACTGACCGGTAAACACGTCCCGCTTTGCGAACAATCTTTTTTAATTTTTTCCTGGTCAATTTTGCGCTTTTGGAATTGTTTCCTTTGCTGAGCAATAATTGAATCAATTCTTTGGTATTTCTTGTACTTACTTTTTCTGCCTTTGCCTCAGGTATTAACACACTGAAAAGCATTATAAAGATGATGGAGAACAGGAGCTTTTTCATAGTTTGATGCTTTAATGAATATTGTTTGCCCGGCTTCAGGTAAGATCCCCGAGTCCTTTAAGTATATGACGTCAGGCCACAACATATCGTTGCATGGGAAATGACATATTTTGTCTTAAAGCCTGGATATACCATAACATCAGGGAATGTTTAGATTAATTGTTCAGCTTTGGTAAAGGCGAGGTGATTGAGTACTGCTCTTATTTCTCCATAAGATACCTCATCGCCTAGTGCAATTTTAGTATCCATAGTACTAGATTCAGGGTTTTGAACTAAATATGCCATAATTTTTGCAACTTTTATTTTCGTGACAATTTCAAAAACCGAAATTTCGCCACTTAGAATGTAATGGGCAAGATGACCTTCAATTGTGCCGGTAGTGAAAGCCCGCTCCCTGGCAATTTCACTGATTGTTTTTCCTTGTTTGAACAAATCGAAACTCAGCTTTTTAGTATCCGTCTTTAATTTTTTCTCTTTTATCGGCAATTGCAATACTTCACGTTCGATACCATGTTCTTTACAATAGGAGTTAATAATTTCCAGTAAATCAGTACCGTATTGCTTAACTCTTGTTTTTCCTAAGCCTTTGATATTTTCTAATTCTGTCGGATTGGAGGGAAGGAAGCGGAGTATTTCCAGAATAGATTTTTGTGCCAGTACGAGATATAGAGGTACTCCCCATTCTCTTGCCAGTTCATCTCTCCAGGCTCTGATTTCCTGATATAGTTCTGGGTGCAGGATGTTTTCTGATGAATGGGGACTGCTTATCGAAAGATTTTTTGCAGGCTTATAATCTATTTCAGCATTGGATTTGGTCTGAAGATAGACCGTAGTGCTGAAGCCAGCGGCAGCAGCATTCAAGAGAGCAGTTTTTATTGCAATTTCCTTGAATAAATCATCTAAAATGCCTTTTATGCTGGCCCCGACAGCTTTATTATCAGTATCTGTATTTAGTTTCTTAAGGGCTTCAAAGAATATAGAACTTATTTTTTCGTTGAAATAGGCACAAGCCTTTTTTATCCGGTTTTGCAGATCAGGATTTTCTTCAGGGAATATATTCTCTGAAAAATAGTTTGAAAACTGTTTTTTGAAATTATCTGCAACCTCATAGATCTCTTTTTCTGCAAGAGCCCGAATCTGATTAAGACTAGCGGTGATTCCGGGATCCAGAATGCTATGGTGGTCTTCACTTAACTTCTTCAGATGGTAATAATGAGTTTTCAGACTGTTGAAATCAAACAGCTCAACTATCAGGGATTGCTGAAATGCAATTCTGGAAGCAATCAGCTGTTGTTCACCGGGTTCATTATCTTTAGAATTGCGGGTATATTCAGAAATTGTTCCGTCAGTTTTAACGCTATTGAATGATATTGGAGAGCGGAGCACCATGCCTTCAAAGCTTTTGCATCGGCTAAGGGCTACATAGACTTGTCCGTGGGCAAAGGCCAGATTTGCATCAATTATCGCTTTTTCAAAGGTTAATCCCTGGCTTTTATGTATCGTAATAGCCCATGCAAGCTTGAGTGGAAACTGAGTGAAAGTCCCGATGATTTTTTCCTTTAGTTCCTTGCTTTGCGTATCCAACTCATATTTGATATTGGTCCATTCAAGTGGGTTAACCACAATTTCCGACAGATCACCAGGGCATTTAACCAGGATATGGTCATCAGATATCGAGGTAACAATGCCTATTTTACCATTAAAGAACAGGCGCTCGCGTGAAGGGTCATTTTTTACGAACATTACCTGAGCGCCTTTTTTTAACTCGAGTTCGGCCACAGTGGGATAGGAGTATTCCGGAAAGTCGTCCTGAATTAACGCGTTGAATCGGTGGGATGGGCTGTCCAGGTCCTTCAATTTACCTTCATTAATCTCCTGTGCAGATTTGTTATGGGTGGTCAGGGTTATATAACCTTCATTATCATCAGGATTGAAATCAGGGATATATCGCTGGTTTAATTTTTTCAAAACACTTTCATCGATCTGATTTTGTCTTACCCTGTTTAAAAGATCAATAAAAATGGAGTCTACCTGTCGGTAAATATGTTTTAATTCGATACTAACCGGCTGGGTAGACAACAGGGCTTTGCTGCTGAAAAAGAACAGGTTTGGATAATGGTTTTTCAGGATTACCCAGTCTTCATCTTTTACAACCGGTGAAAGCTGGTGAAGATCTCCGATCATTAATAGCTGTATGCCACCGAATGGTTTTTTAGAATCCTTAAATCGTTTCAATACTTCATCAATATGGTCGAGTGTATCGGCACGAACCATGCTAATCTCATCGATAACCAACAGGTCAAGGCTTTTGATCAGGTTAATTTTCTCTTTACTAAAACGTTTGTGTTCGGGTTTGGCTGTTCTCCCGGGAATATATGGTCCGAAGGGTAACTGAAAAAAGGAATTAATGGTAACCCCGCCTGCATTGATTGCAGCAACACCTGTTGGTGCTACAACGGCCATACGTTTTAATGAGGTGCTTTTTAGTTGATGAAGAAATGTCGTTTTACCTGTACCCGCCTTTCCGGTAAGAAAAATATTTTTGTCGGTATATTGTACAAAATTAAAAGCGAGTTCCAGTTGAGAATTCTGTTGCATTGAAGGAATTAAAACATCTGTGGGATTCATGGCAAGGTAAAAATTTTAATTCTATAATAGAATTAATGCCCTGTCTTACCCAATTTAGCGAATATATTAAACGGAAAGCAGGTTTATTCGATTTCTTAGGACAGGGGGATATCGTTTAATTTATACTCTGGATAAAATTCTCCCTATGAGAAAGTTATTTGCCTAAACATTTGAAAATTCAAAGCCCGGAATTTCGAAATAGTAAATTGACCACCATTCATATTCGAGTGTAAAATACAATTTGAACGGACCTTCAAAAGGTATAGATTCATGATTTTCGGTCAATGCTGTATAACTTATTTGTCCTTCTGCATAGCCTATTCCTATATCCTCCTTAATCTCAAAATTAATATCTGTGATATTATATTTTCCATTCTTGAATTGAGGATAAGAATCAAAAACTTTGGTAAATCTGTCTATAGCTTGATCCTTCTTCCATATTCTTCTATCGGGTAATATCAATAGATCAGCAAGACTAAAGGAGAGGTGCTCTTTCTCCTGACTGAGCCAGGAGTTGATGAATTTGCTTGATTTAAACTCGATATCCAGTTTATGATTGGGATGGAATTCTTCATAGATAAAATGCATGATCATTCCGGGTAATTGCATATTCATTACTTTCTCTTCAAATAGTTCTTCGGTAATAAATTTATATTTAGTCCGGCATTCATAAAATCCTAAAAAGTCTAGAGCGATCTGTTTTTCGTTTATCAGATCCATAAGTTTTTCAAATGCAGTTTCAAGAGAAATATCATCCAGTTTAGATTCAGGTACAAAATCAGGTTTCCCAATTAGTTCGAATATCCTGATCTCTTCAGCTTCAGCTAGTCCGGCCTCAAAGGCGAGCATATTCTTCAGGAATATATTTTCAATTGATGCCGGAGTATTTGCGGAGATATGAGCTTCGACACCCAGTTCAGCTTTCAATTTCAATTGCAGAAGTTCATTTTCCATGCGTTTATTTTCGTTCGGATCATAACTCAGGGGCAGATTGGTATCAGATATCTTTTTCATAGTGCAGGTTTAAGGTTTAAGAATAAATAATTATTGAAGCCAGTATGAAATTATAGGATTTATTGCGCTGCTGCCTGGTACTGGTAGCAGAGATTGTGTAAACGGTAAATACTAATTTCCTGCGCTTGGTGTTTTCAGCACCCGCTGGAGAACAAAAAAGTACCGTTAACTAAGATTTTCAGGAATTAGAATGGGATTTAATAAAATTCTAAACCGGATTGCAGCGGCAGATTTTGGCCTGCAAAAATTTAATTGCATGCAATTAATAGGATAGGCCAAAACTATAGTCCTTCCTGAGGTCAGGATCAACTCCATGCCGGACTACCCCAACCTACGAAGGGCAGCACTTGCTTTTCAAAATATTCAATGCATATGTTGTACTCACATTGATGAGATCCCTCCTGCGTCGGGATGACATCCTCTTTAATTCAGACTCCAGACTTCATACATCAGACTTCGTACCTCAGACTCCGGTCATCTTAACTTATATTCAATCCTAAATAAATTCTCACTCAACCCATTGAAAATCAAAATAAACTTCCTACTTTTGCAATCCCTAAATGAAAGCTGAAAAAAGCTAAGTTGCGGGGATTAAATTATATAAACACTAAAAGGAAAAAATGCCTACTATCCAACAATTAGTTAGAAAAGGTAGAGTAGCTCTGGTCGACAAGAGTAAGTCGCCAGCGTTGGACAGCTGTCCACAGCGAAGAGGAGTGTGCACACGTGTGTATACCACTACCCCTAAAAAACCAAACTCAGCAATGCGTAAAGTTGCCCGTGTGCGCTTAACCAATGGAAAAGAAGTGAATGCTTACATTCCGGGAGAAGGACACAACTTACAGGAGCACTCTATTGTATTAATTCGTGGAGGTCGTGTGAAAGATTTACCAGGAGTACGTTACCACATTATCCGTGGTGCTTTAGATACTTCGGGTGTAGCTGGTCGTAACCAACGTCGTTCTAAATACGGAACTAAGAAACCAAAACCAGGTCAGGTAGCAGCAGCTCCAACTAAGGG
>Ga0209480_10002530_pt1 | contig 12444 bp, 10 predicted proteins | sample JI61114C2DNA_FD_187501 | JGI IMG/M metagenome (GOLD analysis project Ga0209480, IMG submission 187501) | Wastewater effluent complex algal communities from Wisconsin, to seasonally profile nutrient transformation and Carbon sequestration -... | ecosystem: Engineered > WWTP > Effluent > Algae...
CTGAAACTCAACAATCTGTCCACTTGGCGTCATAACGGTGGTGTGCAAACTTTGATAACCATTGGCTTTTGGATTGGCGACATAATCTTTGATTCGATCAAACATTGGCTTATACATTTGATGCAGCACGTCGAGAACCAAGTAACCAGTCGATAAATCGTCGATAATGATGCGAAGAGCGATAAGATCATGGATGCGCTCAATATCGCCCTCGACGCGATCAAGCTTTTTATAAAGACTGTAGGCCGACTTGATTCGTCCATCCATTTGAAAATCGATTTTTTCATTTTTGAGTTTTTTCTCAACTTCGCGGCGAACTTGATCGAGTTTGCGCTGGCTCTTTTTGAGACGGCTATCCATTAGCGCCTTAGTGCGTGAAAAGTCCTTTGGCATCATATAGCGAAAACTGAGCTCCTCAAGCTGAACACGAACTCGCCCCATGTTGAGGCGGTCGGCTAGTGGCGCAAAAACTTCCATTGTCTCGCGTGCGATCTTCTTTTGTTTTTCGCGCGGCATATGCTCAAGCGTACGCATGTTGTGCAGGCGATCGGCTAGTTTGATAATAATCACCCGGACATCTTTTCCAACAGCGATCATCAGCTTTGAGAGGTTATCTTTGGTCGAAGGCAGATAGCTTGAAAGATCACGCATACCAGAGCGGGCTCGGCTTACTTTGGTTACACCATCGACTAGCAGTGCGACATCACCGCCAAATAACGATTCGATTTGCGCCAGTGTTAAATCGGAGTCTTCGACCGTATCGTGCAAAACGCCGGCGATCACCGTATCGGTATCCATGCCCCATTCGATCAAGGTTGCCGCCACACCTAGCGGGTGAATAATGTATGGCTCACCACTAGCTCGTTTTTGGCCCTGATGAGCATCGGTTGCTACATCTATGGCATGATCGAGTTCGAGAAGCTGAGTTTCATCAAAACTCTCTTTAGCTAAGCTTAGTAACTCCTCTTTATCCATGTAGCTAGTATACGCGATTTTGCAAAAAGCTGCCCAAAGGATTATACTTATGGTAACAGATAAGCACATCAAGGAGTGGGAATGAGTAAAACTAAAATTGGGATTAACGGCTTTGGTCGAATTGGTCGTAACGCATTCAAGATAGCCTGGGAAAGGCATGATCTTGAGATTGTTGCTGTCAACGATCTAACTGACACGCGTACGCTGGCGTATCTGCTCAAAAATGACAGCAACTACGGTACCTACCAGCATGAGGTCGGTTCTGATGATGAGTCGATCATCATTGATGGCAAAAAAGTCAAAGTCTTGGCCGAAAAAGATCCTAGTTTGTTGCCTTGGGCTGAGCTCGACGTAGATATTGTAATCGAATCGACGGGCTTTTTCACAGACAAAGAGGGAGCTTCAAAGCATATTGCGGCTGGTGCCAAACGCGTAGTCATCAGTGGTCCAACCAAATCTGATGGAGTCGATACGATTGTTCTCGGTGCCAATGACGATGCTGTCAAAGGTGCGACTGAAGTCGTTTCCAATGCTAGCTGTACAACCAATAGTCTTGGGGCTGTGATGGCAATTCTCGATACTAAGTTTGGTGTCGAGAAGTCAATGCTGACTACAGTCCATAGCTACACTGCTAGTCAGAAATTGCAAGATGCGCCGTCGAAAGATTTGCGCGAAGGTCGCAACGCCGCCGAAAATATCGTACCGACCAGTACTGGGGCAGCCGTAGCCGTCACTAAGGCTTTGCCGCACCTGGCTGGCAAGTTTGATGGTATCAGCATGCGCGTGCCGACACCAGTGGTTTCGATCAGCGACGTAACAGCCTTACTCAGTAAAGATGTCACAGTCGATGAAGTCAACAAAGTCTTTACAGCCGCTAGTAAAGAACCTTTTTATCAAGGCATTTTGGCGGTTAGCGACGAGCCACTAGTCTCGCGCGACTATATCGGCAACAGCCATTCTGGAATCGTTGACCTAGAGCTAACACGCGTCGTCGGCGGCAATCTAGTCAAAGTCTGTGTCTGGTACGACAACGAATGGGGCTACTCAAACCGCCTAGTTGAGCTAGTGGCAGATATTGGCAAGGTTTTGAAGTAAGACTCGATTTTACTTTATCTCTAGACGAGCTTAACAAGCGCCCATGGCCCCGTCATTTATACTTATTATACACTAGTGTTTGCTATATGTCAAATACCAGATCACATAAAGCTAGTTTCGCTATTGCGGGAGTGAGGCGGGTTATGTAAAATACGTTAATATTAAAGTTAACTCTCTACATGGGGTGAATGCGTTAAATGCAATTGGCTTCATTTTTATATATTTATTGTATAAAATGTCAAACTGCGACGAGAGTCTATCTTTACATCAAGCCAAAAAACGCTTATACTTAAGATATGAAAGTATTCTTGGGTGCGGATCATCAGGGCTATCATCTCAAAGAGAAGGTCGAGGCATATTTGTCGAAGCGAAAAGTTGACGTTGAAGATATTGGGGCGCATGAGCTCGATCCGGTCGATGATTTTCCGCAATATGCTCAGATGGCTGTCATGAAAATTCTGGGCGAAGACGAGAAAACTGATCCGCGGGCGATTTTGGTCTGTGGCGGTGGCCAGGGCATGTGCATGGCTGCCAATCGTTTCAAGGGTATACGCGCCAGTGTTGTTTGGGATAGCTTTGAAGCTAAAATGACGCGTAATGACAATGACAGCAACGTCTTGTGTTTGCCAGCTAGATTGCTCGATGATGAGGCGGCATTGTGGCAAGATATAATCGACACTTGGCTCAAGACGCCGTTTGCCAATGCACCGCGTTATCGTCGGCGAAATATGGAATTGGATGAAATCTAGATGGCAGAAATTGCACCATGTATAACCACCGAAACACCTGAGGAGTACCAGCAGGCAATTGTGCGGCTTGAGCCGTTTGCCGAGAGGGTTCACATCGACATCTCTGACGGTGAGTTTGCACCACGGCGACTGCTTGGTGTTGAGCAACTGTATTGGCCAGCCAATTGGCGTGTCGATATTCATGCTATGGTCAAGCGGCCGAGTGTTTATGTCGATCAACTGGTGCTGCTCAAGCCGCAGACGATAATTTTTCATGCTGAAGCTGAGGAAGATTTGGTACCGGTATTGCAACGCGTCAAACAAATGGGTATCAAAGCTGGTGTGGCATTGCTGCGTTCGACTGTACCCAAGCTGGTGGCGCCGAGTATTGAGGCGGCTGATTATGTGCTGATATTTAGCGGCGACCTTGGTCATTATGGCGGTACGGCTAGTTTGATGCAGCTCGAAAAGGTGCGCTTGGTTCGGATGATTCATCCAAATATCGAGGTTGGTTGGGACGGTGGAGCATCGATCGAGAATGTTTTTAGCCTTGGTCAAGGTGGTATCGATGTGGTCAATGTTGGCGGTGCGATCAACAGGGCAGATGATCCTGAGGCTGTCTATCGCAAGATGGTTACAGAAGTCAATAAACGTAGCGTTATGTAGTAGGTGGGGGTTTTGGGATGAGCGATAAGGTCTATACTGTTAAACAACTAGAGATCATTGCAAACGATATTCGTAAAGATATTATTCGGATGCTTGAGGCTGCTGGCAGTGGTCACTCGGCTGGTCCGCTTGGCCTGGCTGATTTGTTTAGTGCGCTGTATTTTCGGATTGCCAATATTCGACCACATGAGCCGGAGTGGGACGAACGAGATATGATTTTTTTGAGCAATGGTCACTGTGTTCCTGTTCAATATGCGGCGATGGCTCATAGGGGATTTTTTGACCGAGAAGAATTGCTGAGCTTACGAAAATTTGGTAGCAGGTTGCAGGGTCATCCTGAGAGAACTCGTTTGCCAGGCCTTGAAAATACATCGGGGCCTCTTGGTAGCGGTCTTAGTCAGGCAGCTGGTGTGGCTTATAGCTGGCAATACATCGATCATATTATCAATCGCTGGGTTTATGTGGTAACTGGTGATGGCGAGCTGGACGAGGGCAATATCTGGGAAGCAGCTATGTTCGCTGGTAAAAACAAGCTCAGTCAACTAACAGTTTTTATTGACCGAAACAACATTCAGATCGATGGCACGACCGAAGATGTTATGCCGCTTGAAGATTTAGTCGGTAAATGGCGATCCTTTGGCTGGCATGTTCAAGAAGTCGATGGCCACAATATCGAAAGTATTATCGATGCGGCGGACATGGCGAAAGCGATTAGTAATAAACCAAGTGTGATTATTATGCATACGATTCCTGGCAAAGGGGTTGATTTTATGGAGTATAACTACAAATGGCACGGTATGCCGCCGAATAGCGAGCAAGCCCGCGAAGCGCTGCGTGATCTGCGCACACTGAGGGGCAAGATTACCCACGAAGGAGCTGGAATATGAGCCAATATAAGTTGAATCCGCATTATGCATCGGATGATGTCAAGAAAGAGCCGACGCGAGCTGGTTTTGGACGCGGACTCTGGGAGGCGGGCGACAGCGACAAGCGTATTGTGGCCTTGTGCGCTGATTTGACCGAAAGTACGCAGATGCATCATTTTCGTGATGCTTTTCCAGACCGGTTTGTCGAGATTGGTGTTGCCGAGCAAAATTTGGTAACTGTGGCCAGCGGTATGGCGAGAGTCGGCAAGATTCCATTTGCGGCTAGTTATGCGGCATTTAGTCCGGGGCGTAACTGGGAGCAGATTCGGACGACAATTTGTCTAAATGAAATGCCAGTCAAGATTGTCGGTGCGCATGCTGGCGTGTCAGTTGGCCCAGATGGTGCGACACACCAAGTGCTCGAAGATATTGCTCTGATGCGAGTTTTGCCGCATATGACTGTGGTTTATCCGGGCGATGCAATCGAGGCTGAAAAAGCGACGTTAGCTATCGCCAAAACCAATGATCCAAGCTATATTCGTTTGGCGCGCGACAAGTCGGCGATATTTAGTACTGAAGGTTCGCCATTCGAGATCGGTAAGGCTTACGTGCTACGCGAAGGTGATGATTTGACAATTTTTGGGACTGGACCATTGACTCATCAAGCTTTGATGCTATCGCGCATGCTCGAAGAAGAGGGTATATCGGCTGAAGTCGTTCATGTGCCAACTATTAAGCCTCTCGATGAAGCAACAGTTTTGGCTAGTGTCGATAAGACAGGTCGAGCGGTTTCGATCGAAGAAGCTCAGGCAGCGGCTGGTTTTGGCGGTTTATTGGCGGAAGTTTTTTCTGAAAAATTGCCAGTGCCGCTGCTACGGGTGGGCATGGAAGATCGTTTTGGCGAATCTGGCAGTCCAGACGAGCTACTTAAACACTTTGGACTTACGGCCGAAACAATGCTGCCGCGCGTCAAAAAATTTATCGACACAGTACCGCAGTACAAGAAAGGATACCAATGGGGCTAACAATTGATCAGATTCGCGATCGAACATTACATGCTAGACATCTGATGCAAAGAGCGCGTCAGCAAGGCTTTGCGGTTGGCGCATTTAATATCGACAATCAAGAAACTTTGATTGCTGTCTCACGAGCAGCTCAAAAAACTAACTCGCCAGTCTTGGTCGAAGTTAGTGATGGTGAAGTTGAGGCAATGGGGCTTGAGAATATCAGAGACATGGTCGATAACTACCGCGAAGAATACGGTATCGAGATGTACGTTAACCTCGACCATAGTCCAAGTGTTGAAGCTTGCAAACGAGCAATTGATGTCGGCTATGAGTTTATTCATATCGATATATCGCAGGCAAACAAAGACGCTAGCGAAAAAGAAATTATTGATTTCACGCGTGAAGTTGTCGACTACGCTAAGTTTACAGGAGCAATTGTCGAAAGTGAACCGCACTATTTTGGCGGAAGCTCAAATGTTCATAATGAGTCGATTGATTACGAGACAATTCGTAAGACGTTCAGCACGCCAGAGGGTGCTCAAGCTTTTGTTGAAGCAACTGGTATAGACACTTTTGCGGCGGCGATTGGCAATTTGCATGGTAAATATCCTGTGCCAAAAGAGCTCGATCTTGATCTGTTGCGGCAGATTCGTCAAGCGATTAATTGCAATATCAGCCTCCATGGTGGTTCTGGGACACCTCTACACTATTTCGAAGAAGCATCGAAGATTGGTGTTAACAAGATCAATATCAACAGTGATATGCGCTACGTTTTTCGGACTACTTTAGAAAAAGTATTGCAAGATAATCCCGATGAATACGCTGTTGTCAAACTAATGCCGGTAGTTTATGATGCAATTCAAGCTGTAGTTGAAGAAAAAATCACTGCGTTTGGCAGCGCAAACAAGGCAGTTATCTAGATAAAGTAACTTGTTCTAGGTGATTCAATAGTCGAGTTGCAACTCGACTATTTTTGTTGTTTAGTAGGATCATTATTCTTATGTATATAATAAGTATTGACATGTGTCAAGTATTGTACTACAATCCTTCTAAATTTGTAATCATGGGTGGGGTCTACGAGAGCAGACACCATGGTAATATCAGGCTCGAAATCGAAACGAATTTTGTCTGGCCTAATGGCATTGATGCTTGTGGTCGTGCAAGTTCTATCAGCAGCGCAGGCAGCTTCTGCTTGGACGGTTGATCCAACTGACAACCCTAATGAAAATCATAAAACATTAATCTGCAAGATGACTGGTACGCCAGGGGTTAACGAAGTTTTGCAAACTGGTAATAATCCAGTGTCGCGCGATCGTAAAGATGGCGATCAAGTCGGTACACTGTTTAATGATGCGCAAGGTGGGTCTTATGTCATGGGCTTTGCAAAGCCCGGCGAAAGGCCAGAGCCAACCGTAGCTGATTGTTATGCAATGGCCACTCCAGCTGTTTCGGCGAGTGCGCCTTGTGCAAATCCAGGCAGCACCAGTACGGCTTCGGTAATAGTCACGAATAGCGATCAAATCATTGGCAATTCAGTTATCTACACGGTAACTGTCGGTGGTGTCACGAAACAAACGCAAGCACTGGCCGACGGCGCTAGTCAAACCTTGACTTTCGATGGTCTAGCAGCTGGCTCGCACGCTGTCTCAGTTTCGGCTTTCGGGGGTATCGTTTATAGTGGCAGCGTGACAGTTGCGACATGCGAGCAGCCAGCTGCTGAGGAAATCGATGTGCCTGTTGTACCAGTTGATGACCCATGTGGACTTGGTAATGCAACTTATCTAGACGTTCCAACCGGTAATTACATGGTCGTTCGAAACAGCGATGGCTCACTGACTTTGACTGCAAATGCTGGCTATGTCTTCAAGGTAGTCGATGGATATACATACTCGGCTGAAAATACGGTCGTGACGATTTCTGCTCCTGTAGAGCAAAACACCCAAAGTTGTGCAGCCGCAAATTTGGTAATTAACAAGGTTGACCAAAACGGTAATCTACTAGCTGGTGCAATTTATGCTGGCACATCTTGTACGCGACTTTCGACGCAATTTGAGTTTACTTGCATCAATTTGTCAGACTACAACTGGTTCAATGAAGGCATTACTGCAAGCGGTACAACAGCCGACAATTTCAATGCCAATATGCCGCTCACAATTGCCGGTACAACTTGTGAAGACAGTTTGCAAACTGTCACAATTTGGGAGACTGCAGCACCGAGTGGCTACGACATGCAAACTGGCAAATTAACGGTTTGTTTGACCGAAAACGGCTGGGTGGCTGGCGAGAACACAGTTGGTGTAAATGGTACCGTGGTTGCAACGCCAGACCTGACTACTATGAGCATCGTTAATCATAAGATTACTGTCCAGAATGAGGCACCACTAGTCAAGAAAGTTGACCAAGATGGCAAGCCACTGACTGGTATGGTATTTGACGGCGTGTCTTGTGTGCTAGCGGGTAATGAGCCTGGCTGGACATGTCAATATTTCCACGACTACAGCTGGTCAAATATGGCTGGCGTATCGGTCACTAATGGCATCACTCAAGATATTCCAATTTTGTCGACAACAGCTACCAGTTGTGAAGACACCAACCAGTTCTTGCTTTTAGTTGAAAAAACCGCACCGATCGACTACCAGAAAGCTGAAGGTGCTATCGTACTTTGTAGTACAGTCAGCGGTTGGATGGTAGCGACTGATCTCGGAGACAATGCAATCAACGACTACATTTTGAACAAAGACGGTCGCATCAGTTATGACGCAGCGAGCAATTCAGTCGTATTCGTCAATAACCGAATCGGTCGCGGCGGCGGTGTTACACCAACACCAATCACACCAGTTGTCACAAAAACAACTCAGCCAGTTGTTGTAGCCGAGGAGCTACCGCACACTGGCCCAACCGAAGTGCGTTCGATTAACTACTTGCTAATTGGACTAGTTGCTTCGATCGTGGTTTATGGCGCAATTTACTTTGCGCAGCCGCGTCGTACAAATTAGTATCTTGCTAAAAACTCAACAAGAAACAGCATCCTGACTAAGCGGATGCTGTTTTTTATTGGGCAAATTTCTACCAAACAAACATAAGTGGTATACTGTTATTATGAATGGAAAAATACCAAAAATCCTAACAATCGGCGCTGCCGTTCAAGACGTTTTTTTGAGCAATAGCGAAGAATTCGTTGCAGTTTGCAAAAACCCTGAAGAATGTTTTATGGAACTAACTTTGGGTGCAAAAGCCGATGTCAATAAAGTTAATTTTTGTACAGGCGGCGGTGCGACTAATGCTGCTGTTACTTTCGCTAGGCAAGGTCTTCGGGCTGAATTTATTGGGGCAGTCGGTGATGATCCAGCTGCACAAGCAGTACTAGCTGATCTTGATAAAGAAGGTGTCGACACTAGCCGTGTGACAGTTTCGAAACGTTACAATACGGGCTATTCGGTTTTGCTTTTGGCGCCAAATGGCGAACGTACTATTCTGACTTATCGCGGCGCAAGTACGCATTACCAAGTTGATGATTTTGCGATTGCCGACGCCGACGCCGATTGGCTGTACTTATCGAGTATGTCAGGCAAGATGGATGTACTAGACCAAATTTTGGTTGAAGCCAAGCAACAAGGCATGAAAGTTATGTTCAATCCAGGTAAGGGCGAGCTCAAGCAAATGGACCGTTTGAAACCACTACTTGATGATATCGATATCCTCTTGGTCAACCGCGAAGAAATGAAGATGATTGTCCACGGCGAAGATTTGGAAGAGCTAGTACTGCACGGTCTAAACTTAGTGCCAGTAGTGATTGTGAGCGATGGTCCAAACGGTGTGGTTGCGAGCGACGGACAGACAATAGTGCGCGCTGGAATGTACGAGGATGTCAAAGTGCTTGATAGAACTGGTGCTGGTGACGCTTTTGGCTCTGGGTTTTTGAGTCAGTACGCCCAAGGTAAAAGCCTCAAACAGTCAATCATTTTTGCTAGTGCCAATTCGACTTCAGTTGTTACAAAAATAGGCGCCAAAACAGCAATTTTGCACAAAGATGTTAAATTGCACGACATGCCAATCCAAGAAAAGAAAGTCAAGGCCGTTTAATGTCACGTTTAGCAGAGCTTCTAGGACACGATCATCCGCTGTTTGTGGCGAATGTTGCAGCCATGGAAAAATCAGCTGGCAATGCAGGCATAGATATCAAACTAATAGCCGATATTACTAGAGCAGGCCATGATACGATGCGCCAACTGGGGCTAGACACTGCCGACACGACGCCAGACGAATTATTTCAGGCTCTAAATTCTGCCGTCAAAGCTGGCCGTGGTGACCTGTTTTTTGACACCAAGTACGTGATTGTTAATGTAGGTGGCGAAGCCATTTCGCTAAACGAAAAAGACATTCAGGCCAACATTGATCAGGATCGATATTTTAATGAGCGTAGCCTAGAACATGCCAGACGCCAATTACGTTCAGAGCTGATTAAACGCTATGCCGATCACGAAAGAACCAATAACAAGACAATCAATAATCTTGCTCGAGAAGCTGGGCTTCAGCTCGATAAAGACAGCGACAACAGTTCAGTGAAGGAGGATAGAAATCTGAAAAACACAAATGCACCATTGGTCTTGTGCATTGGTGACATTGTTACCAATGCATTTATAAAATTGTCAGAAGATTATGCCGAATCTTACACCGATGACAAAGGCTACAAGCGATTGAGTTTTGAACTGGGCGCTAAGTTACCATATGACGAAGTTGAGATCGTAAAATCGGTTGAATGCAGCCCAAATGCAGCAGTTTCGATGAGCCGTATCGGACTGCGTACTAGCTTGATGTCATGGCTGGGCGATGACGAAGCTGGACGCGGTATGCGTACCTATCTCAATGACCAAGCTGTAGATACCAGAAATCTGGTGGTTGAGCGCGGTGTTAAGTCTAATTATCATTATGTTTTGCGTTATGGTGCCGATCGGACAAAGTTTCAGAAGTTTGAAGACTATGCTTATCATTGGAAAGAGCCTGTCGAAAAGCCAGACTGGATTTATTTAGGTGTTTTGGGTGAAAAAACTTGGTTATTGCACGAGGCGATACTAGATTATCTCGATAAGAATCCAGAAATTCGTTTGGCATTCCAACCAGGCATGTACCACTTGATGTGGGGGGCCGAAAAGATGAAAGCTTTTTATCAAAGAGCAGAGGTTGTTGTGCTCAACCGTGAAGAAGCAGCTCAGGTAACGGGCAAAGATCGTGCCGATATTAAGGTATTGCTTCAGGCCATGCATGATCTTGGAGTCAATGTGCCAATTATCACCGATGGCGCCGATGGAGCATACGCGTCTGATGGTAAGAGCCAGTACAAGATGCCAAATTATCCAGATATTGCACCGCCAGTAGATCGAACTGGCGCTGGAGATGCTTTTGCGAGCACACTCGTGGCGGCTTTGGCACTCGGTCATTCGCTAGATGTTGCCATGACTTGGGCGCCGATTAACAGTATGAATGTTTTGCAGCATCTTGGCGCTCAGGCTGGACTACAGACTTTGCCACAAATCGAAGAATGGCTTAAAAAAGCGCCGTCTGATTACAAACCGCAGCCGATCGAATAAGTTACTTAGCGAGCGTGCGAAGCACTGTGCGTCTTAGAGATGGCTGGGTCGTAGTTGCAGTAAGTTGTACTAGCTAGTATTTCTTGAACGACGTCATCAATATCGTCTGTGATGCGGTAAAGTTGCTCATCGCCCTCAGAAATAGTACCTTGTGCCAGCATGGTGTTTTTGACAAAATCATCAAAGAAGTGCCAGAAATCTGAGCCGATCAATATAATTGGCACACGGATTGTTTTACCTGTTTGGATCAAGGTTAGGATCTCGGTTAGTTCATCAAGAGTCCCAAAACCGCCCGGAAAGTATACATAAGCTTCGGCATAAAGCGTCATAACGATTTTGCGCGGCGCAAAATGCTGAAATTCATATGATTCTGTGGCATAGGGATTGAGCGTTTGTTCGTGAGGCAATTTGATATTGAAGGCAATTGATTCACCCCCAGCTTTTCGAGCACCTTTTTGGACAGCCGTGTGGGCGCCTTTGTTGGCTGCACTCATAATTCCAAAACCGCCCCCAGAAACAATAGCGTATCCATGATTGGCAAGAGTTTCCGAGAGCTTAACAGCTTTCTCGTAATATGGATCATTTTCTGGCGTGCGCGCCGATCCAAAAATAGTAACAGTTTTGTGATACTTGCGCAAAATATTGTAACCAGCTTGGATTTCTTTATCGATATCGCCAAGACGCAGCATCGCCGCTTGCATCAAGATATCACGCGGTATGCATGAAGCTGGAATATTGTCGGTTGGTTTTGGTTTCATAAGGTTTGAATATATTCTAGCACAGTTATTGATGTTTTGCTTATGTTTCTATGGGCCATACTTGGCGCAGCGAATAAATACATTTTATAGAAAGCCAAGTCTTGCATGAATTTTTGCGGGAGCGCACCTAGCTACACGTAGTATAATAAGTCTAGATGAACAATCGATTTCGACTTAATTCTCAGTATCAACCAACTGGTGATCAGCCAACAGCAATCCAGACGCTAAAATCTGGTCTTGATTCGGGCGTTGGTCAACAGACCCTTTTAGGAGTGACTGGTAGCGGTAAGACTTTTACAATGGCAAATTTGATTGCGGCCGAAAATAAGCCGACTTTGATTTTGGCGCACAACAAAACTTTGGCTGCGCAGCTTTATAGCGAGTTCAAAAGTTTTTTTCCTGATAACGAAGTTCATTATTTTGTAAGCTACTTCGACTATTATCAGCCAGAGGCCTATATTGCATCGAGCGATACATATATTGAAAAAGATTCAAAAATCAATGAAGAGATTGATCGTCTGCGCCATGCCGCTACTAGTGCGCTGTTGACGCGGCGAGATGTTATCATTGTGGCGAGTGTCAGCTGTATTTATGGTATTGGCTCGCCCGATAGCTACGAACTGATGTCGATTTTGGTGAAACAGGGCGAAAGACGCGTTCGTGATAAGCTGTTGCGCCAACTGACTGATATTCAGTATTCACGCAACGACATCGACTTTCATCGCGGTGCATTTCGTGTCAAAGGCGATGTTGTTGATGTT
>Ga0209480_10002532_pt1 | contig 12442 bp, 12 predicted proteins | sample JI61114C2DNA_FD_187501 | JGI IMG/M metagenome (GOLD analysis project Ga0209480, IMG submission 187501) | Wastewater effluent complex algal communities from Wisconsin, to seasonally profile nutrient transformation and Carbon sequestration -... | ecosystem: Engineered > WWTP > Effluent > Algae...
TGAAAAATTGGCTGCTGAAATTCATGAGCGACTGATCCGGTTAATGACCCTGGAAAAGACCTTTACCGAACCTGCACTTTCCCTGACCATGCTGGCCGCTAAACTGAATGCCCACCCGAATTACCTTTCGCAGGTTATTAATGAGAAAGAGGGAAAAAGCTTTTTTGATTATATCAATACCCTGAGAGTCGATGAATTTAAACGCCTGGTGGTATTACCTGGAAGCAGTCAGTTCACCATGATGAGCCTGGCTTATGATTGCGGATTTAATTCAAAATCATCTTTCAACAAGAACTTCAAAAAAATTACGGGAATATCGCCGTCTGTTTACCTGGCTGGTATTACAGATGCTCCTCCTCCTGCACATACGCCACAATAAACTCGTTGGACAGGCCGGTTTATATTCATCCGCTAAAGATCGTACAACAGATAAAAACCTGCTATCCGTGCGGGTAGTGATTCCGTTTCCTTTTGTTTACACGGGTGCATACAACTAAACATTGTCCCGCCATTGCCAACACTATTTTTCAGCAGCAGTATCAGCAAGACATGCTTCACATAATTAGCTCCTTAAAGATGTACTGTTTATGTTCCAATGATTTTTTTACTTGTTAAAAAAAACATAATGACAACAAACTGAAGGTTATCATCTACAGAAACAACTGAGTAAAAAAAACACGGTTATGAATTGCTTCTACATTTGTATCAGAAAGTATAGCACATAAAAAACAAAACCTCTTTTATGAAATCAACAAAATTTATTGGTATTGCATTATTGTTTTTTACAACCATTCAATCCTGCAAAAAGGAAAAATCCGCAGCACCCTGCAACAGGAATGTGGCCGGGCTTACCGGTAAATATAAATTATCGGCCCTTGAATACAAGATGACTGCTACTTCAGCTTCCACCGACTACCTGCCATTAATGGATGCCTGTGAAAAAGATGACATTATAGAATTAAAAGCTGACGGAAGCTGGATTTATACAGATGCGGGTACGATATGCACACCTTCAGGAACAGGCAATGGCAGCTGGACTGTTTTGGGAAACGTCATCACCAGTGACGGGGTGGTAAGCGGAACCATAGAAAGCTATGATTGCAAAAAACTGATTCTTTCCACAATTAATGTAATTCTTCCCGGGGATCGGTTCACACAAACCCTGATTAAACAATAATTACAATCCGGTTTCCGGAGAGCATTTCAACAGGTAGTCCTGTTGTTGAATAGTAGTTTTTAGATTAAAAGGCACAGTCTCTGATTCTGTAGCAAACCGGTACTGAGATTTAAACTGGTTAGTTTGGTTGGGGAAAGTCCAACAATCCGTTATCGCAGTTGATAACACACGCAGGTGGTTTCTACCACCTGCTCTTTTTTTATTCCCTGTCCCGCTTTATTCATTTTTAAAGTAGGGGATGTCTTTTCTGAAGCCTCCGCCAATAGGGATTTTAGTGCCTTTTATTTCCACATACTCCTTGTTATAGGAGTCAATTTTATTCATGGAAACGATAAATGACCGGTGAATCCTTTTAAAGGCTGCCGGGGGCAGCTTCTGCTCCAGTTCCGATGTGCTGATCTTGGACAAATATGTGCCCTTGCTGGTAAATATTTTTACATATTCCCTGCTGCTTTCGATATAATCAATATCGTCATAAACAATTTTTACTTTTTTCCGGTCAATTGTTAAAAAAAGAAAATCAGGCGGCAGCACAGCCTGCCCTGAAAGCACCTGGCCGGCCTGAACCTCTTTAATCGCTTTATTGACCGAAAGCAAAAAACGGTCAAAAGAGAAGGGCTTCAACAGGTAATCAGTAACGCTTAATTCAAAACCCTCAATCGCATATTGGTGGTAGGCGGTGGTCACTATCACAGACGGAACCCTGGTCAATGTTCTTAAAAAATCAAGTCCTTTTAACTCCGGAAGATGAATATCCAGAAACAGGATATCTGCTGCCGCCTGTTGCAGGTGATGGCCGGCACTGATCGCCTCCCTGAATTCGCCAATAAGTTCAAGATGGGGTAAGCGCTGGATATAACTTTTGAGGATATTGGTGGCAAGAGGCTCATCCTCCACAATCATACATTTATACTTTTCCATAACTATCAAGATTAATCGATAAAATCAGCCTGAAGCTCGCTTCTGTATTTACAATCTCCAGATTATATTCAGCAAATAAAAGATCCAGTTGCCTGCGCAGGTTGCTCAACCCGATATTCTCCTTCACCGGGCCGGTTGTCTTTCGCATACTCTTTGAATTTTCCACTTCAAAGACCAGTTTTCCTTTCCTGACCTGCAGCCGCATATTGATAAAAGGGTTATTAATTGTCTCGGAAACTCCATGCTTAAACGCATTCTCGGCGAGCGGAATCAGTAATAAGGGTGGTACGGGCTGGGCTTCATCATCGATATCCGCTGTGATATTGATAACCAGTGAATGATCATACCGCATTCTTTCCAGCTCAATATACTCCCGGATGATCTTCATTTCCTTTCCAATGGTTATAAAAGTGGCATCCGATTCATAAAGCATGAAGCGCAATATATCAGACAGCCGCAAAATGGCCGCTGCGGTCAGTGGCGATCCCTGGTCGGCCAGTGAATAAATGTTATTAAGTGTATTAAAAAGAAAGTGGGGGTTGGTCTGGGACTTTAAATAACTCAGTTCCGCATTTTTCTTTTCCAGCTGGAGCCGGTTATTCCTGTTTTTTAATGAGGAAATATGAAACAATAATTTAATGGTGGTAAAGTAAGCTATTCCATACAAAAGGTAAATGACGCCCCTGATCATATAACCGCTGGTCATCATTTCCTTTTCAATTACCGGATACGTCCCTATCTCCATCCCGAATTTCAACCACTCCTGGTAAACAACGGAAATCAGCACTAATACAATCATCCCGGCCAAAATACCCCAGGGCGCTTTATTTTTTCTTTTGGTGATAAATTTCAGGAAGCCTTGAAAGATCAGCAGGCTCACCATAAAGCCATACCCATTTTGCCAACAACTATATTTATAGGATACCCTAAACTCCGGAATGTTATAATCCACAGAAATAATGATAGCCACCGCCCATAGGAGGAAATACGAAGCCCCGATTAAGAAACTGCCAATCCATTCACGAATATAATAACCCTTCATAAGATGGTATTACCACAGATAAAAAAATAGATCCCGGTGCGAACTTCGTCAATTTGTCTATGAATAGCCATGGCGGTCTATGAAAAAGCATTTTTGGTCTACCAAAATGGAGCCAGTACATAAAGCCGGAAACAATTCACGCAGCACGGATAAATGATTACAGCAACTTTGAGTCTGATTAAAAAATCTATACAATGCGAATGAAAATAGAATTCTACCTCCTTTTTACGGGGCTCCTCATTCAGACAGCGGTTATGCATGCACAGCAAAGCGACACGATACGGATCACGGCGAAGGACATCAACACCCGTTATCTCCGGGAAGGCACTCACCGTTACCTCGTTTACGCAAAAATGAAAAAGGACTCAGTACGTGTGCTCACACAGTTCTGGACAAGAACAATTAAGCGGACCGATTACAACGGAAAACCGGCCATAGAAATCACCCAGGAATGGGAAGACAAAGATAGTGTTATGCATATTGTGAAATCGTACTCAGACGCAAAAACAATGCAGCCGCTGTATCACCATACCTGGTGGAATCTGCCTGTTGCGAGGAATTCAGCAACGAAGAAGGTTTCTTCCACCATTGTGGATGAAGGCAATAGTACCGTGACCTATAACGGGATGCAGCTGAGCGATGCTGATACAGTAAAGCAGGTTAAAAAAATATGGGATGGATACAAATCTGCCGCCGGAAAATATTACCTGAACTGGCACCTGGACCTGGAGACATTTCCCTTGTTGCCCTATAAAAAAGGAATCACATTTATTGTCCCGTTTTATGATCCGGGCACCGCATCTGATTTCCAAACAGTGGCTTATGCTGTTAAAGGAGAGGCAGAACTGGAGGGCTATGATCAGCAAAAGATCAGCTGCTGGTTACTGGTTCATGAATCGCCCGGTAATAAAGAAACATTCTGGATCAGTAAAAAAACAAGAGAAGTGCTGAAACTGGAACAGGTATTCGGGCCCGGTGTATACCGCTATAAGATCAAACTTGGTTTTAGTAATTAAGCAAATGATAAAAAACAATTTCATACTACTGGCTTTTTTTATGCTATATCTGCCAGCAAATGGTCAGCCCGGGAATACGGGCAAAAAAGCTGATACCACTTATTTTTTCAGTGAACTCCGGAAAACAACCGATAAAGATTCCGCCCGGTTTTTTACCATACGAAACTATAACCCGGCTGACAGCAGCCTGGTAAAAATAACCAGTTACACAATGGATGGTCAGTTGCTCAAGGAGCAGGATTTTTCAAATTTCACTGCCGTATTAAAAGAAGGGGTCATCCGGAGCATTTTACCATCCGGGGTCGTTTCAAAAGAAATCAGCTATATAAAGGGTAAAATGGAGGGACCTTTTATCACCCGTTGGCCGGATGGTACATTAAAGAGAAGAGATATTTACCGGAATGATACCCTGCAATCAGGACAATGCTTTTCAAAGTATGGTAAAGACACCACTTACTTTAAATACGAACAGTACCCCGGATTTCCTGGCGGCAATGATTCTCTGCGCAAATTCTTGCAAAAGAATCTAAAGTACCCGTCTTTAGCCAAAATGGACATGCTGGAAGGAACCGTATATATCAGTTTTATCGTACAAACGGATGGATCAGTATCAGGGATCAGCGTCAGAAAAGGCGTCTCCCCTCTTTTAGATACCGAAGCGATCAGGGTTGTACAAATGATGCCTGCCTGGATAAGCGGGAAAAAAGACGGGGAAGAAAGCGAATTCTTTTTAACCCTCCCTGTTGTTTTCAGGCTTGATAAGTAATATAAATAGTTGTTAAAAAATGGCCATATTTAGTTAACAGCGGGGCCGTTTTCCCGTTTACTATTTGATAAGCATGATATTAAATGTACCTTTTCGAGCTACTAGCGGTCTTGTTAAAAAACGGAACATGGAAAACAAATTGTTTGATTTTTTAGAAACCTATATGCCCCTGGAGGAAGAGGAAAAAGCGGCGATCACCGAGTTGGCCTTGTTCAGGAATTATAAAAAAGGGGCAGTCCTTCTCCGGGAAGGTCAAATGGTATTGGAAGGCTTTTTTGTAATCAGCGGCTGCGTACGGCGTTATTATATAATCGATGGAGAAGAAAAGACAACTGCTTTCTTTACTGAATTTGAATCTGTAACTGCAACCCCCACCATTGAGAGCGAGCCTGCAGAATATTATTTAGCCTGTGTGGAAGACTCGCTGCTTATTGTGTCCAATCCTTCTTTGGAGAAGATAATTTTCGAAAAATTTCCCCGTTTCGAAAAACTGTGCCGTATTCTCTCTGAAAAATTACTGGCAGAAAACCAGGCCTCTTTCGATACATTCAGGACCTCATCACCGGAGCAACGATACCTTGAACTGTTGGAGAATCGGCCAGATCTTGTACAACGAGTGCCACAATACCAACTGGCTAGTTACCTGGGTATGAAACCCGAATCCCTGAGTCGTATCCGTAAACGTCTTCTCTCACAGGCGAAACAGCATCATTCATACGCATTATCTGTTAAAAATTAAGCGCTCCTCGTTTATTAACTTAAGATAACGAATCGCTGCCCGGGATGAAACATTTTTGCGTATAAATCAGATACTATGCGAAAAAAATGTTTTTTACCCTTATTGCTGTTTCCAGTGGGTTTTTTGGCAGCACAGGCTCAGCATCCGGCAAAAGACTCCAGCTTCAGAAAGAACTTCATAGGAAGCTCCGCCTTAATGTTGGCTAACCTTTTTCAAAAATTCAAGTCATTTTACCAGTTGAATTTTGGTTACTGGCCCGTCACTACTAACCTTTCCCCTTCTTTTAAACAACCGGAAAATAAACGGCCCGGTTATTTCCTTTTCGAACCGGGTTTCCATATCGGATATAAATTCTGACATAAGCAAATTTTAATACAGGATGAAAGCAATCGTATATACAAAATATGGTGGTCCCGGAGTTTTAGAAATGAGGGACATCGAAAAACCCGTACCGGGCAGCAATGAACTGCTGGTAAAAGTGGAAGCTTCCTCCGTCTCTTCGGGGGTTACCTGGTTGCGGAAAGGTAAATACCCCGGTTCCCTCCTTTTTACCGTGTTGCTCCGCCTGATGTATGGAATATTAAAACCACGGAACCCGGTACTGGGTGTTGAGTTTGCAGGTATCGTGGAACAGGTGGGTGACAATGTTACTGCATTCAGACCTGGTGATAAAGTGTATGGTACAACTACCGGGTTAAAAAATGGTGCGTATGCGGAGTACATCTGTATTCCCGAAATCCGGAAACAAGGTGTCTTCTCTAAACTTCCTGAGCAACTTTCTATGAAAGAAGCTGCTGCAATTCCGGTGGGGGGACTCACCGCCATATTCCTGTTAAACAAAGTTGGAATTGAAACAGGGCAAAAAATATTGATTTATGGAGCTTCAGGTAGTGTAGGTACCAGTGCGATCCAGGTAGCAAAATATGCCTGTGCAAAAGTAACGGCCGTTTGCAGTAAAGCCAATTTCAGTTTGGTGGCTGCTCTTGGTGCTGAACATACTATTGACTATAGGCGGGAAGATATATCATTGCTGAAAGAGCGGTATGATATTGTTTTCGACGCCGTTGGAAAACTGCCGGGTTCTGTAGGCAGGCGTCTGCTCAAAAAAGGAGGGCGATTCTGTACGGTTCGCTCAATGACTGAAGAAAAAATGGAGAATCTTCAATTTCTCAACCAGATGATTGAGCAGGGAGAATTCAACCCGGTTATTGACCGGGTGTACCGATTGGACCAGATCGTGGAAGCCCATCAGTATGTTGATCTGGGTCACAAGAGGGGAAATGTAGTCCTTCAGCATGGGTTTTTAATCTAAAGTATCGTTGCAGGCGCGATCACATATCGTCCGTTCTTCTTTGCATTTCATAGACCCATGTCAGCCTTATGTAGACGAAACGGGGTTTTAAGCATTTTTTTTCCCGGAAGAACAATCGGTCGATTTAGTTTTATAAGATAAATCCAAATTACATTTACCTCACAAACGGGCAACTTTCCTGTATAGCAACTCCTGAATGAAATTTCTTAACCTCATACTGGCCGCTCTGCTTCTGAACCTTCTGCCGGTCAACCAATTGCCGGCGCAGGTTCTCAAAGCGCCATTGGATAGTCTGTTACACGCGGCCTTTCCGGATACCAGCGGTCCGGGCGGTGTTTTCCTGGTAGCAAAAAACGGCATCCCTGTATATCAAAGAGCGATAGGAAAAGGGAACCTTGAATTAAATATAAACCTGACCACAGAAAGCGTATTCCAACTCGGGTCGATGACAAAACAATTTACGGCCATTGCAATTTTAATGTTAGACGAGCAGGGCAAACTGAAGGTAGCAGACCCGGTTACAAAGTACATCCCCGGTTACCCCGCAGGAGACTCCATCACCCTGCATCATTTACTGACACATACATCCGGCATAAAGGATTTTACTAAAATGAAGGGGATCGGGGATATTGCACAAAAAGAAATGACCCCAAAGATGATGGTGGATTTCTTTAAGAATGAACCGGCGGATTTTAAACCCGGTGAAAAATTCGAGTACAATAATTCAGGTTACGTGCTATTGGGATACATCATAGAACTGGTATCCGGTGAAACCTATGAAAATTTTATAGAACAGTATATTTTCAAAAAAGCAGGGATGACAAGCTCTTGTTATGCAAGCGACAGGCAACTGATCAGGAACAGGGCGGACGGGTATCATAAAAAGGAACAAGGCTATGTTAACAAAACAGTGATCAGTTACAGTGTCCCTTTTTCTTCCGGGGCCTTAATGTCCACCACCGAAGATATGTTGAAATGGCAGAACGCACTGAATCAAAACCTGCTTCTGGAAGCTGAAACAAGCAACAAAGCATTCAGGAAATATGCATTGAACAACGCACAAGAAATTACCTACGGATATGGCTGGCATATTAAAGTAATAAATGGCCGCCCAGACAGGGAACATGGTGGCAGTATATTTGGATTCAAATCCATGGGTGTTTATTTTCCGGAAGAAGATATCTATGTAATCGGGCTTAGTAATTGCGATTGCAACTCTCCGACACAACTGGTGAGAGATATGGCAGCAATATCATTGAAGCTGTTGAAAAAACCATGAGGACCCCTTCCGGGTGAATCGTCAATCTTCATAAACAGCCATGTTATTCAAGGCTAACGTTCTCCTGCTGTTTTCGGCAGTTCTTTCAAGGTAAGTTGCACTAAAAACAGGACCTTTTTCAATAAGGGCCAGGATACGCAGGCATTCCCTGGCCGTATCCTTGGCCCATTGTGTGTTTTCCATATAGAAAAGTTCATACGCCTGGTTTATATACTTACGCGCCGCTTTAAAATCTCTTTCCCATAAAAATAAATGGCCGGTTTCAAAGAGATCCCTTTCAGTTGTTCCCCAGTTAACCCGCTTGCCAAACCGGCTCCGGCCAATAATATTTCTACGACGCGATTTGATAATTTCCTTCCCTGAACCGGTTTTATCAAAAAATGGAATGGCGTACCGGGTTATCAGCCCGCTTATTTCTGTGAAACTTTCACGAACTTTTTCAAGGCTGCTGCAATCCCACCATCTATCTGTCTGTCCTTTTGCGGCAAACTTAAAAAGCCTGTTACCTGGGGTTAAAACCAGCATATCCGTTGGATAATAAAGAGGCCTGCTGACGATCTCAATGGTAGTTTTTTCACCAAAGCTGTGTTCCTCAATATATATAACCTGGAATACGTAACCAGCAGTGATCCGGGCCACCCCGCAATCCCTGTATGGCATAAACCCATCTTTCGTTGTTAAGTCGTAAAGCTGTGTTTTAAATTGATTGAGCAGTTGCTTGTTTTTCATAGTGTATTCAGAAATTGGAGCGGAAACAAACCTTTTCAGGGTTGGGCCGGATTTTTTGCGTTCTTTTTCATTATCCCAGCATTAGTACTGTTGTTATATACTTACTGCTGATAATTTCTTATCGTAAGGTTCTTTACTCCCTGACCGGTATTTTTAATAGCCCCACCTGCTCTTCCGAGCAAAGGAATATAGTCCGGTTATCAATGGCGTAGCCGGCCTTGAGTACAGGCATGGGCTGTCCGCTGTCATAGCCATACAACAACTCCTTCTTAAACCGGAAATCCGGATCTATTGTTATAAGGAACAAACCATTCTTTTCTTTTTTATTGGCTACATACTTCACCATTTCGCCGGTAACATCCAGGTTTTCCTGCAGGTCATTATAGAACAGGAAGACTTTTTCATGAATGAACGTACTTATGATGGAAGGGTTGTCAACACCAGCCTGTAACTTGGGGATCCGGATCAGGGATCCGAAACTATGATCACTTTTTAGCCGGATACAGGATATATCGTGATACTTTTCGCTGGAGGAATACTGGTTAAAGGTCCGTTGGTATTGCTCCGCAATGACAACTAATTCACCGGATTTTTTTTCATAAATATGCCGGATCGTATAGGGCAGGCGGTCATTCTCATCCAGTCTGCCTTCCTGGTACAAACCATTCACCGTTACATAAACGGAATCGGTATAAAGCAATCGTTCTGAATCAATACGATAGAGGAATAAATCGGCACTCGAGATCCGGGTAGCCCTGGTTGCTTCGTCATAGGCTAAACCCCCGATATAAACAGCATTGTGCTGTTCCTGGATGATATCAACACCCGGAATATAGCTGCCGGGAAAGTCTATGGTAAAAACAACAGAACGGCCATTGGGCGAAAACACAGTAACATGCTGGGTTGCCCGGCTCTTACCGCTCAGTTTACTGCCGGTTCGTTGATAACTCGCTGATTCAAAATAAGCATTTCCAACGTTGTCAACCTGTATTTCGTCAGATGTCTCTGTAGAGAAATTATACGTAAAGGTGCCGGAATGAAAGACCTGGCCTGTTGATGTGGAAAGCACAATAAATTCACGTTCAACCTTAGCCTCTTTTCGCCGAAAATAAAAATTACAGATAAGCAATTTGGACCGGTCGCCGGAATAAACCGCATAAATGAAACTCTGTAGATTGGCTTTCATCGTCGCCAACAGCTGAATCTTGCCCGGCCTTTCACCTGAAATGGCAATCTGGTCCTTCTTTTTATCATACTGATACCGGATATGGGCAAGACCCGAATCAGAAATAAATGAAATAAGGTAAGAAGCCGGCTCCCCGGTGCTCGCATACGTAGTGCTCGTTTCTTTAGCTACAGTCAGTGCGGGAGTAAAGCTTCGCGACACCACCTCTTTATTCGACCGGTTCTGGATGACGACAAGGTTGCTGTCTTGTAACCCGGTGTACGTAAAATTTCCTTTTGTGGTAAATGGCTGCGTCCAGCTGATTGCTGGTTGCTGTGCAAATCCCTGATTAAAAAGAAAACAAGTCAGCAGAGTAATAGTAAAAGAAATAAATTTTCCAGGTGAAACTATTTTATGCGTGGTTCGATATAATTTCAACGGAGCGCCCGGTATAATTCCCATAGGCAAAATGCAAAAATTCAACATTTTCAAGTAAGATTAAGTGTCGGGCAATTTTACTGTTGCTTAAAGAGTTTAATTGTATAATCAAGCAATTGCCGGGTTCCCGATTCGCCGTGCCCCGGCACAACCACTTTTACATCCGGATACACCTTCCTGATTTTTTCTACAGTACCTGACCAGTCATTTTCGTTGGCATCTCCTAAATAACCTTTGCTGGCCTCCATTTCCTTTATTAAACAACCGCCGAAGAGCACCTGGTCATTTGGATAATAGCCAACCACATTATCCCGGGTATGCCCTTCTCCGAAAAATTTTATCTTTATGCTTTCTCCGCCCACCTTTAAACTAAGTGAGTCCGGAAAACTATTCCGGGGAACTTCATATTTATTGGCCTGGGCCAGTTCAATTGTTTTGACATAAGCATAGGAAGGAATGCCCTGGTCGTGAAAGGCCCGAAGTCCGCCCAAACAATCATCATGGAAATGAGTTGGGACAATGGCATTAACTGTACAACGTTGGGTTTGTTGTATCCAACGGATCAGTTCTGCGGCACAGCTGTCATTAACGGGTGTGTCAAATACAAGGGTTTCGCTCCCGTTTTGTACAACGAGACCGTTACAGGGAACTTTGCCAAAATCGTTGGTTTGTTTAAAAGAAGTATGTTGAAAAGTGCCCTCCGTCAGCCGGGTTATAATTAATGTATTGGTTCTGTAAACCTCGCCGGGCTTAAACGGTTCGTCTTTATGTGATTGACAATTAAAAAGGCTAAAAGAGAATGAAATGATGAGAAAGGCCTTTAATACAGGTTTCATGATTGTTTAAATACGGTTATTATAAAAGGTTATGTTGTTTTTAGGGTTTCGGGGCTGATCGGTTACCGTGCGATTACAGGGTTTTTTTAAGCTTTACTGATACTGTTTCCCCGCTTTTACTAATGGTTACTACCTTTTTGATGTTTGCTGAAGCATTGCTGGCATATGTATTCACTTCCGTATTCGCCATAGTACCCTGAAACATGCCGTTGATATAGGTATCCGTATACCCCACCACTTCTGTCCGGTGTGAAGTATGTGTATAACCAAACTCTGTATACAAGAGATAGTCTCCGGGCATTAAATTCACAAAATCAAAGTTTCCTTTATCATCATATACGGTGGCCACTTTAATACATGCCGCCGCATCTGCCGGCAGTGGTATAGATCTGCCTTTCTTTCGTAAATCTTCGTTTAGCTTTACCCATTCTTTAAAATACGGGGTATATGGGATCAACAGGATCGTGGTGCCGGTTCGTGCGTATTGCTTTTTATTTACATTCAGAATAGCCATTCCTTTTAATAATCCCTCGTTTTGATTATCCCGGGCAAAAACCTGTCCGCTGATAACCGCATTACCTGAAGTGATCAGTTTCAGTGTTTCCTCTTTTTTAAATTCGTGGGTAAACGGGTTAAAATCAATTTCTTTATTAACCAGTAATAACTGCTGGGTACCCGACCGCACTTCAATTTTCCATATCCGCCGGTCATCCTTGTCAATATAATACTCATATTGATCGTTTGTACCTTCTTCCAGCACACTGACCTTCCATACTTTATGTTCACCGGTCAGTTTACTTACATATACATTGTTCTTTACTTCCGTGATACGGGCCAGCTTAACATTGCCGGATTGCCCGTGCCGGTATTCATATATGGGCAGATCGTTTTTATATCCTGTACTGAGCGGAAGCGAACCCAGCAAATAGGGATAGGTATAACTATCAAAGAAAGCGGTGGCCGGCTTTTCTTTTACCCCTTCCTTTTTCATATTCTTTTTGTCGAAGTAGTAGCCAGTGACT
>Ga0209480_10002535_pt1 | contig 12432 bp, 10 predicted proteins | sample JI61114C2DNA_FD_187501 | JGI IMG/M metagenome (GOLD analysis project Ga0209480, IMG submission 187501) | Wastewater effluent complex algal communities from Wisconsin, to seasonally profile nutrient transformation and Carbon sequestration -... | ecosystem: Engineered > WWTP > Effluent > Algae...
GAGCGATGGACGGGCACGGGGTGAAGAGGGTGCCGCAGCTGCCGCCGGTGCCGGTGAGGACGGGGTTGATGGGACGGGGGGCGGGTTGGTCCGTTGGAGCGGTTTGCGCTAACGCTGTGGATGCTGAGAGGAGGAAGGCGAGGAGCCACAGGCTCATGGTTCGACAGCGCTGCAGAAGCGAACCTATGCTGGCAGCAGCCCGGATAAGACGGGGCAGAGAGTAGACAATCACCCTGAGAGGCTGGGACCGTGACACCGCGAGCATTGGTTCGGCGTATCACGACGCTGAGACAGGGCAAGTTTCTAATTCGGCGGTTGCTGGTTCGCTGAAGCTGGCTTAGCGAACCACGAGAGCGGGCCTTGCGAGACACTGAGGCGCTTGGCAGGTCGAAGCGGGCGAGATGGCGCACTTCCCCTTGCAGGCTCGCGCTTGCGATGCAGCGTTGCCATCAACTTTCTATTGGGGTCGTCGGTCGTGCTTGCCCTTCGACTGCGAGCGTCGGTACCAAAGATGAGAGTCGGCGGCAAGCGTGGCGGTCGTGCTGCGTGTAATAGCGGTATTTTGGAGCGGTAGTGTTATCGGAAGTTTGAGTTCGTCGGTAGTTGTGTAGACCCTGCCGTTGCTGGGTATTGGCGCTGTTGCTTGTACGCAGGCTTCATTGAACAACTGCTCTGCCGTATGACCGATGCTCCCCAACTGGACACCTGCGAGTGCCTGCAGATTCAAGTGAGTGTCGCCTGAGAGTACCAGCCCGACCTTGACTGACCCAACAGACTCAGCTCGGCTTCTATTCTCAACGCCAAGGTGGTGCCAAATAGGCTGCAACAGCACGCCACTAGAGCCGTGCTGCGTTGCAAGAGCGATCGGTGCTAACAGCATCAGCTGCTGTCGCATAGGCTGCAGAGACTTCGAAAGTAGGCGCACCAGCGCGCTGACGCGCGACCCAGCCTACTTCAGTCACTCCCAGTGCTGCGCCACACGCAAGCAGCTCACGCTCACGGCGCTAAGCTCAGGCCGAGCCCAAGGCGCACTTGCAGCCCATCAGCACCTACCTTGCCGTATTCTGTGCTCAGGCCCTACCTTCGTACCTTAGTTGGTTAGGTTTGCACCGTAGACGGTTTCGTTTGAATGGCACAGCTTCAGTCAGCTGCTGGATGATCTACTGTGGAAAGTTGCGATCCGAGCCTACACATAAGCCGAACAGATCGCGCCGGCCTCGCGTGAGGTTCCCAATCACAGGGTGGCACAGCTGCCCATGGAGTTTTCATGCTGTCCCCCTCGCCGCAACATGCGACCGCTGCTTCTGCGATTCGGTTGGGCATCGGCCCCAACCTAGCGCAGTTTACGCTACTGGCCGTGGTGAACGCTTTTGTTGGAGCCATGATTGGCATGGAGCGCAGCATCCTACCGGCGCTTGCTGCGCAAGAATTTCACCTGACTGCACGGACAGCAATTCTGTCGTTTATCGTCGTATTTGGCATCAGCAAAGCACTGACGAATTACCTGGCTGGCCGCCTGTCTGACGTGGTGGGTCGCAAGCGAGTTCTCGTCACCGGATGGCTCATTGCTACACCTGTTCCGTTGCTACTAATGTGGGCCCCAAGCTGGTACTGGATACTGTTTGCCAACTTCCTGCTTGGAGTCAGCCAGGGGCTTACTTGGTCTACGACCGTGATCATGAAGATTGATCTCGCGGGCGCCAAGAAACGTGGGCTAGCCATGGGGCTCAATGAGTTTGCAGGATACCTTGCAGTGGCTGGCAGTGCGCTTGCGACCGGCTGGCTTGCGACTCGCTACGGACTTCGGCCACAGCCATTTTACCTGGGCGTTGTCTTCGTCGCTGCAGGTCTTGGGTTGTCGGTACTTGCTGTGCGCGAGACGAAGCACCACGTCGTTTACGAGTCGAGCCTGCAAATAGCGCAGCCCGCAGAGACTCAGCCCACGCAGCGCGAAGTCTTCTGGCGCACGACGCTGCTGGACCGAAACTTATCGAGCATCAGTCAGGCGGGTCTGGTCAACAATCTAAACGACGGCATGGCCTGGGGACTGTTCCCTATCCTTTTTGCAGCAGCGCAGATGAGTCTCAGCCAAATCGGCGTGCTGGCAGCAATCTATCCTGCGACGTGGGGAGTGGCGCAGCTCTTTACCGGAGCATGGTCGGATCGAGTGGGTCGCAAGTGGCTCATCGCAGCCGGGATGTGGATGCAGTCAGTGGGCATTGGTGTCGTGGCACTGGCCTCTGGCTTTTCAAGCTTTGCGCTGGGCACGGCGCTGCTTGGTGTTGGCACGGCGATGGTTTACCCAACACTGCTGGCTGCGATTGGCGATGTCGCGCATCCAGTGTGGCGTGCCTCTTCAGTAGGTGTGTATCGCTTGTGGCGAGATCTCGGCTATGCCATCGGTGCTGTGCTGGCGGGTGTGACTGCGGATGCGCTGGGACTTGCGGCGGCGATGTGGTTGGTGGCTGCACTGACCTTTGGTTCTGGCGTTGTCGTGGCTCTGCGAATGACAGAGACACTGAAGCAGGCTGCGCCAGTGGACTGCCCTTAGACTGACGCGGCCTAGCAGCGTGCTACGTAAGTGAGGACTGATCCCTTGTGTTGGGCTCTGACTGTCTCGCGACCAGTGCGTAGGCGGCTGGGAACAGCAGCAGCGTAAGCAGAGTAGCAGTGATAAGGCCTCCTACAACCACAGTGGCAAGAGGGCGCTGAACCTCGCTTCCTGGTGCTTGCGAAAGCGCCATCGGCAAGAATCCCAGCGATGCCACAAGAGCGGTCGTAAGCACCGGACGAAGGCGCAGCCGCGCAGCTTTTATGATGGCCTTTGCTGGGGTCATTCCCTCTGCTTCTAGCCTTCGACTAAACGCCACGAGTACCAAGCCGTTTAGAACCGAAACCCCAAACAGCGCGATGAAGCCAACACCAGCCGAAATACTAAACGGGATCTCACGCAGCCAGAGGGCTACAACACCCCCAACCGTTGCAAACGGAATGTTGAAAAAGATCAGCAGTGCCGGACGCATGGCGGCAAAAGCAAGCCACAGCAAAAACAAGATCAGCGCTAGCGCTAGCGGCACCACAAGCGCCAAGCGGTCACGCGCTTCTAGGTAGTGTCGGAACTGTCCACCCCACTCGATTCGATATCCGGTAGGTAACGGAATCTCACGTCCCACCGCTGCTTGTGCGGCAGCTACTGCAGAGACGAGATCCTGATCCCGGACATTAAACTCAACGATCAAGCGACGTGACTGCTGATCACGATTGACGGCCACCGGTCCCTGTTCAATCACCAGCTCTGCGACATCTCCCAGCGGCACTACTTGCCCAGTTGTTGCTTTAAGCGGCAGCGCACGCAGCGCATCCAGCGTGCCATCGTACTTCACATCGAGCCTCACCATCAGATCGAAGCGGCGCTCTGCCTCCAAGACGGTTCCTGCAGGACAACCGACTGCCAGTGTCTGCGTAAGCTGATTTAAATCCTCCACGGTAAGACCGTAACGAGCCAGCCGTGACCGGTCGGGGTGAACACGCAGGTAGCGCAGTCCTGCAACCTGCTCCACGCGCACATCCACGGCTCCCTTGACCGTACGCAGCACAGCAGCTACTCGCTCTCCTAGCTCTTTGAGTTTGTCCAGGTTTGGGCCATACACCATGGCCGCAACATCAGAGCGAACGCCCGCGATTAGCTCGTTGGTTCGCATCTGAATGGGCTGCGAAAGTGAAATAGCAGCCTCGGGGACTTCGCGTTCGAGCAGCGCTGTGATCTCAGCACCCAGTGCAGCTTTGGTGAGCCCGGCTCGCCACTGCGTACGCGGCTTGAGCATCAGGTACACATCACTCTGCTCGATGCCCATGGGATCGTTTGCAAGCTCGGGTGAGCCAGCACGCGCGACCACATGCGCAATCTCAGGCAGCCCAAGAAGGGCTTGCTGCATGCGCAGATCCACAGCCACCGATTCCGTCAGTGCGACCCCAGGGAGCCGCCGCACCTCAAGCAGTAGGTCCCCTTCATCTAGCTGCGGCACAAACTCTGCGCCGAGCCGACTGCCAGCGCCTACTCCTATTGCCAAGACCATCACCCCTACGGCAATCGTTAGCGCGCGCCTGCGACTGCTCTTTTCGCTGTGTTGAAGTAGGCGCGCGTAGCCTTCTTGAAGTTTTGTAAACAGTGCGCCTTCGTGCGCAGCTGACGAAGGACGCAGCAAGATGCTGCACAGGACTGGCACCAGTGTTAACGAAAGCAGAAACGCCGTGCCCAGTGCGTAAAGTACGGTCAGCGCCATGGGAGCAAAAAGCTTTCCCTCAATGCCCTGCAGCGCCAGAATTGGCAGGTACACGATGGCGATGATGGCTTCGCCGAACACGGTCGCGCTGCGAACTTCCAATGTGGCATCATTTACAATCTGTTGCCGCTCAGCTGCTGAAAGCTCCACTCCCCGCGCAAGCCGCGCTTCGCGAAGCCGACGTACTGCATTTTCGACGATGATCACAGCTCCATCTACGATCAGCCCAAAGTCAATGGCTCCTAGGCTCATCAGATTTCCTGAGGCTTCACGGCCATTCATCACCAGCACCGCACCCAGCATTGCCAGCGGAATTGTGCTTGCAACGATGAGGCCCGCGCGCAGGTCCCGTAGCAAAAAAAACAGCACCAGCACCACCAGTACTGCTCCTTCGGTTAAGTTGCGCAAGACAGTGACAATCGTACGCTCCACCAGTGCTGCACGATCATAAAACGGCTCGATGTAAACACCTGTTGGTAAGGAAGGGCGCAGCGCATCAAGCTTGGCTTTTACCGCTTGGGTTACGGTGCGCGCGTTTTCGCCAATCAGCATCATCGATACGCCGATGGCCACTTCGCTTTTCCCGTCCATGGTGGCCGCGCCACGTCGCAGCTTGGCACCAAAGCGCGCCTCTCCGATGTTTGAGATAGTGATGGGTACACCTTGTGGTGTGGCACCAATTACGACGCTTCTAAGATCCTCCAGGCTGTGAATCAGGCCTGTTGTACCGATTACAATCTGCTCACGCGCGTGCTCGATGTAACCACCACCAGCGTTGCGATTGCTGCGCGAAAGCGCCTCGACCACCTCACGCACGGACAGTCCCGTGGCCTGTAAGCGGCTTGGATCAAGAACCACCTGATACTCGCGATTCTCACCGCCAAAGCTGTTGACCTCGACGATACCTGGAACAGCACGCAGCTGTGGTCCAATGTACCAGTCGAGTGTTTCCTCTAGCTCCATCAAGGTGCGCCCTTCACCACGCACCACGAACTGATAGATTTCGCCAAGTCCAGACGAGATGGGACCAAGCTCGGGCTTGCCGTACTCTTTGGGCACCGCATCCTCTGCTTCGCGCATCCGCTCTGAGACGAGCTGCCGCGCAAGGTAGAGCTGCGTGTCTTCGCGGAACACAACCGTGACCACAGAGACGCCGTATTTCGACAGGGAGCGAATTTCACTGACGCCTGGAACGCCCGACATCGCACGCTCTACAGGTATCGTTACGTACTGCTCGATCTCGGTTGGAGACAGCGCAGGCGATGCCGTGATCACCTGCACCTGAACATTGGTGACATCAGGAACCGCATCGATGGGCAGTCGCAGCGCAGCACGAACACCTAGGATACAAAGCAGCGCCGTAGCGACTAGCACCACGGCACGGTTGCGCAGTGAAAAATGGACGATGGCGCTTAGAAACTCCATGTCATTCCTCCTCCGCAAACGTACTTTTGAGGATGGCTCCTTTGAGTGTAAAAACTCCTTCGGTAACAACTTGCTCGCCCTCGCGTAAGCCTGACAAGACTTGCACCTCGCCTGATGCCGACGGGCCTAGCGTGACCGGATGAACCTCGAAGTGCTCATCGGGCTGACGCACAAAAACTACGTCGCGGTCTGCAATACGTGTCACCGCAGAAAGAGGAACCACCAGTCCACGTCCTTGCTCGCGCTCATCGCCTAGAGAGATGCGCGCTTTGCCAAACAGGCCAACCTTGAGCAGATCATCTTTGTTCGTAATGGCAATGCGCGTAACCACGGTACGAGCTGTCGCATCAAGCTGCTTGCCTACCGATTCTACGATGCCCACAAAGACGGCATCTGGGTACGCATTTAGTCGAACATCCGCCGTCTGACCTGGTCTTACGCGAGCCAGATTTTTTTCGTATAGGCGCGCAATAAAGTACGCATGATCCAGATCGATCAGGTCACAAAGAATGTGCTCAGCAGGAACGGTTTGACCGATGACTGCACTGCGATTCAGCGCATATCCAGTCAGCGGCGCACGTAGCTCGAAGCGTGCTCCGATGTTCGAAAGCTGAGCATCGCTTAGTCCAAACGAAAGCAGCGACCGCCTCGCCGCTTGTGCTTCTGCCTGCAGAACCTGCGCTTGCGTCTGCGCTTCTAGCAGCTCTTGGTTCCCAGCCAGTCCTTTGGTTGTCAGACTCTCCAGCCGTGCTGCGTTTTTCTGCGCAGCCAGGACGCGTGCTGCAGCGGAAGTGTATGTGGAAGCTGTACGCGCAAGCTCAGCTGAGTCAATGATGGCGAGCAGCGCACCGGTTTGAACACGCAAGCCTTCCTTAAACAGGACCGTGCTGATGCGACCCGGCACCCGCGCTGTAACTCTGACCGAGCGATCGGGATCAGCCGCAACTTCCCCTGGTGCCTCAAGTGTCATCGGCAGCGCTTTTGAGAGCACTTTCTCCGTGCGAATCTTGGCAGCAGCCAGGACTGATGATTGAAGGCGAATGCGGCTTGGAATTGGCTCGTGCTCTTTGGGCTCGTCTTGATGAAACGGACTCTCTTTGGTGTCTTTGTTGTGATCCTCCTGAGGAGCGGTGGCAGCGGCCTTGTGTCCAGACTGTAGCTGCAGTGGCGCTGTGCCAAGTGCAGTATCCTTGCTTGGCAGTGCGGAGTTTTTGTCGACATCTTTGCCAAAACAAGCTGCGAGTAGCAGTAGCGCTGCTAGCTGGCAGACAAGAGTGAGTCGCTTCATCAATGACCTCCTTCTGTGCGTAAAACCAGCGGCTGCGCAGCTACGCGCATGCGTTCTACTCGCGCCAGGGCTACGCCGCGCCGAAGCTCAACGTGACCCATCAGAAACTCAACCAAGCTACGCTGCGCTCCAAGCACGCCCTGTGGTGCAAGCTGGCGCGCTGTGAGTGCTCCTGCAAGCGCTGCCAAGTCGGCTCGCGCTTGGGTAAGAAGGGCTGCTGTATAAAGCCCCGCTTGCATCGCATAACTACGCTCTTGCTCCGTTGCGCGCATAACCTCCATGCGAACTTGCCGCTGTAGTCGCTCTACTGCAACTCCTGCCTGCGCAGCCTGGGCATTTGCAGAAATGATCTCGCCCGCTCGGCTAGTTCCAAGTGGCGCAGGCAGTGGCAGTGGTAGCGCGATCCCACCACCAAACACTTGCTCGTCAAAGCCGTCGCGCTGCGCGATAAATGACAGCGTAAGATTAGGCACCCGCTCCCGATTTAGAACCTGCACCCGCGCCATGCGTAGCTCTTGCTCTAAGCGCGCCGCCATAATGTCTGCACGCAACGCGAGCGCTTGCGTGACCAGCACTTCGGTCTGCTCTTGAGTACTGTCAAATCCCGGTATTCGGTCTAGTGATCCTTGCAGTGTCCCGATTTCAGCTTGCCCAAGCTGTAGCGCCAGCTTCTGTCTTAAGTCGGAAACTCGTCGCTCTGCTTCATATCGCAGGGATGAAAGTCGAGTGGCCTCGGCCTGTGCGATATGAGCGTCTATGGCAGCGCCCAGTTCTGCCTGCGCGCGCGCAGCTGAAACGGCGGCGAGCTTTTGGGCAATCACTTCGACTTCGCGTCCAAGCACTGCCAGCTCTGTCTCCGCCAGTATGTTGTAATAGGTTGAGAGGGCTGCGCTTGCAACCTCCTGCGCAGTGACCAGCACACGACGCTGCTGAGCTGAGATTGCGGCATCTGCGACCCGCACCCGTGCGCTGCGCTGACCTGCAATTTCTACTTCTTGCGACAGCGAAAAATACCAGTTCAACGTGGCTTGTACGTCCCCTGAAGTACTTTGTGGACGACGACCCGCAAGGCTTACTTGCACGTTTGGGTGCGATGGCAGTAAAGAGCGGGCCCGCAAGCGCTGGCCGCTCAGGACTTGGACTTCATGCTCTTGATTGCGCAGCTCTGGGCTTGCTGCAAGCGCGCAGATTGCAACGCTGCTTGCGTCGGAAATGTTGTCACACGTAGAGTTTGCGGAAGCGCAACACAGGCTAGGACACCAGCAGGCAAGACTGATTGTTAGGCAGACGCCCAAGCGCAGTGCGCGGCCATGACGACGCCGCAGATCCCAACGCGCAAAGGCAGAAATGAGCATGCTCATTGCTTCTCTCCTTCCGTGATCGAGATGGATAAATTGCGATCTGCAGCGCTACCGAAAATGGGTAGCACTTAGGACCGCTCGCTCGTTTTCGCGGACGGCTAGCTGCGCGGAGGACGAAAAATACTGGCCGCAGTGGGGCTGTCGTAAAGCCAGATAATCAGAGGCAGATCGAGGCGCTCTGGGGGTGAAAGCAGCACCAGCACTTGGTCGGGCTGGGGCGTCTGTACAAGTGGACGACTGGCGTGCGCGCAGCTACAAGTTGGACAAAATGGCGGGCACTCTGCATCTCCCGACACTTCCTCGTTTGCGCAGCGGTCGACACAGTGCCCTTCATCAGCAGCCAACTGGAAGCAATCGGCGATGGCATGCGTAACCCCGAGCATCTGCGCCAGACTCAATAGGATTGCGACATGCCAAAGCATCGCTATCAAACAAAACCGCCGGACTTGAAGACCGCGCCTCAAACCGAGCAGGAAACGCTTTAGCAGGGATGTTTGCTGTTGCTGCATGTGCGGAGCGTGCTTCCTGTACCACGAGCCCATTGGTAGAGGAAGCAGATCTCTGGGTTGAACTGGCACATGATACTATGCCGAGACATGCAGATGCAGAGACTAGCCCGATATGGCGCGATGTTCGGGTTGCTCGCGGCAGCGCTGTTTGGGATCTCGGCACCGCTTTCCAAGCTACTTTTGGGAACACTGCGTCCGCAGTTACTCGCCGGGCTTTTGTATCTTGGCGCGGGGCTTAGCCTGTCTTTGCTCCACATTGTGCGTCCGAGAAAAGCTGAGTCACCGCTGCGTAAGTCCGATGTGCTTCCACTTCTCGCTATCATCGCTATCGGCGGCATTGCGGGCCCACTGCTGATGTTGTTTGGCTTGCTCCGGGTGGGCGCGCTGACCGGCTCGCTGCTGCTGAACCGAGAAGCTCCGCTCACCATTCTTTTGGCGGTGCTGCTATTTGGCGAACACCTGGGTCGGTATGCTGCTGCTGCTGCCGCACTGATTCTTGGGGGGGCTGCACTTTTGCGACTGCAGCCAGGCACAAGTCAAGCAGACAGCAGTGGCGTCCTGCTTTTGGCTGGCGCTTGTTTGTGCTGGGCAATCGACAACAACTTGACGCAGCGGTTGACGCTTCGTGATCCAGTGGCGCTGGTTCGCATTAAGACGCTAGGGGCGGGCTGTGTAAACCTACTGGTGGCACTACTGCTAGGAGCACGACTCCCAGAGCCCGGAATCATTGTCAGCGCACTACTGCTAGGCAGCGTAAGCTACGGTGCAAGCGTAGTCTTGGATGCCTATGCCCTACGACTGCTCGGGGCTGCGCGAGAAGCCGCATTTTTCGCCACGGCCCCTTTCATTGGCGCACTGGCTTCTATTGTGCTGTGCGGGGACCGCCTTGGCGCAGTAGATGTGGGAGCGATGGGAGCGATGGCGCTTGGTGTTGTGCTGCTGCTTCGCGAACGTCATGCCCACCAGCACACCCATGAGGCCCTGGACCACGAGCATATACACAGTCATGACGCTCACCATCAGCACAATCACACGCCAACTGATCCTTCTACCGCACCGCACAGCCACCCGCATCGGCATGAGCCTCTAGTTCACGTCCATCCACACTTGCCAGATCAACACCACCGACACCGTCACTGAGCAGTCGCTCATATTCACCTGGTTTGCCAAGCTGCGCACGCAAATCTCCGCCAGCCGCATCTAGCAAGTGCTCGATCTGAGCTAGCAAACCACCTGCACCAGAAGCAACACTCCCCCCCTACACAGATGAATAATGAAGATTGGATGAAGCTTTGAGCGGAGGATTTGGGGTTCATGTAGAATCGGCGCATGAAAAAAATTTTGGCACTTGTTCTAGCTGCTTCGATCAGTAGTTCGGCGTCCGCAAAATCAAAGCCACTACCAAAGATCACCATGGCCCAGGCCAAAGCCACTGCGCAAAAAAGTGTAGCTGGCAAAATCAAAAGTGCCGAGCTTGAGACGGAAAAAGGCAAGCTCGTTTACTCCTTTGATATCGTCACTGACTCGAAAAAGATCATGGAAGTGCTTGTGGACGCCATGACTGGGGAGGTCGTAGAAGTTGTAGAGGAGACGCTCGAGCATGAAAAGCAGGAACAAATCGAGGATCACAAGCGCGCAAAAAAGCAATAGCCAGTGTCGTGTAAGCTACCAAGCGAAGTACTCCTCGTAGCGCGTAGCCGTTCTGCACTTGCGTTGGCTCCTACCATGCTCAGAGGGCGCTGCAGCAATCATCAGGAAGCCACCAATCAAAAGCTGTACTTCTTGGTCCATCCCAATACCCCGGGATGTAAAGGCGCTTTGGGGGCAAGCAGCGCTATGTTCGCGACGTTCTGCATGTCTGCGCTTTGGCAGTTCGTCCTATCGGTCCTTGTTTGGAAACTAGAACCTTACACAGAGCCCTCGCTGCGCACTACTTTTCATCGCAACACCTATGCCTGACTGCTTACCCGTGAGTCGAGTTGTATGCTACATGCAGAGGCGCGGATGTGATGCATTACAGGAGGTTGGGCCCAACAGCCTTGCCAATACCAACTATTTATACCACGCTACTTCAGATGTCGTTCTAGACCGACTGACCCACCAACGCTGAGTACACCCGGCCCTGGTGCCTGCGGAATGGACCCTACTGCGGTCAACGTCACGGTTTCCAAGCTGCCGAGGCTGAGCAGCAAGGGGCCACCTCACCACGGAACAAAACACCGTTCCGCGCTGTCTTGTCAGCTATAGCGACACGTAGCTTCCACACCGATACCGCCACCCATTATCGCCCTACCTACCTTCCGCTCGCGCTGTCCACAAAGGCTACTGCACTCAACCGTTGGCTGCTGCTGCGCTCGCGCGCTAGGTATCTCCTCACTGCGTCGCACGACTCTGGCCGGGTAGATGGCACGAAGGAATGGCGCGATGAAGGATATCCAAGCGCGTAACTCGTGGCCACTGAGGCAGCCCGCAGAGTTGCGCATCACACGTTCTCATGCGCAGCAAGTATGTCTGGGACTAGACCTGAGCGTAGCGCAAGGGGCAGAGATGCTGGGAGTCCATAGCGAGCGGTTTTCGCAATTCCAGCAGCCTTCACTCGCAGCAGCTAATGCTGTTGGTACCGATTGCACCTGCAGCCTATTTCGGATGCGGTGCTCTTGCCGCGTATTTCTGACCGCCTTGGCCTTGAAAGACAAAGCCGTTAGGTCTGTCCTTCCAATCAGGCTGGGTCTGTCAAAAACCTACGCATGTGCAGCGCTTCCCAACTGCTGAGGTAGCAAGCACAGTCGGACCGACGAGCCCAATAGCAAGACAGTTGCAGCGGGACATGTTACGCGCTAGCGTGCAATGAAGTGCGCCGTTTAGCCACCATGCTGCTGTTTCTTGTGCTCGTGCTCCGGGCTGCTTTGCCAGCCCTGCCGGTGTACGTTTGCTACGAAATGGGTGGCGAGCATGTCCTTGGACCGTGCTGTAGCTCAGAGGCTGCACACCCGAGCGATACACCCACTGTCAGCGCTCGCTGTTGTGTCCCTGAGGATCAGCCAACAGTTGACGCGCAGAGTCCACTGCAACCGCACGCGGGTCTTGGGCTTCAGTTGCCAGTGCTGGTAGCTGTGGTCGTGGATCTTGCCCTGCCTGCGTCACAATCGACACTTCGCCTTCCGCTCGTACACCATGGACCTCCGCCTATAGGTCCGCCTCCCTCCCTTCGTAAAATCTTGCGCATCTAATCTACGCGACTGACTCGTTCTTGTAGACGAATCCATCGCGGAGGCGTTCCTGCGTCCGCGACTCACTTTCGGGTTCGTGAAGGTCGCTAGGACCTATGGTCCCAGGTACGAACGCTGGCTAGCGGGGCAGAGCTTCGCCAAGCCTGAAGTCCACTGTTGGTAGCTAGACATCTAGCGCCATCAGTGGATGAGCCTTTCCATTTATACCAAGGAAGAGTCGATGGCCCACATCGCGCGAAGAATAGCTCCCTGTCGAAACTACCTCTTTGTGGCACTTGTCTGTGTTGCGACAACAGCGATTGCCACCAGCTGCACCAAAACCGCGCACCTGTCAGT
>Ga0209480_10002537_pt1 | contig 12420 bp, 7 predicted proteins | sample JI61114C2DNA_FD_187501 | JGI IMG/M metagenome (GOLD analysis project Ga0209480, IMG submission 187501) | Wastewater effluent complex algal communities from Wisconsin, to seasonally profile nutrient transformation and Carbon sequestration -... | ecosystem: Engineered > WWTP > Effluent > Algae...
TCATGAACTGGCTGCTCGACAACGAGACCTCGGGCCTCCTCAACGTCGACCTCGAGCTGAGCCAGCAGGTCCCCGACGCCGGCGCCTTCGCCTACAGCATGCTCGAGTCCGGCGTGTTCATGGTCCGCGCCACCGCCCGCGACGGCCAGCCGCTCGAGGAGGTCGAGAAGCTCCTGCTCGGCACCGTCGACAAGCTCAAGACCGGCGCCTTCACCCAGGAGGACATCGACGCGATCGTGCTCGCCAACAGCATCCAGCGCAAGATGCTGCAGGAGAGCAACGAGGGCCGCGTCTCGCGGCTGATGGAGTCGTACATCTTTCGCCAGCCGTGGGCGAAGATGCTCGAGCGCGACGAACGCTTCAAGAAGGTCACCCGCGACGACGTCATGCGCGTCGCCCGGGCCCAGCTCGGCCCCGGCTTCGGCGTCGTCTACCGCCGCGCCGGCAAGCCCACCGTCGCCAAGATCGACAAGCCCACGATCACCCCGATCGCCGTCGACCCCGCCCGCAGCAGCAAGTTCGGCGCCCAGATCGCCGCGATGAAGGCCCCCGCGCTCGCGCCCGAGTGGCTCGCCGCCGGCAAGCACTACGTCCGCCAGTCCTTGCCCGCCGGCGACATGATCGCCGTCGTCAACCAGCGCAACGACCTCTTCTCCCTCCGCTACGAGTTCAACCGCGGCTTCAAGCGCGACCGCCTGCTCTGCCACGCCCTCGACCTGCTCGAGCAGTCGGGCGCCGGCGACCTCACGGCCGAGGCGCTGCAGAAGCGCCTCTTCGCCCTCGGCAGCTCGATCGAGTTCAACTGCGGCGCGCACACCAGCTCGATCACCCTCAGCGGCGTCGACGCCAACCTCGAGGCCACCCTCGCCCTGCTCGACGCCTGGATGCGCCAGCCCAGGCTCGACGCCGAGACCCTGCGCAAGCTCGGCGAGAACACCCTCAGCAGCCGCAAGGACGGCCTCGAGGACCCCGACACCCTGTGGATGGTCCTCGGCGAGTACGTCAAGCACGACCGCACCAGCGAATTCCTGCAGGTGCCGACCAACAGCCAGATCGTCGCCGCCAAGATCGAGCCGCTCGGCAAGCTGCTGCGCGACTTCCTCGACCACCAGCACAAGACCCTCTACTTCGGGCCGCGAGCCCCGGCCGACGCCGCCAAGGTCGTCGCCATCGGCAAGAGCCACAAGCCGCTCAGCCGCCGCCCGCCCGAGGTCTATCGCAAGGCCAAGGGCACCACGATCTTCTTTGTGCACCGCGAGGTCGCCAAGTCCTATATCTCCGTCGCCATCCCCCACGGCCCGGGCGAGCGCGCCAGGAAGCCCACCGCCCAGCTGCTCAACACCTACCTCAACGGCGGCATGAACGCGCTGCTGTTCCAGGAGCTGCGCGAGGCCCGGGGCCTGGTCTACTTCGCCTACGGCGCCGTCCACCACGGCCGCTATCCCGACGACCCCTGGGCGATGACCGGCGGCATGGGCACCCAGGTCGACAAGACCCCCGACGCGCTCAAGACCTTCGTCGAGCTCGTGCGCGACCGTCCCCTCGACCCCGGGCGCATCGCCGTCGCGCGCACCACCCTCGACCAGGAGTTTCGCTCGAGCCGCATCGACCCGCGCGAGAGTGTCTACTGGATCGACGCCTGGGACGACGCCGGCGAGGCCAGCGATCCGCGCGCCTGGTACTGGGAGCAGATCCTCGCGCTCCCCGACGATCAGCTGCGCACCTTCGCCAGCAGCTTCGCCGACAAGCCGGTGATCGTCGGCATCATCGGCGACCGCGGCCGCGTCGACCTCCCGGCCCTGCAGAAGTACGGCACCGTCATCGAGCTGCGACCCGACCAGCTGTTCAACTACGGCCCGTTCCCGCGGGCCAAAGCCGCGCCCGCCCAGCCCGGCCCCGCCGCGCCCGCCCCTGCGACCCCTGCACCGGCCCCCTGAGGTCGGTCTACACTGGCCGCGGAGGCCGAGCGTGACCCAGGAGACCCAGACCCTCGACTGGCGAAAGATCCACGCGCTCGGCCTGCCCGCGGGCAGCGTGCGCGCCCTGCTCGCGCTCGGCGTCGTCGGCACCGTCTGCGGCCTGATCGTCCGCGACTCCGGCAAGCCGCTCCCCGATCACCTCGAGAGCCTGCTCTTCGTCGTGATCGGCCACTACTTCGCCGCCCGCGGCCAGGCCGCCGTCGACCCCGCGAACGGCCCGCCGCCGCTGTTCCTGCCCCGCGGCAGCGTGCGCCTGCTGCTGGTCGCCGCGCTGATCACCGTCGGCGTGATCGTGTTCCGCCAGGACGGCATCCTGGCCCTGCGCGGCCTGTTCACGCTGATCCTCGTGTTCGCGTTCCTGCTCGGCCTGCTGCTCGCCCGGATCACCCGCTGGATCGCCCGCCGACGCAGCAACCCCTCGCGCTGGTTCTCCGACCTCCAGGCGCTCGTCGGCCTGCTCGCCGTCGGCGCCCTCGCCGTTCAGCTGTTCGTCGGCGTGTTCCCGGGCCCCGAGGCCCTCGGCGTCGGCCGCATCGGCGTCGAGCAGGGCCTCGCGGGCCTCATCGGCTTCTACTTCGGCGCCCGCTCCTGAGCCCGAACCGGCTCATCCGCCGCAGGTCCCGCGCTCGCCCGCGTCGCTATCCGTCGAAGGCCGCCGAAACGATCGGCCGCATCGCCGCGTAGCCGCGCGCCCGCACGTGATTGATGTGCAGCCCGCGGCAGCTCCTGTCATACACGCAGCCGCGACAGCGCAGCGACTTGCTATAAAAGCGATCGAGCACGTAGCGCCGCGCATACCGGAAGATCTCGATGCGGCCCTCGGGCGTCATCATCGCCCCGTCGAGCACCGTCGGCCGGACCGCGGGCGCCCGCCCGAGCACGCAAGCGGGCACACCCTCGACCGGCACCGGCACCGTGAACGCGGCGAAGAACGCCGGCAGGTCGAGGTCCTCCTCCGCCGCGCTCGTCAGCCGCTCGTGCGTCGGCTGCCACAGCACCAGGCGCGCGGGCGCGTGCGCCAGCGCCAGCAGCCAGGCCTCGTTCGCGCGGCTGAGCGCCAGCGCCACCGTGTAGTCGCCGGGCCCGGCCAGCAGCGCCGCCGCGACCGCGGCCTCGCGCACCACCACCCGCGTCAGCCGCTTGCCGTCGATCACGACCTGCCCATCGGGACCTGCCCCTTCGGTCAGGCCGCTCGCGTCCGCCAGCTCGAGCTCGATCGCGCCGATCGCCGGGAAGCCGGCCGCCGCCGCGCGGGCCGCCGCGAGGTCCGGCGCGACCACCCACAGCGCCGCGGCCCCGGCCTCGCGGGCCAGCTCTGGCAGCGCTCGCACGCGCGGCGGGCGAAACTCGGGCAGCCCCGCGTTCACCAGCGGCAGCCGCAGCCGCGGCGAGATCCTGTCCCCCGGGACAGGCACCATCGCCGCCGCCGCCTCGGCCTCGGTGCCGCTGCTGAGCCCAGCAGCACCCGCGCCGGCCCGCAGCGCCTGCTGCATCTCGGCGCGCTTCTTGCTCGCCGGGTCCCCGCCGTACACCGGCGCCTGCTGCTGCTCCCATTCGGTGTCGATCCGCAGCACCGCGAAGCGGGCGGTCTCGACCGTGTCGCGCAGCTCCTCGAGCGTGTCGCACAGCGGCTGCAGGTAGCAGTGGCCGCAGCGATGGGGCGAGCGACAGTCGAGGGCCACGCCGCGCTCGAGCAGGTGCGCGTACTCCTCCTTGCGCCCGCGGACCTCGTCGCCGAGCTTGTACGGGTCCTGGATCAGCTCCTCGAAGCCCTCGAGGTGCTGCGGCGGGAAGCGATTGAGCCAGATGTGGATCCCCGGCCGCCGCGCGTACGAGAACGCCTCGAGCAGATACGGCCGCATCTCCTCGAGGTCGTAGAACAGCGTCTCCTTGCCCTCGGTGTAGGCGCGGCCGAAGGGGATCACGTGCAGCAGGTCGAACTCGCGGACCCCCATCGCCGTGAAGGTCGCCAGCAGCTCGGGCAGCTGCTTCACGTTGCCGCGGTTGACGCAGACGTCGATGTTGATGATCGGCCGCCCGTCCGCGAGCGCCTGCTTGAGGCCGGTGACCTCCTCGTCGAAGGCCCCGCGGGTGCCGACCAGCGCGTCGTGGATCTTCGCGTTGGGTCCATGGATCGAGAACGTGATCTCGCCGAGGCCCGCGTCGAGCGAGCGCTTCAAGAAGTCGCCGTACGCGAACATCCGCCCGTTGGTCACGGTCTGGACCTTGCGATAGCCGGCGAGCCGACCGAGGCGCACGAAGTCGACGAAGTCGGGGTGAATGGTCGGCTCGCCCCCCGACAGGATCAGCCGCTCGGCCCCCTTGCGCCGCCCGTCGAGGATCTGCGCCTTGATCTCCTCGCGCGCCCGCATCGTCCCGTCGTGGGTGTGCGAGTCGAGGCAGAACACGCAGCGGTCGTTGCAGTCGAAGGTCAGCCGCACCCAGTTGCGACGCTCGTGCGCCGCCTCCTCGTGCTCGCGGATCTTCGGGCCAGCGGCGGGCGTGTCCATCCCCCGCATCCTACGCCCGGATCCAGGCCGCCGGGGCCTCCAGCCGCCTCCCTCGCGGTCGACGCGTCGCGCCACGCCACGCCACGCGCGCGCCACGGCCCGGCCCGAGCGTGTTACCCTGCCCCGGATGCCCGCGCCTCGCGTCCTGGTCGTGCACCCGCCGGTCTCGATCGCCCGCGACTTCATCGACTACCCCTACTTCTCCGACCTCGGCGCCGTGCAGCTCGCGGCCGTGCTCGAGCAGCGCCTCGGCCCCGCGCAGGTCGCCCTCGTCGACGCCCACGCGCAGCCGAACTCCGGCCTCCACTGGCGCCCCGACGGCCGCGCGCGCCTCGGCGTCGACCCGGCCGATCTCCTCGTCGCGCTCACCGGCGACGATCCCGCGGCCGTCGTCGTCGCCTACACCCCGTTTCACCGCCCGCCCCGCCGCGACGACCTGCTCGCGGCTGTCCTCTCGGACATCCGCGCCCGCTGGCCCGCCGCCACGCTGATCCTCGCCGAGTGCTACCAGTCGGGCCAGCATCACATCACCTTCGCCGGCGACGAGGTCCTGCGCAGCTACCCCGAGGCCGACGCTCTGGTGCTGTTCGAGGCCGAGCGCACCGTGCCCGCGCTGATCGACGCCCTCTTCACCCGCGGCGAGCGCCCGCGCGGCGTGCATCGCGGCGAGCAGCCCGAGCTCGACGAGCTCCCGCCCCCCGCCTGGCACCGCCTCGAGCTCGGCGCGCTCGCGCGCTTCCACGCCCGCGTGGTCGCTGGCCTCGGCAGGAGCCCCTGGGCCTTCCCGATCGACGGCCACACCCTCCCGCTGGTCACCAGCCGCGGCTGCCCGTTTCGCTGCCTGCACTGCAGCTCCAACCCCGACACCGCGCCCGGCGAGCCCAAGCGCCAGCGCCGGCGCTCTCCCGAGAACCTCAGCGCGTTGCTCGAGCGCTACCGCGAGCTCGGCGCGACCCGCCTGTACGTGCTCGACGAGCTGGTCAACGTGCACGAGGGCCACTTCGACCACCTGCTCGCCGAGCTCCATCGCCTCGATCTCCGCCTCGAGATCCCGAACGGCATGCGCGCCGACTACCTCGAGCCGCGCCACCTCGCCCTGCTCGCCGGCCGCATCACCACCGTCAGCGTCAGCGCCGAGAGCGGCGTGCAGCGGGTCGTCACCGAGGTCGTCGGCAAGCGCCTCGATCTGCAGGCGATCGTGCGCGCCGCCGAGGCCGCCCACGCCGCCAATGTCCCGCTGATGATCCACTACATCATCGGCATGCCCGGCGAGTCGGCCGCGGAGATCAACGCCACCCTCGCCTTCGCCCTCGACCTCTGGGACCGCTACCAGGCCTGGCCCGCGGTCCAGCACGCCACCCCGCTGCCCGGCACCCGCCTCGCCCGCGCCGGACGATCGCTACCTGTCCTCTCGGACAGCGACGACGGCGACTGGGGACCGCGCTTCCAGCGGGCCGCCAGCGACCTCGGCGGCGTCGAACCCGAGCTCCTGGCCAAGTTCATGTGGACCTTCGAACAGCGGCTGCGCGCCTCCCAGGGCCCTCGCAAGCTGATCATGAACGTCACCTACGTGTGCAACAACCACTGCACCTTCTGCGCCGTCGGCACGCGCACGCAGATCGACGGCCACCCGACCCGCCAGCGCGAGCAGCTCGATCACTACCGCCGCCAGGGCGTGCATCAGGTCGACTTCGACGGCGGCGAGCCGACCCTCAACCCCGAGCTCGTGCCGCTGATCCGCCACGCCCGCGCGCTCGGCTACGACCGCATCAACGTGACCACCAACGGCCGCCTCTGCGCCTACGAGGCCTTCGCCGCGCGCCTCGTCAACAGCGGCCTGACGACCCTGCTGTTTAGCATCCACGGCCCCGACGCCCGCACCCACGCGCAGAACGTCGGCGTCGCCGAGGCCTTCGAGCAGACCGTCGCCGGCGTCCGTCACTGCGTGCGCCTCGCCCCCGCCGGCGTGGCCCTCGGCATGAACGTCACGATCACACGCAGCAACGTCGAGCTGCTCGGCGAGCTCGCGCAGCTGGCCTGGGACCTCGGCCTGCCGTGGATGAACCTCCAGTTCCTGACCCCCTTCGGCCGCGCCACCCGCCAGATCGCCCCGGACACCGCCCACGCGGCCGCCCGCGCCTCGGCCGTGATCGACGCCTGGCAGGCGCGCATGAAGTTCCAGGTCATCAACCTCCCGTTCTGCTTCATGCCCGAGCACGCCCGCTTCCTGCAGGGCGACCTCGCCAAGCTCGAGCGCCACATGGTCTTCGTCAACAATGAATCCGTGAACCTCGGCCAGTACCTCGCCGAGCGCCGCACCAGGAAGCCGCAGTGCGCCCCCTGCCCGCACGCCTGCTTCTGCGGCGGCTTTTACGAGCTCGACGACGTCCCCGAACCGCCGTGGCTGATCGCCGCCGAGGACCTCGTGCGCCCGATCGACGACCCCCGCCGCCACGAGTCGGTGCCCGCCGGCTTCCGCGGGCGCATGGCCGCCCGCGAGCGCCCCGAGTCCTGAGCCCGCGACCACGACCCGGAGCAGCGGCTCGGCCCGCGAGCGCTCCGCTCGCACCGGCCGCGCTCAGGCCCCGAGCACCGGCAACCCGCGTCGTGCCGGCACGGACGCCGCCTGCCCGCGCGCGGCCGCGACCTCGCCGTCCCCGAACACCGCGAGGTAGTCCGTCCGCAGCCCCGGACAGACCGCCTCGAACTCGCAGCCGCGACACGCGGGCACCTGCACCTGCCCCGCGAGCCGGCTGTCGCGCAGGTCGAAGCACGCGTCCGGCGTCAGCACCCGCACCCGCGCGGCCCCGGGATCGAAGGCGTGCGGATGATCGGGCCCGAGCAGGCAGCGCGGCACGTGCAGCGAGCGCAGCGTCATCGCCTGCGCCCGCGCGGCCGCGAACGCCCGCGCCATCACCGGCACCACTTCGCTCATCCGCGGCAGTGAACCAATGTTGTCCGCGTTACCATCCGTCAGCGACACAAACCAGAGGTCCACCGCCCGCACCCCGCGCGCATGCAACCACCCCACCGCCTCCGGCAATTTTAAATAGGTGTCGGCCTTGAGGATCAGGTCGACGACCAGCGGCGACCCGGTGGCGAGCACCGCGTCGAGGCCGAGCAGCATGCGCTCATAGGCCCCCGGACTGCGCACCAGCGCGTCATAGGCCGCAGGCTCGTGCGTGTGCACCGATAGGTGCACCCGCGTCGCGCCGGCCGCGACCAGCCGCGCCGCGTTGTCGCCCTGCCCGAGCATCAGGCCGTTGGTCTGCACCTTGCGACCGACGAAGCCGAGGCTCCGCGCCGCGTTGAGCAGGCCTAGCAGGTCGCCGCGGATCGTCGGCTCCCCGCCCGTGAACGCCATGTCCTCAAATCCATCGTGCCGGGCCCTCCGCATCGCCGCCAGCACCTGCGCGCTCGACAGCGCGCGACGCCGCATCGCCGGGGTGATCGTGCAGTAGTCGCAGGCGAGGTTGCAGTCGTAGCCGAGGATCACGTCGAGCAACCCTGGTGTGCCCGTCGTGCCGGTCGTGCCGGTCGTGCCAGTCGTGCCGGTCATGCCGCTCCCCCGGCGAAGTGGCGGTCCCAGCGATCGATCTCGGCCAGCAGCGGAGCGCCGAGCGCCGTCGGCCGGGCATGTCTACGCAGCACCTCCACGCCCTCGCTATTGCCCGCGACGATCGCCGCGAAGCGGGCGCGAAACTCCGGGTGACGGGCCCGAGGATGGTCACCCGCGAGCATCAGCTCATACAGCCGGGCGACCGGCAAGAACGCGTGCACCGCCAGCAGCACGCCGTGCAAGGGCCGCGGGTCGGGGCGCACCGGCGAGGGGTACAGCGGCCAGAACGGGTTTTCGAGCAGCGGCCCCTGCTCCTGCAACAGCGCCAGCTTGTTGTGCGAAAATTCATGAATCAATGCCTCGACCATCGTCATCGCCTGCGGGTGCAACGACAGGTACACCGTGCCGATCGCCTCCTGATACGACGCCGAGAGGTGCCGCCCCTCGTCGTAGCCGACCGGCACGACCTGCTGCAACACCACGTCGATCTCCGCGCGCAGCTCCGGCATCGGCCCCGCGATGATGTCCAGCGCCTCGCGCAGCGCCGTCACCCAGCGCGCCGGGCCCTGACCCCCGAGGTCGAGCGCGTTGCCCGACTTGTCCGGATGGGCCTCGAGCTGCGCCAGCGGGTTGTTGTCGACCAGCGCGAGCGCGAGCGACGGCGTGATCTCGAGGTGGCTCGCCGCGGCCTCCGGCGCCGGCCACAGCGGCGTCTCTCGCCCCTGGGCATCGACATGCACGACCGACCCTGCGGCGCAGCGCAGCTCCCCCGGACCGAGCACGAAGCTGCGGCGGGCCCCGAGGCAGACGATCCGCGGCGGCGCCGGCAGCCGCAACGGACTCACCAAAACGCCCGCGACCGCCAGCTCCGCTGCCAGCGTCGCACAAAGTTCGATCAGCAGTTCGGGCCGCGACGCCCCGCGCAGGCACCGGATCAGCACACCGACCGTCGGCCGCCGCAGCGCGCTCCACACCGCCCCCGGATCGACGGCCAGCGCCTCCCGCACGGCCCGCAGCAGCGCGGTCAGCCCCTGACGCGTCGCCGGCTCGCTCGCCTGTGCGGACTTGCGCCCGAGCTCGGCCAGCAGCGGCTGCAGGGTCGCGGACAGCAGCCGCCGCGCGCTCGTCGAGCCCGGCCGCGGGATCGTCAGGTCGTCCGGCGGCTCAGCCGTCATCGCCCGCCCCCGTCAGCACCGGCAGCCGGATCCGCGGCTGTCCCTTCGCGCCTGTCGATTCCACCATGTCTATTTCGACATGTCTCAAAAGTCCTGTCCCAACGAACATCCACCGCGGCCCGGCGACCGGCGACCCGAGTGCGCGGAGGTTGGCCGCGCGCAGCTCGGCGCCGCCGAAGCGCTCGAGGTAGTCCGGCGCGACCCCGCAGCAGCCCGCCCGCGCCGGGCAGGCCGCGCAGGTCGGCGCGAAGGCCCGCGCCGGCCCGGGCAGCGCCGCGGCCGCGAAGGGCCCGAGCAGACAGGCCGGCGCCCCGCTGATGAAGGTCGGCAACCCCGAGCGCGCCGCCCATGACAGCGCCTGAAGTGCGTGGGGCAGCGCGACCGAGAGCCGGCCGAGCAGGCCGTCGTGCGGTCCGACGCCGGCGCCGTGAAGCAGCCGCGCATCGCTGTCGATCCCCGCGACCCGCCACGCCGCCACCCCCTCGGCGCACAACCACCTCGGCAAACTCGCCAGCACCGGCGCGCTCGAGCGCGTCAGCAGCGACGACACCGCGACCGAGATCCCTGCGGCCCGGGCCCGCCGGATCGCGGCCGTGACCGCGACGAAGCGACCTGCGACGCCGGCATGAAAGTCGTGCGCGTCGCTCGTGGCCGCGTGCGACCACAGGTGCAGCGCATCGCAGCCGGCCGCCTGCCATTCGTCGAGCGCGCCCGGCGTCGCCAGCTCGCGCCCGGTCGCCAGCCACAGCACCCGCAGCCCGGCCGCCCGGGCCCGTGCGGCCTCGCCAGGCGCCGGGCGCCCAGCGCAGGCCAGGGCGATCTCCCCCGGCGCTGCGACCCAGCTGTCCGAAGAGACAGGCCGAACCACCGCACCGCGATCGTCCCGTGCGCTCGATCCAACAGCCCCGCGAACGGCGCCGTCATCGACGAGCGCGCGCCAGCCCGGACCGGGCGCCTCCTCCAGTCGCAAGCCCGGCCGGCCCGCGAACCAGCCCTCCTCCGCCGCGCGCCCGTCCGCCCCCGGGCTCAGGACCACAGCGAGAACACGCCCTCGGGGTGGGCCCGGTGCCGCTCCCGAAAGCTCAGCAGCTCGAGCGGGGACTCACTGCCCTCACGCGCGGCGATCCAGCCGGCCAGCGCCCGCGCCGCGTGGGCCTGGGCCTCGGCGGTCGGCGTCGCCCCATCGCCGCGGTTGGCGATGAACAGCGCGAAGTGGGCCGTCTCCGCGACGCCGGTCGGCCCGCGCGGGTCACGACGCAGGACATCGACCTGAAAGCGCTCGCCGTCGGTCGTGCGCATCACCACGGGCAGGGCGCCGGCGTGAGCCGCGAGGACCGCGTCGAGGATGCCGTGCTTGCCCATGCGGGTGCCGGCCCGCAGCTCCTCGCCGAGCAGCTCGAAGCGATCGCCCCCGGGCAGCTCGATGCGGGCCCGCTCGCGCCGCCGCTGGGCGTAGCGCGCGAGCGCCTGCGCGGGCGCTACGCTGTACGTCATGGCCCCGGCGGCGATCGCCACCGAACCCGATCCGAGGGCGACAAGCACCTTGCGTCGACCCAGAAGCCTGCGCGAAACCTGTTGCATGCCTTCCCCCAGCCGAGCGCCAGGCTACCCGGGCCCGCGGCGGGCCGTCAAGGCGCTTCTCAAGGTCGGCTACGGCTGCAACGAGCACTGCGCCTTTTGCCACACGCTGGAGGTCCGCGAGGTCCAGGGCAGCGCCGCCGAGGTCGAGGCCAAGATCCGCCGCGCCGCCGAGCTCGCCGCGTATCAGCTGCGACCCGGCGAGCGCGCGATGGTCGTGCTCTCGGGCGGCGAGCCGACGATCCGCCCCGAGCTCGTGCGCTGGGCCGAGCTCGTCGCCAGCCTCGGCCTCGACCTCGGCCTCGTCACCAACGGCCGCATGCTCGCCTACCCGGACCTCGTCGCCGCCCTGCTCGCCCGACGCCTGCGCTACGTGTACCTGTCGCTGCACGGCGGCAGCGCCAAGGTCCATAACCTCATGGTCCGCACCCAGGCCTTCGACGAGGCCTTCGCCGCCCTGCGCAACCTCGCCGGCCGCGGCCTCGACCTCCACATCAACTGCGTCGTCACCCGCCACAACCTCGCCCACCTGCGCGGCCTCGTCGACGCGGTCCTGCCCTTCCCCGACGCGACCCTCAAGTTCTCGATGGTCGAGCCCAAGGGCGGCGGCGACCGCCTCTTCGACCACCTGATGCCGCGCGTCGCCGACGTCGCCGCCCGCGTCGCCGAGGCGATCGCGTACGGCGAGGCCAGAGCCGGCCAGGGCGGCCCCCGCTTCGAACACGGCGCGATCCCGCTGTGCCTGATGCCCGGCCGCGAGCACCAATTCGGCGACCTCAAGACCCACCGCTACCGCACGATGATCGAGGTCGGCGAGCCCGACTACTTCCCCGTCGACGACCTCAACAAGCTGCACCCGCCGGCCTGCGACGGCTGCCGCCTGCGCGGCCCCTGCCCCGGCCTCTACCGCGGCTACCACGAGGTCCACGGCGACGCCGAGCTGCGCCCCCTCGCCGGCCCGCGTGCCAACGCCTTCAACTACACCCTGCGCGACCTCGTACCTGTCCCCCCGGACATGTCCGACGATCGCTGCCCGCTGCGCGACGGCCCGCTCGGCGTGACCCCCTGGGACCGCGGCCGCGACCTCTTCGTCCGCCACCACGGCAAGCTCGCCCACTACCACGCCGACACCCGCGACTTCAGCGACGCCGAGATCGCCGCGAGCAAGCACGCGCTCGGCCAGGTCTACCTCGACGCCAGCCGCAAGCCCGCGCCCGACGACTTCGCCCGCGACCTGGTCCCCCTCGCCCGCGCCCGCGTCTGTGCCGGCTGCCCGCACCTCGCGACCTGCACCGGCCTGTATGAGCCTGTCCTCGAGGACATCTTCAGCCGCGACGACGCCGAGGTCCGCCGCCGCCTCGCGGAGCTGCGCGGCGAGCTGCTCGACCTCGGCTGCGGCGAGGCCCCCTACGCCGACGCCCTCGCGCCGGCCCTCGCCGCCGGCCAGCTGCGCTACCTCGGCCTCGACCCCGATCCCGCCCGCCTCGCGGCCCTGCGCCTCCCTGGCACCACCGATCTGATCGCCGGCACCACGACCAGCGCGGACGCCGAGCTCGGCGCGCGCCGCTTCGATCACCTGACGATCCTGCGCAGCTGGAACCACCTCCCGGACCCCGCCG
>Ga0209480_10002538_pt1 | contig 12417 bp, 8 predicted proteins | sample JI61114C2DNA_FD_187501 | JGI IMG/M metagenome (GOLD analysis project Ga0209480, IMG submission 187501) | Wastewater effluent complex algal communities from Wisconsin, to seasonally profile nutrient transformation and Carbon sequestration -... | ecosystem: Engineered > WWTP > Effluent > Algae...
TATGGCTATGACAAAGTGTAACTGTACAATTGCCTTTTGGAAGATTGCTACTCAATAAAATACTCATGGGTCTGCCAACAATATTGCTTCTTCCAATTACCACAGCATGTTTTCCTTTTGTATCTATATTAAAATGTTCTAACAACAGCATAATGCCATATGGTGTTGCTGGAATAAATGAAGGCAACCCTTGTACCAATTTGCCAGCATTAATAGGATGAAAACCATCTACATCTTTATTGGAGTCAATGGTTTCAATTATTTTGGCTTCGCTAATATGTTTTGGTAATGGTAGTTGCACTAAAATGCCATCAATTAAATCATTTTGATTCAGCTCTAAAATTTTTGATAGTAGTTCTTGTTCAGAAACATTTTCGTTCAATCTAATTAAGGTAGAATCAAAACCAACTTCTTCACAATTTTTTGCTTTACTAGCTACATAAGTTTCGCTAGCCCCATTGTTGCCCACTAAAATTGCAGCTAAGTGTGGGGCACGTTTTCCTTGTTGTACTATTGCTTGCACTTCTTTTTGTAAAGATGCTTTTACTGTTGCTGCGGCAGTTTTTCCATCTAAAATTATCATGATTGCAAATGTAAAGCCTAGTATTACAGGTTGCTATTATTTTATTAGTTAGCTGAAATTTCTTTTTTAAATGTTATGCAGCAAATATTTTTGAGGTGTTGTCTAAAACAACAAAGTGTTAAATTGTTTTTTTTTAACAAATTTTAACTTTTTGTTAAAATGTATCTATATTTATCACTTCTTATTCCACATAAACTAAATACACATGAGAAAAATGCCCATTTTTTTGGTGTTAATGCTATTTACAGCACTAGTAGCATTTGCCCAGTCCCGAGTTATTTCGGGTACAGTAATAGACGATAAAGGAGAAGTTGTTCCCTTTGCGTCTATTTTAGTTAAAGGTACAAAAACTGGCGTAGCCGCCGATGCCAATGGTAATTTTAAAATTAATGCAAAAACTGGAGATGTTTTGGTTATTTCTGGTGTAGGCTTAACTTCTAAGGAAGTAAAAGTTACAGCAGCTTCTAACTTAAATATTTCTTTAGTAAGAGAAGCAGGAACATCTGAAGTGGTAGTTGTAACTACAGCTTTAGGGGTTCAACGTCAAGCAAAAGAATTGGGTTATTCTACTGCAAAAGTTAGTTCTAAAGATTTAACCCAAGCCAAAGTAGTTAATTTACAAAATGGATTAACTGGAAAGGTTTCTGGATTAAACATTCAAACTACCAACAATGGTGTATTTGCAGACACAAGAATTACTTTAAGAGGTATTCGTTCTTTAACTGGTAATAATCAACCCATGTTGGTATTAGATGGTGTACCTATTAGCTTAGGTTACATTAACTCTATTAACCCAAATGATATTGCCGATGTGGTAATATTAAAATCATCATCTGCAACCGCAGTTTATGGACCAGATGGTGTAAATGGTGCTATTATCGTTACAACTAAAAGAGGGTCTAAGCAAAAAGCTAGTATTACTGTAAGTCATACTACACAGTTTGAAACAGTTTCTTTTATGCCTAAGTTACAAACACAGTTTGGTTCTGGCTCTGGTGTAGATGCTTTTGGTTATGGCGTTTACGATCCAATTGAAAATCAGTGTTATGGTCCAGCATTTGATGGCAGCATGAAACAAATTGGTAGAAATGCACCCGATGGTTCTAAGTTTATGGTTGATTATACTGCTAAACCCGATGAGAAAAGAAAGTTCTGGAATACTGGTGTAACCAATCAAACAGATATTTCTTTTTCTACAGGCGATTTTTATATGAGTGCTCAAAACGTTTCTATTAAAGGCGTTTTACCAAAAGATGTTAATAATAGAACTTCTTTTAGAGTACAATCTTCTAAAGAATACAACAACTTTAAAGCAAGTTTTGGTGTAACATATACTCGTCAAGATTACAATGTTAATGCAGGTTCTAGCTTTGGAAATGGTAGAGATTATACTCCATATTGGAACTTAATTAATACACCAATGCACGTTCCAATTACACGTTTTGAAAATTGGAATACACCTTATGGAACTGACTATTCTCAAGGTTCTAGTTTTTGGAGCAGCCCTAATGGTTACTTTAACGATTATTACTCTAACCCTTATTTCATGATTGATAACTTTCGTGCAAAAGGAAGAGGTGATGATATCTTAGGTAATGTAGAGTTAAATTACAAACCAACATCTTGGTTAAACTTTACATATCGTTTAGGTGCAACTGTTACCAACAATACTTCAAAAAGCACACAAACTGCTTTTACTTACTCTTTAGATGCTAAAGCAAGTGGAAAAAGTATTGCAGGTACAGGCGATTTAACAGGAGCTGTTGCGGATGCTTCTTCATTCTCTAGCAGAATTAATTCGGAGTTTTTTGCTTCAATAAACAAGTCGTTTGATAAAGTAAGATTTGATTTATTGGTAGGTACTTCATATCGTGAAACAAGTGCTAAAAACATCAGTATTTCTTCTAGCAATTTAGGAATGTCAATCTTCAACATTTTAGTACGTAAAGGAGAGCCTGGCGTATCTGAAAGCAATTCTAAAACTAGATTAAATAGATATTTTGGTAAGCTTGCAGTTGGTTACAATGGATGGGCTTTTGCTGAAGTAACAGGAAGTTATGATATTGATTCTAGATTGGGTTATTTCTACAACTTTAATATGAAAGATATTAGCTTCTTTTACCCAGGAGCTAGCGTATCTGCAGTATTAACAGATGCAATACCTGCTTTAAAAAATAACAAAACACTTTCTTATTTAAAAGTACGTGCTGCATTGTCTAAAACAGGTAATGTAAATTTAGGTGCTTATAGTTTAGAGAACACATACTCATCTGCAAGTGGTTTTCCTTTTGGAACACTACAAGGTTTTACGTCTGATAATACTTTACGTTTAAGTAAATATTCTCCAGAGTTTGTAATTAACAAAGAAGTTGGCCTTGAAATGTCGTTCAATAAAAACAAAATTAATTTTGAAGCAACTGCATACGAGCAAAACAATACAAATCAGTTAATCACTGTAGCTTATTCTGCTGCAACTGGTTTCCCATCTGCATTGTTAAACGCAGCATCTTTTGTAAATAAAGGATTGGAGTTTGATTTAAAATTAACTCCATTGGTTAGAATTAATAAAGTAAATATCGATTTCAAAATTAACTACACATACCAAACCAATAAAGTAACATCATTGGTTGATGGAGTTGATGAATTAGGAATTGGCAATGGTAATTTTATTATTAAAGGCCAAAGTGCATACATGTTTAAGCTTTCTGATTATTTAAGAGATGCAGAAGGAAGAGCAATTGTTGATCCAAATACTGGTTTTCCTTCAATTGACCCAGTTGTTAAAATGTTTGGCCGTACAATTCCAAATCATATCTTAGGTTTAAACTTAAATGTAAATTGGAAACAATTTAACTTTAGTGTAGTAGCAGATTATAGAGGTGGAAACCAAATTTATAGTGGTATTGGTCCAGATATGGATTTCTCTGGTATTTCTGTAAGAAGTGCACAGAACAATCGTCAACCATTTATTTTCCCTAACTCTGTAACTTTAGATGGCACTGGAAAATCTGTACCTAACACAAGTATCTATATGGATGGTGGTTACAATTTCTGGTCTCAAAATATTAATACAACAGTTAATTCTAACTATTTAGCAGACGGTTCTTTCTGGAAATTAAGAGAAGTTGCAATTAGTTACAGTGTGCCTAATAAAGTATTTAACAAGTTTACACGTAATGCTATTAAAGGTGCAACGTTTACACTTACAGGAAGAAATTTATTGTTGTTTTTACCTAAAACCAATGAGTGGACTGACCCAGAATTTTCGAACACAAGTGGTAATGCACAAGGTGTAAATGATCGTGATAATACACCACCAACAAGAATTTTTGGTGCTAACCTAACATTAAACTTCTAACTTATTAAAGCGAAAGAATATGAAACTTAGAAAAATATTTTACAGCACTACAACTGCAATATTAATTATTGCTGGTGTGTCGAGCTGTAGTAAAGAAACATTGAATGTTAATCAAAACCCCAATCAACCAACCGATAGTACGATTGCCTACAACGCAATTTTACCTGCTGCATTAAACAATACAGCAAGAGCAGTTGCTACTAACTGGGGATGGTTACAAAACTGGTTAGGTTACTGGGCACGTTCTGGTACTTATGCTCCAAGTACAACAGAAGAAAGTTACAACGTAACTACAAACTTCCAAGGAGGAATTTGGAATTCTTTGTATGATAATAACTACGATTATCAAACTATGCAAATACAAGCTACAAAAAATGGAGCTGATTTTTATGCTGGTATTGCACGTATTATGAAAGCTCACAATTATTCAATTTTAGTAGATTTGTACAACAATGTACCTTATTCAGAAGCATTAAAAGGTGGTGGTAACACAACGCCTAAATATGATAAAGGATTAGATATTTATAAAGATTTGTTTAAACAAATTGATACAGGTATTGCTTTAATTAAAAGTGCCAACGAATCTACTACTGGTCCTAATAAAAGCATTTTGGCCGATGATATCATGTTTGGCACATCTCAATATGCTGGAACTACAATGGCAGCATCAAAAGTTCGTTGGGCAAAATTTGGTAACACTTTAAAATTACGATTACTTGTTCATTTAATGAACGGTGGTGTTTTAGTACCCAATGGAACAGTAGCTGGCTTTGATATTGCTGCTGAGTTAGCAAAAATTACTACTGAAGGAAATGGATTTTTAGCAGCAGGTGAAAACGCTTCAGTTAACCCTGGTTATACCAACTCGTCAGATAGTCGTCAAAATCCATTTTTTGCTAGTTATGTAGCTTCAATTACTGGTTCTCCTACACAAAATGCTCAATATTACAAAGCAAATTCTTATGCAATTGAATATTATGAGTGGAATGGCGATCCAAGAGAATCTCGTTTTTACAAGGCAGGAGATGCTGGTTTAAAAGGTGTAGCTTATGGTGCTCCTTCTTTAACAGAAAATTCAGCTTCTGAATTAGCAGGTATTGGACCAGGACTTACAAAAACTTACACTGCTGCACAATGGATTTTAACAGGAACCGAGAGTTTGTTTTTACAAGCAGAAGCAAGAAATAGAGGATTTATTGCTGGTAGTGCTGATGTTATGATGCAAGCTGCAGTTACTGAATCTTTTGCTTTAGTAGGAGCTACTGGTGCAGCTGGTTACTTAACAGGTAATGCAACTTATCCAGATGTTGATTATAATGGCGTTTCTCAAGGTGCTGGTTTACCTGCTGGTGGTTTGTTTACCATCATTACTCAAAAATGGTTTGCATTAAATGGTATTGCACCATTAGAAGTATTTTCAGACTATAGAAGAGTAAATATGAAAAACAAAGCTGGTACAAACGTAGATCATTTTATTTATGGTGTTAGTGCTGGTTTTGCTCCAAGCCCTGCAGCTGGTTATCCAGCAAATTCAGCTGGCCCTGCAATTTCAGTTTCTCCAGCAAACACGGCAACCCAAATACCTACTCGTTTGTTATATCCTCAAAATGAGTATAACTACAATCCAACCAATGTTGGTGCAGAAGGTACAATTTCTAAATATGGTAAAGTATTTTGGGACAATTAATCAACACAACTAAAAATATAATTATGAAAAAAATAACATCAATTATTATACTGTTTGCTTTAATGCTTACTGTTACAACTGGTTGTTTAAAAGACAAAGGATTTGAAGATCATGTATATGGTATCAATTCTCCAGAAACTTCTCCTGTAGGTATTGGTTTACCTTTAGCCTCTGATCCACAATCTTATGGATTGGATTTAACTGCTACACCACAAGTTGTGGCAGATATAGTGGTAGCTAATTTATTGGGTGGAAAACCAGCCCCTGCTGATATTAAAATTAACCTTGCATTAAAGCCAACTTTAATTGCAGATTATAACACTGCAAATGGTACATCTGCCATAGCTTTACCAACAAGTGTATATACTATACCGTCGTCTTTAGTGATTACGATTAAGCAAGGAGAAACTTTAGGTAAATTACCTATAAACGTTTCTAGCACAACAAGTTTAGATGCATCTATAACTTATGCGTTAGGAATTAGTATTGCTAGTACCGATGCTGGTTATACTATTGCTAGTAACTTAAAAGATTTGTTGATTTTGTTTAACATTAAAAACAAATACGATGGTATTTATAATTTAACTGGTTATCACAATCGCTCACCTTACACATTTCCATTTGATATCAATGTACACATGATTACAACTGGACCAAACTCCGTGGCTTTGTATTATCCTCCATTTGGAGATTATGGACAACCAATTGGTACAGCTCCTGGTGCAGTTAATTGGTATGGTGCAGCAGTATCTCCAAACTTTGGATTTGATTTAGTAACCAATCAAGCAACCACAATTACAGGTATGCCTGGTTCTGGTGTTACTTATGGTTATGCAACAGATCCTGGAGTTAACAACTACTATGATCCTGCAACTAAGAAAATGTATTTGTGTTGGGAGTACAACGGTAACGCATTGCGTCGTTTTTATGATACGCTTAGATACATAGGAAAACGTTAATAAAATATACGAATTCTAAACCTTTAAAGGTTGTCAGTTAAATGACAACCTTTTTTATTATCTTAATGCCCAATAAAAAGTATATGAAATATTTATTTAGATTATTTTTTGTAACATTTATTAGCACAAATGTGTTTTCTCAAGCAGCATCTTATACAGATCCTGCTCAGGCATATTTAAGATTAATGCTTGAAAAAGGCGGAACTGAAGTAGTAAGAATTGGCAGTTTTAAAGTTACTGGAACGCCTTATTTATTTGGTGAAAAAAATGATGGAAATGTGTTTACTCCATCTGCCAATACTCTAAATGTTCAGGTGAGTTACAATACATATTCTCAAGCAATCGAGATAGTTGAACAAGGGAAATCTGCCCCTTTTATTTTGGAAAATAGAGATGTTGATTCTTTTTATCTTAAAGTTGTCAATCAAGAAAATATTTCTCAACCTTTGTTTTTTGTGCATGGGAAATATATTTATTCAAAGGAGAAACAATTTTTTCAATTGGTTTACAAAGGATCGCAATTCAGTTTGTATAAAAAGTATTATGCAACATTGGGATATGTTGGTACAAATTACATACAATCAGACTTGCGTCAGTTCGATTTAAACTTTGATTATTATTATACAAATCAAGCCGATCAGAAAATTAAAAAACTAAAACTCAACTCATCTGCAATACAAAAAGAGTTTAAAACCAAAACAGGAATTACAGAATTTTTTCAATCAGAAGAGTTTAGCAACAATCCCGAACAAGCATTAATTAAAGTGTTTCAATTTTTAAATAATTAAAGGTATTTAAGTACTAAATTTATTTTTTATATGTTGGTAAAAACCTTTGGCAGTGCTGTTTATGGAGTTGAAGCAATATCTATTACCATAGAAGTAAATGTTAGTGGAGGCGATTTAAAATATTATATTGTTGGCTTACCAGATAATGCTGTAAAAGAAAGCTTTCAACGAATTGAAAGTGCAATAAAAACAAATGGTTTAAGTTTTCCTCGTACAAAAATTGTAATCAATTTAGCTCCGGCTGATATTAAAAAAACTGGCAGTGCATTTGATTTACCCATTGCAATTGGCGTATTGGGTGCAAGTGAACAAATTGAAGAACCTCAACGATTAAAAGATTATGTTTTGATGGGTGAACTAAGCCTTGACGGAACTGTTCAACCCATAAAAGGAGCATTACCAATTGCAATTCAAGCAAGAAAAGAAGGCTTTAAAGGCTTGATTGTACCTAAAGCAAATGCTAGAGAAGCAGGCATGGTAAATAACTTATTGGTATATGGGGTTGAGCATTTAAATGATGTGATTGAATTCTTTAAAAATGAACAGCACCTAAAACCAATTATTGTAAATACAAGAGATGAATTTTTCTCAAACCAGTATGAATTTGAATTTGATTTTAGCGATGTTAAAGGACAAGAAAATATTAAACGTGCATTAGAAATTGCAGCAGCCGGTGGGCATAATGCAATTTTAATTGGACCACCAGGTGCAGGTAAAACAATGCTAGCCAAAAGGTTGCCAACTATATTGCCACCATTAAGTTTGCAAGAAGCATTAGAAACAACCAAAATTCATAGTGTAGCAGGTAAGCTGCCAGAAAACAGTAGTTTGGTAAGTAAAAGACCATTTAGAAGTCCGCATCACACCATTTCTGATGTTGCTTTGGTTGGTGGTGGCGGAACCCCACAACCTGGTGAAATTTCTTTAGCACACAATGGTGTATTGTTTTTAGATGAATTACCTGAGTTTAAAAGAACGGTGTTAGAAGTAATGAGGCAACCAATGGAAGAAAGAAGAGTAACCATTAGTCGTGCAAAAGTAGCTATGGATTTTCCTGCCAATTTTATGCTAATTGCAAGCATGAATCCTTGTCCTTGTGGGTTCTTCAATCATCCAGAAAAAGAATGTACTTGTCCCCCAGGAACTGTTCAAAAATATTTGAATAAAATAAGTGGGCCACTGCTAGATAGAATTGATTTGCACGTAGAAGTTACACCTGTAGCTTTTAGTGAATTGAGCAACCACAATAGCAAAGGTGAAAGTTCAATACAAATTAGAGAACGTGTAATTGTTGCCAGAGAAATTCAGGCAAAAAGATATGACGAACAATCTGGCATTTATGCCAATGCACAAATAAGTAGTAAGCAATTAAGAGAAGTTTGTGTGTTAGACAATGTTAGTGAAGCATTATTAAAAAAAGCAATGGAACGTTTAAACTTAAGTGCTAGAGCCTACGATAGAATTTTAAAAGTTGCTCGTACCATTGCTGATTTAGCAGCAAGCGAAAAAATAAAAGCTGAACATATTGCCGAAGCAATTCAGTATAGAAGTTTAGATAGAGAAGGTTGGGCTGGATAACTTATTGTGAAGCGTTAACCTTAATAAAAAAGTTCTACATTACTGTAGAACTTTTTTATTAATGCATTTGGATACAAAATATTATCCTTTTTTAAATTCTAGAATTGCTTTTTGTTCACCTTCGCCCATGTTTAAAATAAGACGATTGTTTTTAAATGAAACTGGTGAAGTTTGTGTTTCACCTTTTTCTTTATTGGTCAACGTAATGGTTTCTTTTGCTTCATCAATTGAATAACTTCCCATTTCTACACTCTGGTCAGAAGATTTAGTACCAATGTTATATGTACCATCGTTTTTAAATTCAAAAACCATTTCTTTAAAACTACCAAATTGTCCCTTCATCATCTCTGTTGCACTAGCACTATCTGCACCAGACGTTTCTAACTGGGCTAATATTACAGCACTTAAAGCTAGAGAATCATTTTCAATATCGTAATACAACATTCCTTCTACTTTCATAGATGTTGCCTTCCATTTGCCTACAATATTTTCTTTTGTAACTTTTGTTTGTGCCTGTACTGCAATTACAACAATGCTAAATAACAACGGCAAAAAAAATTTCTTCATTAATTAGTTTTTTAATTTATTAGTTTACCAACCCAATATCCAAGCAAAAATAAGTGGGGCAACAATTGTAGCATCACTTTCAACAATAAACTTAGGTGTATTAATATCCAATTTACCCCAAGTAATTTTTTCGTTGGGTACAGCACCACTGTAAGATCCATAAGAAGTTGTTGAATCTGAAATTTGGCAGAAATAACTCCAAAAAGGTACATCGTGCCACTCTAAATCTTGATACATCATTGGCACAACGCAAATTGGAAAATCGCCAGCAATTCCGCCACCAATTTGAAAAAATCCAACACCTTTGCCAGCACTATTGGCTCTGTACCATTCAGTTAACCAAACCATGTATTCAATTCCACTTTTAACTAAGTCTGCTTTCAGTTCTCCTTTAATAACATAGCTAGCAAAAATATTTCCTGTTGTACTGTCTTCCCATCCTGGGCAAACAATAGGAATATTTCTTTCAGCAGCGGCAACTATCCAACTATCTTTTTTATCTATTTCATAATATTGTTCAAGCTCTCCACTTAAAACAGTTTTGTATAAAAATTCATGCGGAAAATATCTTTCGCCAGCAGCAGCAGCATCTTTCCATTGTTTTACCAAATGTTTTTGTAAACGACGAAAAGCTTCTTCTTCAGGAATGCAAGTATCCGTAACACGATTGTAATGATTTTCTAATAAATCCCACTCATCCTGTGGTGTTAAATCTCTGTAATTGGGTACACGTTTGTAGTGGCTATGTGCAACAAGGTTCATTACATCTTCTTCTAAGTTGGCACCTGTGCAAGAAATAATATCTACTTTTCCTTGTCTAATCATTTCGGCAAAAGAAATGCCTAATTCTGCTGTACTCATAGCACCTGCAAGTGTAACCATCATTTTCCCACCTTCTAATAAGTGTGTTTCGTAACCTTTGGCAGCATCCATTAATGCAGCAGCGTTAAAGTGACGATAATGATGTTCAATAAAATTTGAAACGGGACCTTTATTCATACAATTTATTTTTTACATTTTTTGAAAGATGGCAAAAGTAAATTTTTTAACCGTTCAAAATTGTTTTAGTTGCTTTAACTTATATATTAATACTTATTTTGCAACAGAAACTATGTTTGTTGCTGCATGAGAAAATTTTTATTCAATTCTTTATCAATCTATAAATGGAAAATTCCATTCCCTGTTTTTTTGTGGATGATATTAGCAATAGTAGGAGCCTTAGCAGAAATTTTGCGTGGCACAGATGCTATTAATAATTTTCTCATTTTTAAAGGTGTATTTTGGCACAGTGTACAACAAACAAATTTGTATGCACAATACCCTGCGGAGTATTTTGACAACAATCATTATGGGCCATCGTTTAGTATTTTAATTGCACCATTTGCTTGGATGAATGTTTTTATAGGTTGCTTTTTATGGTGTGTAGCCAATGCGATAATCTTATTATATGCAGTAAAGCAATTGCCAATTTCAACACAAAAAAAGCATGTTATTTTATTAATTGGAGCAATTGAAATGATGACTTCAATTCAAAATGTTCAATTTAATCCTATGCTTACTGCATGGATAATGTTGTCGTACGTTTTGGTGCAAAAAGAAAAAGATTTTTGGGCAACACTTTTTATTGCAGCAGGTTTTTTAGTGAAATTATATGGCATAGTTGGGCTAGCTTTTTTCTTTTTTTCAAACCATAAAATTAAGTTCACATTGTCTTTTATATTTTGGTTATTGGTATTGTTTGCATTGCCCATGATATATGCAACTCCCAATTTTATTGTACAATCTTATAAAGATTGGTTCAATATTCTTGCGGTAAAAAATAATAAAAATGCACTTGCTACAGCCAATAATTACATGCAAGATATTTCTGTTTTAGGTATGATTAGGCGAATTGGAAATATTCAAAATTTAAAAAATTTATATATACTTATACCCGCTGCATTGTTATATCTGCTGCCTTTTTTAAGATGGAAGCAATTTAAATTTACTACGTTTCAGTTAAGTTATTTGGCACTTGCATTAATAGGTGTAGTTATTTTTAGCACTTCTGCCGAGAGTGCAACTTTTGTAATTGCTGTAATGGGGGTGGGTATTTGGTATGTTGTACAACAACAAAAAACTGTATGGATTAATATTGTTTTGGGCTTTGTTTTATTACTCACTAGTTTATCGGCAACAGATTTATTTCCTGAATATATTCGTATGAATTTTGTTCGTCCATATTCTCTCAAAGCCTTACCTTGCTTTATAGTGTGGTTAATTTTGGGATATCAATTATTAAAAAAAGATTTTAGTTTAGTGAATACACAATATGCCTAAAAAAATTTCTATTATAGTGCCGGTTTGTAACGAAAAAAGCAATGTGCCATTAATGGCCAATGCGTTGTGTGCTGTAATGGAAACCTTGCCATACAATTATTCTATAACTTTTGTAGATGATGGAAGCAATGATGGAACAACTGAAGAAATTAAAGCCTTGGCTCAACAAAATAATGTTGTTTTTTATATTGCATTGTCAAGAAATTTTGGTCATCAAAATGCACTAAAAGCAGGATTGGATTTAAGTGATGGTGATGCTGTAATTAGTTTAGATGGAGATTTGCAACATCCTCCAACATTAATACCCAAATTAATACAACTTTGGGAAGAAGGGAATGATATTGTTTATACCATTAGACAAGATCATCAAGAAATGCCCATGATGAAACGCAAAACCAGTAACTTATTTTATCAGTTAATGAATAAACTTTCTGATATTGAAATAGAAGCTGGAACTGCCGATTTTAGATTAATGGATAAGCGGGTTGTAGATATTTGTAGAAATTTTTCTGAAATGGATTTGTTTTGGCGTGGATTAATTAAATGGATTGGTTTTAAACAAATTGGTATTGAGTACG
>Ga0209480_10002542_pt1 | contig 12406 bp, 10 predicted proteins | sample JI61114C2DNA_FD_187501 | JGI IMG/M metagenome (GOLD analysis project Ga0209480, IMG submission 187501) | Wastewater effluent complex algal communities from Wisconsin, to seasonally profile nutrient transformation and Carbon sequestration -... | ecosystem: Engineered > WWTP > Effluent > Algae...
AAATATTCTAGTAATGATTCGGTGATTTCTTCCAAAGATTAAACATTTTTAAAGCTAATGCATCTAAATCGGTTTCAGAGTAAATTTGGTCTTTAATTCCTGTAAATAATAGATTTTCACCCACTAAAACAAATGAATTTCCGCCATAAAAGTAAACACGTTCTTTTGGACTTTGCTTTTTAGCATCTGTTTGTTCGTGCGATAAGGTTTGAACTTTTGCTATGTATTTGGCATGGTCATCTGCTGCTTTTTTCAAATAAGCATCCAAACCAAGAACTTTTCTGTCGTTATTGGAACGTTCTTCGTTTACCAATTGATACACTTTTGTTTTCAGTTTTTCTAAATCAATTTTGTTTTGATTTTGACTGAAACTTAAAGTGGAAAGTAGGAGTAGGAATAGTGTGATTTGGGTTTTCATGTTAGTTGGAGATTTTTCTATGATAACTCTTTTTAACTAAAGATTATTGCATTTTTTACAGAAATCTGATTTAATTTGTTCGTTTCTTAAAAGATTGAAATTTTCTTTTTGCCATTCGCACCATTCTTTTTTATTCAATTGATAGACTTTGTTTAAAATTTGTTGATTAGTTTTCACATCATTTTCATCAAAGAAAAGAGTAAACGTTTGCGCTAATAATAATGCTTCTTCTTTTGAAAATGTAGGCTTATTCATTTCGGCTTTGAGTAAAGCAATACTATAACTATAAACACTCCAATGATTGACAAACAAAGCCAAATTAATTCTATCTTCTTTCGTTTTTATGTTCGATTTAAAACTCATGTAAACTCTATCGAAATAACGATTTATGTTCTTATAATCGTTAATATGATTACTATAATAAAGTAAAATATAATCGAAATTGGATTGAAGTTTTTTATTTTCTTTAAACGTTACGAATTTGTTTTCTAATGATGCGGGCTTACTAACATTGGTTAATTTTGAAACATTAACATCCCATTTTTCAAGTAATTCACTATTAATTCTGCAATAAAGAATTAGTAAATTCAGTTGCGCGTTTTTTGGTAGGGATTCAAATTTTTCCAACCAAGTTTTAAGAAATTGTGTCGTTTTAAAGTAGTTATATTCAAAATTTTTACAGATTACAGCAGTAGCATTTTGAACTAATTTGGGATTAGATTTTAATTCATTAAAAACCATTTCATCAAAAACACTTGAACTATATTCCAAATTATACAATTTTGAAAGTGCCAAATTTGCCTTTGTATAATTCTTATCAAAAATTGCAGTTCTTAGATTTAAGTCATATAAAGAGTTTAAATAATCTTCATTTGACAATGAATCTTTATTAATTTCACCATAATAATTCACAACTAATTTGGAAACTCTTTGGTCATTTAAATAAGCTTCAAACTCTTTGTTTTTTATATTGATGTAATCTCTAATTTCACTTTTAGGTTTACTTGCAAGATATTCCATGTTTTCCATTGCCAATTGGATGTAGCATTTTTCCCAATTTTCCTCTGCAATTACTAAAGAAGGTCTAATTTTTACATTTAATGAATCTCTTGCAAATTTCTCGATAGCAATTGCTCTATCGTTGTGTAATTTTTTGTTGGAAATCTCATTTCCTTCTACTGAACTATAGCTATAAATTTGAGTAGAGTGTACTTTGTCATATAATTTGTAATAGCTTTCATTATTTGATTTGACTTTATTTTTGTCAAATTCAAATAATAATTCTTCTGTAAATATGATTCCTTTATTACTTAAACTTGCGTCATTTGTCACTTCAATGATTGGTTCTAAAGGAAATAAATCTATTGTTTTAGAATTAACTTTTAAAGGTACAACATATTCGCAAGCGCAATTATCAAAAATCAAAACTACATTAGCGACAATTTCTTTTCCAATAAGATGACTTGGAACTTTTCCAACTTTGGTGATTAATTTGTATTCGTTTTGAGCGGTGTTGTTTTTTAATAATTCTTCTCTGTAAATAGGTTCTGACATAACGCCATCGTAGATTGGAGAGACGTCAAAAGTGTTTGGCTTATCGCAGCTCATTTGTTCTTTTTCAACAAAATCAATTGCAATTCCATCTTTTGGTTCAGAAAACATCAATTCAAATTTCTTTTTATCATGATAATACAGAATGACATTATCGCCCTCTATTGCAATGCTATTTCCGATATGTAATTTAGTTCCAAAATCAATTGGTCTACATTTTTTATTTTTTTCTTCAACTCCAAATGCGTTTTCAGAAAGTTGATTTGGTATTTCAACTCCTTTTATTCCAAATACATGCGTGGCATAGATTCTTTTTCTTTTAGAGTCTATGTAAAAACCTAAATCGGCTGCATCAAAATCTTTGTTAATAATGTTTTTGTAATGAGGAGGTGAATTTTTCCACTGATTGAAAATTGTTTGCGCTAATTTATCTAACTCTTTATCGCTATATTTTTCTTCTTTAATAGCAGTAAATAAGATGTTTTCTCCAATTCCACTGAATTTAGTTCCGCTACAAAATTTTACTCGATAACTTGGATTTTTCTTTTTTGCATCTTTTTGTTCATGAGTTAAAAAGCCTAATTTCTGTAAATATAAACTATGATCTTCAGCTGCCTTTTGAAGAAAAGTATCTTTTGAAAGTTCTTTTAATTTAAGAGATTTTCTGTGATTATTAATTAAAGCTGTAACTTTTGAATTCAACTTTTCAAAGTCCATTTCAATTTCTTGTTGAGAAAAAACTGAAATGGAAAACAAAAATGATATAAAAAGAAAAAATTTACTCATAGATTTTGGTTTGATATCTAAATTAATGCCAACTTTCATGCCATAATAATCCAAGAGATTCCTTCGGAATGACAAAGTTATGGATAACTGAACACTGTGACTGCTAACCGAATACTAAGGAATTATCCCTTCAAAAACTCATTAATCTTTCTTCTATCACCAGCAATCCACAAAATATCATCGGATTCTAAAATCCAGTGCGATTCTGGGTTTAGGATACGTTTTCCGTTGCGTTCGATACCAACGATGATGCCGTGCGTTTTTTCTCTAATTTGTGATTCACGGATGCTTTTCCCTATGCAAACGCGATTTTTAAGCTCTAATTGTTGTAGAATAATGTCTTCTCTAATATAAGTTTCTGGTTCGTCGATTTCGTTTTTATCCAAATAGTTTTTGAATAATTTTACTTGTTCATCGGTTCCAATTACGTTGATTTCGTCACCTGGAAATAAGCGTTCGGTTCTTATGGGAATATTAATTGTAATATCTCCACGTTTGATAGATGCTATGTTAATGCCGAATTGCTCTCTAATTTTTAATGATCTTAATGATTTTCCAGCTAAATTAGATGCAGGTGCAATCGTAAATTCTGCCATGTGACCGTCCCAAGGCGAAAGTACATTTTGTCGTTTACTTTGCTTTGTGATTTCTCTATCGTTAAAATTTGTTATAAAATGACTTTCAATTTTGTTATAAAATGAATGCAATCGTTTCGGGAATAAAATGTAAGAAACAATTCCAATAACTAAAGCAATAATAGCAATTACGGGAGAGAAAAACTCATTCAATACAAATCCCATATAGAAAAGCGAAAGTGCAATTCTAAAGAATACCAACACAATAATTGGACCTTGGTATTTTCTAACTTGCATTAATTCTTGCACTTGTTCTACGGCCACTCTTCGTAGCGATAATGCCCATAAAAAAGGTGATAAAATTACAACTGTTATTAGAGCTGCAATGGCATTTCCAAAGCGAGAATCTTCCACTAATGGTAAGATATATTTAGAGGAAAGTAAAATTATCGCCACAATAATTATAGAGTGAATAATCACCTGAGTCAAATACGCTTTTAATACAATTTGCCATGTGCTAACTGATTTAATAGCTTCGGTATTGGCGCTGTAACGTTCTATTTTTTTAACCCAACGTCTTGGTAATTTTTTCTCCAAAAAGATAGATAAAGGCGTTGAAAATTTCACCATGAATGGCGTTGTAAATGTCGTAATTGCCGAAACGGCTACGACAATTGGATATAAGAAATCGCTCGTTACATTTAATGTCATTCCTAATGTAGCGATGATGAACGAAAACTCTCCAATTTGAGATAAACTCATTCCGGTTTGAATGGATTGTTTCAGCGGTTGACCCGAAAGTAAAGCGCCAATGGTTGAGGAAAGTGATTGCCCAAGAATAACCACTAAAGTTAGAATTCCAACTGGAAACGCATATTTCATCAACATTTCAGGATCAATCAACATGCCGACTGATACGAAGAAAACCGCGCCAAATAAATCTTTTACTGGTTTTACTAGATGTTCAATGTGTTCGGCTTGCGTAGTTTCGGCAATAATCGAACCCATGATAAATGCACCAAGAGCAGGAGAGAAGCCTACATTTGCAGCAAATAAAACCATTAATAAACACAAAGCCAATGAAACAATTAATAACATTTCATCAGTTAAAAGGTGTTTGGCTTTTTTAAGTAATGTTGGAATAAAGAAAATTCCCGCTACAAACCAAATGGTTAAAAAGAATACTAATTTTAAAACGGATTGCAATAATTCGCCACCCGAAAATTGCTGACTTACGGCAACCGTTGACAACAAAACCATCATTAAAATGGCCAAAATGTCCTGCACAATTAAGGCTCCGATTACATTTCCTGCGAATTTTTGTGTTTTTACACCTAATTCATCAAAGGTTTTTAAGATAATTGTGGTGGAAGAAATCGATAAAATAACGCCTAAAAATAAGCTATTCATTTTGCCCCAGTCCATTAGTTGCCCTACGAAATACCCCAAAGCTACCATAGTGATAATTTGGGTCAACGCTGTTATTGAAGCTGTTCCGCCGACTTTCATTAGTTTTTTAAAACTAAATTCAAGTCCTAAACTGAATAAAAGGAATATTACACCAATTTCTGCCCAAACCGTAACACTATTCATGTCTTTTACTGTTGGAAAAAAATGAAACTCGCTTCCAGCTAGAAAACCAGCGACCAAATACCCTAAAACCAATGGTTGTTTTAAGATTCTAAAAATGAGTACCGCAATGGCTGCAGTGACTAAAATTAGTCCTAAATCGCTAATTAAATTGGGTAAATGAGCAGTTGAGGCAGTTAGTAATATTGGCATAAATTTGAATTTTTACTAAAATAGTGAAAAGTGGTCGGTTTTCAAAATTTCAATTCTTTATGCGTTTAATTTTATTGTTTTTTTAACGAATTTAGTTCTTTAAGTGTGTAAAATTTCATTTGATTTGAAACCACAAATTGACAAATCATTTCTAATGTTTTCAGCTCTACTTCATATTCTTTTGTTGCCTTGCCAACTGGTTTGTGTCCGTAGAAAACGACTATTTTATTGTGCTTTTTAGCGTAATTTAAAATTTTAGTAATGTAATTCAGATTGAAATGTTCGTAATTACTATCAATTCCAATTCCGTTTGCAAGTCGAGTTCCGTTGTAGAAATTAGCATTATCAGCTACTTTTTTGCCACCTTTAGCAGTTCCTCTGATGATTTTAAAATGTTTCTGTAATTCGTAATCTAACGTTTGTGTTTTGGCTCCAAAAGGATAAGCAAAGGAATTAATTTCGATACCTTCTTTTTTAAAAGCTTCGATTAGAGGAAAAATTTCAACCGCTAAATATTGCTGTTTGTTGTTTTTCTTAGCGAATTCTTTAGCATTGATATGACGAAATCCGTGACCTGCAATTTCGTGACCTTTGTTTTGAAGTTCTTTTAGGTTAGAAATATCAGTAGCAGTAAGTTTTTCAAAATTACTTACACAAAAAGTCGCTTTCCAATTGTATTTTTCGAGTTGAACATCCGCTTCTTTCCATTCGTTTACAAAGTAATCATCAAAGGTAATGACGACACCCGCTTTGGAATTTGTGGTTGAGGTTTTGGAAGACGAACAAGAATAAAAGAAAAAACCTATCAGTAAACTAATAAAAATGAGTTTCATACTGATAGGTTTTGGCATATTTTAGAAGGAATTAAATCCCCAAATAATTACTCGGTGTAATTTGCATTAATTCCGCTCTAGCTTCTTCAGAAACTTTCAAAGTTCCAATGAAATTATGAATCGCTTCTTTGTTAATTACAGTATTTGTTCTGGTTAAGTCTTTTAGAGCTTCGTATGGATTTGGATAACCTTCACGACGTAAAATAGTTTGAATAGCTTCTGCAACAACCGCCCAGTTTTTCTCTAAATCTTCTGCGAATTTTTCTTCGTTCAATAACAATTTGTTTAAGCCTTTCAAAGTAGCTTCAAATGCAATTAACGTATGTCCCATCGGTACACCAATATTACGTAAAACTGTACTATCCGTTAAATCACGTTGTAATCTTGAAAGTGGTAATTTTGCTGAAAGATGTTCGAAAATAGCATTTGCAATTCCTAAATTTCCTTCTGAATTTTCAAAATCAATTGGATTTACTTTATGTGGCATCGCCGAAGAACCAATTTCTCCTGCTTTTATTTTCTGTTTGAAATAATCCATAGAAACATATGTCCAAATATCTCTATCCAAGTCGATTAAAATTGTGTTAATTCGTTTTAAAGCATCAAAAAACGCTGCAAAATGGTCGTAATGTTCAATTTGTGTGGTTGGAAACGAATGGTGTAATCCTAAACTGTTTTCTACGAAATCGCTTCCAAATTTTCTCCAATCTGTATTTGGATAAGCCACTTTGTGTGCGTTGTAATTTCCGGTTGCGCCACCAAATTTAGCAGCAAACGGAACATTGAATAACAAACGCATTTGCTCTTCTAGACGTTCTACGAATACTAAAATTTCTTTTCCTAAACGAGTAGGAGAAGCTGGTTGCCCGTGAGTTCTGGCTAACATTGGAACGTTTTGCCATTCCATTGCTAATTCTTTTAATTTTGCAATTACGCTTACTAAACCTGGTAAATATACGTTTTCAAATGCTTCTTTTGTTGAAAGTGGAATTGCCGTATTGTTGATATCTTGAGAAGTCAATCCAAAATGGATAAACTCTTTATATTCTTGTAATCCTAAACCATCAAATTTCGATTTAATGAAATATTCTACCGCTTTTACATCGTGATTCGTTGTTTTTTCGGTTTCTTTAATCCAAAGTGCATCTTCGGTAGAAAAGTTTTTGTAAATCGCTCTTAAAGAATCGTAAATCGATTTGTCAATTTTGGCTAATTGAGGCACATCAGCTTCGCGCAAAGCAATAAAATATTCAACCTCTACCAAAACTCGGTATTTAATTAAGGCTTCTTCAGAAAAATAAGGAGATAAAGAAATAGTTTTGCTTCTATAACGACCATCAATTGGCGAAATAGCGTTTAATTCTGTTAATTGCATTTTGTTGTGTGTTGTTTAAAGAAGTGCAAATTTAGTAATTAGTGATTAGTTATCAGTAATTAGTTTTGAGTTTTTTACTTTAAATTTAAAAGTTCTTCTTTCACAATTTTCATTCCTTCAACGGCGGTTAAGGGTAACACTTTCAATTCGTTTGGTAAATCATAAATCGTGGCTGGATTTGGATCGATATAATACACAGGAACGTTTTGGTTTACATAATTCATTAATCCAGCAGCAGGATAAACTTGTAATGAAGTTCCAATAATAATCAAAATATCGGCCGTTTCGACAATATCGATGGCGTTTTCAATCATAGGAACATCTTCTCCAAACCAAACAATGTGCGGTCGTAATTGATTGCCTTCCAAATCAAAATCACCTAAATTTAAATCGTGTTTCCAATCAATTACAAAATCTTCGTTTGAAATACTTCTTACTTTTAATAATTCGCCATGCAAATGAACGATTTTATTACTTCCGGCTCTTTCATGTAAATCGTCTACGTTTTGTGTTATGATTTGAATGTCGAAGTGTTCTTCTAATTCGGCTAAAATTTCGTGGGCTTTATTAGGTTTAACAGTTAAAAGTTGGGCTCTTCGTTTGTTGTAAAAGTCCAAAACCAATTCAGCATTTTTGTTCCAACCGATAGGCGAAGCGACTTCCATAATGTCGTGACCTTCCCATAAACCATCAGCATCACGGAAAGTTTTGATTCCGCTTTCGGCACTAATTCCAGCACCAGTTAGTACTACAATTTTTTTCATTTTTCTTTTCTTTTGCAATTTTAAAAAACAAATGCGCCTAAAAGACGCATTTGAGTATTATACTTTTCCTAAGGTATAGAGTTGTTCCATTGTTGGTCCAGCGCTTCCTCCCGCAGGTTCTAATGTAATTCCGAAGGCTTGTGCTTCATTTGCATTTTCTACTTTAATTACTTTCGTAGTACTTGTAGCATATGAATCAAGCAATCCAATACTTGTTGGTGTTAAAACAGGTTCTAACTTTAATGCCCAAACTTGGTATACCATTCCTTCAGGAGGAGTTGGTAATCCAGAAGCATCAATGTATACTTCTTTTGTGTTTTTGTTGTAATAGGCTTTTGCATATGCATTTGGAGCAACTTGTTGTCCAGCTAAAGCAACGGCAACATTACTTGTATCTCTTAAAACAGCTAAGACCGATTCAGATTCTTTTTTCTTCAATTCTAAATCAACAACAGATTCTTGAAGGTTACTTTTTTCTACAGATAAAGTATCAATTACATTGTTAGATTCGTTTAACTTGTAAAATTGAATTCCCATTCCTAAAACAAATACTGCTGCTGCGACCCAACCCAAATATTGTGTTAATGAGTTTTTAGGTTTCATTTGAATGACTTTTTGCTTCTCCAACAGCTGATTTCTAATTTTTTCAAAATTAGTTGCCGATAAATGAGGTGCAATACCATACGATAGGTTAATTACGGCTTTTTCGATTGCTGTAATTTCTTCTTTTACTTCAGGATATTGATTTGCCATTTGGTTGACTTCCACAATTTCTTCATCGGAAAGTTTTCCAAATACGTATAATTCTAATATACCTGATTCTATATATTCTCTACTATTCATTGATTAATAGTCTTAATTCGTTCATACAATTTCTGTTCTGAGTTTTTACCGTACCTAAAGGAATTTCTAACTCGTCTGATGTTTCTTGTTGTGTATACCCTTTAAAAAACAACAAATCGATAATTTGAATGCACTTTGGTTTCAATTTCTTTATAAACTCCTTTATACCTATCGCATCTATTTGATTGATGGTTTTTGAGTTATCGTCCAATATATGTACGAAATTATCAGAGGATAGGTTTTTTTGATTGTTGTTAAATCCTTTTGAACGCAATTTATCGATAGAAGTATTACGCGCAATATTTAACATCCAAGTGTACAAACGGCCTTTTGATTCGCTGTAGGAGTCAATATTTTTCCATATTTTAATAAAAACCTCCTGTAGTACATCTTCTGCTTCTTCTCGATCTTTAATTAATGTAAAAATTACGCCATACAAACTTTTGGAATAATTGTCATAGAGTAGGGTAAATGACCTATCATCTTTTTTCAATAATAAGGGGATTAGTTCTTCTTGTGTCATCAATTTTTTTTTTTGTCTAAAATAATAAAAAAAGTAGTATTATTTTTGTCTTATGGAGAAATTTAATCAAGAGTTGTTAACATATCTAGAAGGTTTTATTACTGAAAACAGAAAAGAAGGCTTTTTAAGAGTTTTAAAAAATAGAACCAAGCATTTTACCATAGCTATGGAGGATGTTTATCAATTGCATAATACAAGTGCTGTTATGCGAAGTTGTGAAGTGTTTGGAATTCAAGAATTGAATGTTGTCGAGCAAAAATTTGGTAAACGAATTGATACCGAAATTGCTATGGGTGCTCAAAAATGGGTGGATGTAAATCGGTTTAACACAGTTCAAAGTTGCATTGATGAAATGCGGGCTAAAGGTTATCAAATTATAGCTACAAGTCCTCACAATGATTCTTGTATGCTACACGAATTTGATATTTCGAAGCCATCAGCTTTGTTTTTTGGCACAGAACGAAATGGATTATCTGAAGAAGTGATACAACAGGCGGATGGTTTTTTGAAAATACCAATGGTCGGTTATACAGAAAGTCTAAATATTTCTGTTTCTGCAGCAATTATTATTCAGGATGTTACAAATCGCTTGCGTCAATCAGATATTAATTGGAAATTAACAGCAGCAGAAGTTTTAGAAAAACGTTTAGATTGGACGCGAAAATCTATAAAAGACATTGAGTTTATTGAGAAGAAATTTTATGAGAATAAATAATTTATTTATTCTTTTTCAAAACTTTATACTCCTCATAGCAGGAACTTATTGCGTCCATGATTTGTAAGTCGTTTGCAGTTTTTATGAAGTATTCAGAGTAATTACAATTTTCCAAGATTAACGGAATATCATCTTTATTGATTTCTAATAAAGCAGCTAATGTTTCTCTGTCAAATTTTGTTGCTAAAAGATTTCTAACGGTGTCATCTTTTTTCATTTCTTTTAGCTTTTTCATTTCTTTCGGACGTTTTCCAAAAACATTATAAAGAAAATCTGCAGGATTAAATATAGATCCTAAAACTTTAGAAACAGCATTTGGAGATTTATCACCCACTTCGTATCCAACTTGTAAACCAGGAATACTGTAACGATAATTGTCAGAGGCAACAGGAATAAGTTCTGTGTCAACCTGAACGTGTCCAGTTAAATTGTATTTAAAAACAGTTACTTCGTCTAAAACATAAGACTTTTCACTAAGGTAAATTTTGGTTGGATTTTCTTTTATCCAGTCGTTAGTTACTTTGACTTTTATGGTTTCATATCCTAAATAACTAAATAAAAGAGTGTCGTTAACTTGAGCAGCAATTTCAAATAATCCACTTGGAGTGGTTACAGTTCCTGAAACTTTTGTAGCATTAATAACGTGCACACTCCCCATAGGTAAACGCGTCTCGTTATGAATTACGGTTCCTTTAATGAATTTTACTAGCGTATCATTTTGCGCATTGGCAAAGATAGAGACAAGTAAAAAAAGAAAAACTACAAAATATCTCATGCTTTATTTATTGATTCAAAAATACGAATCTAAAGCTGATATTTTGTAGTTTTATATAATTTTATAAGAAAATTAACGAAAATCGTTAGCTTCTTCTTGGTCTTCTTGGTCTTGCAGTATCTCCAGTACTTTCTGCACGTCTTGGTGCTCTGTCTGAAAATCCGCCTTCTCTTCTTGGTGCTGAACTGCTTCTTTCACCTCTAAAACCACCTTCTCTCTTAGGAGCTGAACTTCTATCGCTTCTGAAACCGCCATCTCTACTACCTTCTCTTCTTGGAGCAGAACCACTTCTTTCGCGGTTAAAGCCACCTTCGCGTCTTCCACCACCAAAACCTCCACCAGAACTTCTTCCATTATGGTCACGTCTTCCGCCACCATCATTTTTAGAAATTTCAACGTTGATTCTTCTGCCGTTCATATCATATCCGTTAAGAACAGACATTACTTTGTCAGTGTGTTCGCCATCTGTATTAAAGAAAGAGAAACCTTCTTTAACGTCTACTTTAAATACGTCATCTCTGCCTAAATCTAAAGTTTCTTTGATAAAGTCTTTCAATTGCATCCAATCGAAATCATCTCTAGCACCAATGTTGATGAAATAACGAACAGGATCACCTGCTCTAATTTCTCTTGGTTCAGAACTTCTTTCTCTATCATTTCCTCTTTCGCCTGATAAATCACGTTTCGATTTGTAATAGTTGATGAATCTATTAAATTCAACAGATACCATTTTCTTAATTAACTCTTCTTTAGATAAACCATCTAAAACTTCATTAATAGCAGGTAAATAGTTGTCAATTTCGTGATCAACTTCTGTATCTTTAATTTTGTTTGCTAAGTGTAACAACTGGATTTCACAGATTTCAATTCCAGATGGAATTGTTTTTTCTTCGAATTTTTGTTGGATAATACGCTCAATTGAGTGTATTTTTCTGATTTCACTTTTCGTAATAATTACGATAGAAGTTCCTAATTTTCCAGCTCTACCAGTTCTTCCTGAACGGTGATTGTAAGTTTCAATTTCGTCTGGTAATTGGTAATTTACTACGTGTGTAATGTTATCAACATCAATTCCACGAGCCGCAACGTCTGTTGCAACCAACATTTGAATTTGACGACCTCTAAACGATTTCATTACGCCATCACGTTGTGCTTGCGATAAATCTCCGTGTAATGCTGCTGCGTTATAACCATCTTCGATAAGTTTTTCAGCAACCGCTTGTGTGTCTCTTTTAGTTCTACAAAATACAACCGAGAAAATATCTGGGTTAGCATCTGCTAAACGTTTTAAAGCCTCGTAACGGTCACGAGCATTCACACAGTAATATTCGTGTGATACGGTAGCCGAACCTGAGTTTTTGCTTCCCACAGTAATTTCTACTGGAGACGACATGAATTGTTTTGCAATACGTGCTACTTCAGCAGGCATAGTTGCAGAGAATAACCAAGTGTTTTTCTCGTCTGGT
>Ga0209480_10002544_pt1 | contig 12400 bp, 10 predicted proteins | sample JI61114C2DNA_FD_187501 | JGI IMG/M metagenome (GOLD analysis project Ga0209480, IMG submission 187501) | Wastewater effluent complex algal communities from Wisconsin, to seasonally profile nutrient transformation and Carbon sequestration -... | ecosystem: Engineered > WWTP > Effluent > Algae...
CATTTCGCGCCGAAGGCGAAGTCGGTGATCTTTCTCTTCATGTATGGCGGGCCGTCGCATGTGGATTTGCTCGATCCGAAGCCGGAGCTGGCGAAATGGCACGGCAAGGCGATCCCGGTGTGGAAGAAGGAGGATGCCTTCATGGGCGGGAAGACGAAGAATGTGGCGATGCAGAGCCCGTATCGGTTTGCCAAGCATGGGCAGGCAGGGATCGATATGGCGGAGGTGTACCCGAACCTCGCGCGTCATGCGGACAGCCTTTGCATGATCCGCTCCATGCACGCGGAGAGCAACAATCACGCGCCTGCGCTCTTCCAGATGAACTCAGGCTTTACCCAGGCGGGCAGGCCGAGCATGGGCTCGTGGGTGACGTATGGGCTCGGCTCTGAAAGCGAGAATCTGCCCGCCTTTGTCGTGCTGCTGGACAAGCTCGGCGCACCCGTGAATGGCGCGATGAATTGGTCGAACGGCTTCATGCCTGCTTCGTATCAAGGCGTGCCTTTCCGCAGCAGTGGTGAGCCCATCGCCTATCTCACGCCACCGAAGAATGTGAGCGCGACTCAGCAGCGCGCGCGGCTGGATTTGCTCAAGCAATGGAATGCTGAGTATGCCGAGGCAAACCCACATGAGACCGCTTTGGCTGCGCGGCTGAATGCGTATGAACTGGCTTTCCGAATGCAGATGAGCGCCACGGAATGCACGGACCTAAAAGGCGAGTCCGCCGCCGTGCGCCAGATGTATGGGCTGGATCATCCGACGACGGCGCACTTTGGCAAAAACTGCCTGCTCGCGCGACGACTCGTGGAACGTGGGGTGCGCTTCGTGCAGGTGTACAGCGGCGGCAATGAAGGTCCGAAGGCATGGGACGCGCACGATGATTTGAAAAAGAATCACGATCTGCACTGCGCGGAGACGGACGGCCCCATCGCCGCGCTTTTGGATGATCTGAAGATCAGCGGGCTGCTCGATACGACGCTCGTCGTGTGGGGCGGTGAGTTTGGTCGCTCACCCGTGGCGGAGAACGGCAAGGGGCGCGATCATCACCCGAAAGGCTTTACCATGTGGATGGCAGGCGGCGGCATCAAAGGTGGCATGATCCACGGCGCGACGGATGAGTTTGGCTATGCCGCCGTGGAGAACAAAGTCTCTGTGCCCGATTTGCACGCCACGATCCTGCATCAGCTCGGGCTGGACCACGAACAGCTCACCTACCGCTTCACTGGGCGTGATTACCGGCTCACGGATGTGAGTGGTGATGTGGTGAAGGCGCTGCTGGCGTGAATGACTTTGCCGGGTGCTGTTTGCGCATTTGACCTGACATGCCTCGCGACACACTGTCGCGCCCCGATTCCCATGCTCTCCGTCCCCGAACAACTCGAAATCCTCAAGCGCGGCACTGTCACCATTCACAGCGAGAAAGAACTCGCCGAGAAACTGGCGCGCGGGAAGCCTCTGCGCATCAAGCTGGGCGTCGATCCGACCTCGCCGGACATTCATCTTGGTCATGCGGTGGGCCTGCGGAAGCTGAAGCAGTTTCAGGAACTCGGGCATCACATCGTGCTCATCATTGGTGACTTCACGGCGATGATCGGCGACCCGAGCGGTCGCTCCACGACGCGGCCGCCTTTGACCTATGACGAGGTGCTGGCGAACGCGAAGACCTACACGGAGCAGGCTTTCCTGGTGCTGGATAAGGACAAGACGGAGGTCGTTTTCAACGGTTCGTGGTTCAAGGAGATGCCTTTCATGGAGGTCATCAAGCTCAACGCCCGTGTGACCCTCCAGCAGATGCTTCAGCGTGAGGACTTCAAGAACCGCGTGGCGAATGGCACGGAGGTGCGCCTGCACGAGCTGCAATACCCCATCATGCAGGGCTGGGACAGCGTGGTGGTGCGGTCAGATGTCGAGATCGGCGGCAGTGATCAGCTTTTCAACATCCTCGTGGGCCGTGATCTTCAAAAAGAGGAAGGCATGGAGGCGCAGGTCTGCATGACTTTGCCACTGCTGGAAGGACTGGACGGGGTGAAGAAGATGTCGAAGAGCCTCGGCAACTATGTCGGCCTCACGGATGCGCCGAAGGAGATGTTCGGGAAGCTGATGAGCATCCCGGACGAACTCATGGCGAAGTATTACCTGCTCGTGCTCGGCGAGTTGCTGGATACCACGATGCACCCGATGGAGGCCAAGAAGCAGCTCGCTGCGAAATGTGTGGCCACCTACCACAGCGAGGACGCCGCCCGCGAATGCCGGGAGGACTGGGACACCCGCTTCAGCAAACGCGACCTAGCCAATGTAGAGCTGCCCATTTTAACTCTCAGCGAGCGCAAGGATGTGCTCGGCGTGGTGCAGCATGCTTATCAGTCGGTTTTTGATCAAACCATGTCCGGTGGCGATGTGCGTCGCCTCATCCAGGGCGGCAGCATCCAGCTTAATGGCGAGAAGCTGAGCGATCCCAAAGCTGAACCGGCCTGGGAAAGTGGTGCTGTGCTGAAGCTCGACAAGAAGCGCAGTGTGCGGCTGGCGTAGTGCCAGTTTCCCTGCCTGTGTTTTAGAGGCTTGTCCTTCCACAAGCTGGTCGTGTAGCTTGGCGGAATGTCACCGACACGCCGCTCCTTTCTCAAGCACGCCAGCCTTGCTTCATTCAGCCTCTGGATTCCCTCCGCGCCTGCTTTGGCGACGGCGGACAAGCTCGCACGCAGCACCCCGGCAGCCCAGGGAGTATCCGCCAAGGGCATTCTCGACTTCATCGAGGCGGTGGAGCGGGAGAAATTTGAGCTGCACAGCTTCATGATGCTTCGGCGTGGTCAGGTCATCGCGGAAGGCTGGTGGCAGCCATATGCCGCCGATCTCGTGCACACGATGTATTCGATGAGCAAGAGCTTCACCTCCACCGCCGTCGGCTTCGCGGTGGCTGAAGGCAAAATGAGTGTCGAGGACAAGGTCGTCTCCTTTTTCCCCGACGATCTGCCCGCGAAGATCAGCGACCATCTGGTCGCGATGCGAGTGAAGGACCTGCTCACCATGTCCACTGGCAACGAAAAGGAGCCGACACAGACCTGTGTGAAGGAAGAGAACTGGGTGCGCACCTTCCTGGCACAAAACATCGCCCATCAGCCGGGCACGCAGTTCATGTACAACAGTGCCGCCACCTACATGTGCTCCGCCATCGTGCAGAAGGTGACAGGTCAGACCGTGCTCGACTACCTCACACCGCGTCTCTTTGAGCCACTCGGCATCAGCGGGATGAGATGGGAGACCTGCCCGCGAGGCATCAACACCGGTGGCTGGGGCCTCAGCATCCAAACTGAAGGCCTCGCCAAATTTGGCCAACTCATGCTTCAGAAAGGCCAGAGGAACGGCAAGCAGCTCCTGCCTGCCGCGTGGGTCGATGAAGCCACGCGCTTCCACATCCAGCAACCCGGCGGTGACAAGCCGGACCGCCCCAAGGCAAAGAACGATTGGCTGCAAGGCTACGGCTATCAGTTCTGGCGCTGCCAGGGCACGGCCTTTCGTGGAGATGGCGCTTTCGGTCAGTTCACCATCGTTTTGCCCGAGCAGGACGCGGTGATCGTGATGACGAGCGAAAACAAAAACATGCAGGGCCAGCTCGATCTCGTCTGGAAGCATCTGTTGCCTGCTTTTGATGCCAAAGAGGAAGCTGCTGATCTTTCGAAGCTGAGCACGCTCAAGCTCACGCCACCTTCAGGGAGCACTGAATCCTCTTTGGCTGCTCAGATCAGCGGTAAAACCATCACTCTTGAGCCAAACGACCTCGGCATCAGAGAGATCACATTAACCGCCGAAAAGGTTCAATGGGTGCTCAATGCAAAAACTGCTGATTCCTCGTACATTATTCGCAGTGGAGTTCTCGACTGGCAGTTCAACCATGCCGTTTTCCCCGGCACACCACCGCGCCTCATCTCCGGCGGCAAGCCAAGCAAGCCTGTGCCGAGCAAAATCGCCGCTCATGCCACTTGGAAGGATGACAACACGCTCCTGCTCACCTGGCGCTACTACGAGACACCGCACAGCGACATGCTGACCTGCAAGTTTGAAGGGGATGGCGTGACACTGACCTTCCTCAACAGCATCACCGCCATGAATCCGAAGGCTAAAGACACCCGAGCGCCACTGAAGGGGAAGATCACTTGGAAATAAAATGGCCTGCTTTGCTCTCAACAGCAGGGACGTGAGGGCAAAAATGAGATGATCAGGAACACCAGATGAGGGTCTTTTGCACTGCCCCTGTAAATGATCACTCATGTCATCTTTGCCAGGCAGAAGACCACTCCGAACTTCCTCGTCTTCGGAGAAAGCACCGACTTCAAGCAGGAGAAAATCACTCGCTGAGTCAGCGTCGCCGCACTAAGGCATTAGCCATTCACAGATGACCCAAGTCACCATTTACACCGATGGCGCATGCTCAGGCAATCCAGGCCCCGGCGGCTACGGTGCCATCATGCAAAGCGGCAGGCACAACCGCGAACTCGCCCAAGGCTACCGCCGCACCACGAACAATCGCATGGAACTCATGGCCGTGATCGCAGCGCTCAAAATTCTGACGCGTCCCTGCGCCGTCACCCTCTACTCTGATTCGCGCTACGTTGTCGATGGCATTGAAAAAGGCTGGGCCAAAAGCTGGAAAGCACGCGGCTGGAAGAAAGCCGATAAACAACCCGCCCTGAATGCTGATCTCTGGTCGATGATCCTTGATCTCCTCGCCAAACATCAAGTTAAACTCGTCTGGGTGAAAGGCCACGCCTCGAATCCGGGCAACAATCGTTGCGACGAACTCGCCGTCGCTGCCACGAAGTCAGACGGATTACTGGTGGACGAAGGCTACGAAGCCGAAAAAACCACTGCCCCGAGCCTCCTCTAATCTGCACAGTTCGTGCTTCCCAGCATCCAAACACCAACGTAAGCTCTTTACACATGCGCACCTCGAACCCCACTCTGAATGATCGTGTATTCGCCAATGCTCCATCTGTTCCTGGCGGAGCCGTGATGACGCTGCAAGGCACCGTGAACAAAACACTTATCCTCAGTGTTCTCCTGGTTATCTCTGCCGGAGCCAGCTGGAATCTGGTGCAATCAAACCCGGCGCTTGCCACCATTCTCATGATCGGCAGTGCGATCTCGGGCCTGGTGCTCGTGCTTGCATCTTCCTTCAAGCCCACTTGGGCTCCCGTGGTCGCACCCGTTTATGGTTTGGCGGAGGGCGTCTTCGTCGGTGTCATCTCCGCGCGTTATGCCGCGCTCTACAACGGCATCGTGCTTCAGGCTGCCCTCCTTACCCTTGGCATTCTCTTCGCGCTGCTTTTTGCCTACCAGTCGCGCCTCATCAAGGCCACTGAAAACTTTAAGCTCGGCATCGTCGCTGCCACCGGCGGCATCTTCATTGTCTATCTCGTCAGCATGGTGCTCGGCTTCTTTGGCATCCAGATCCCGCTGATCCATGAAAGTGGCATGGTCGGCATCGGCTTCAGTCTCGTCGTCGTTGTCATCGCGGCGCTGAATCTCGTGCTCGACTTCGACTTCATCGAAAATGGCGTCGCTCATGGCGCGCCGAAGTACATGGAATGGCAGGCCGCTCTCGGGCTGCTCGTCACTCTCGTCTGGCTCTACATCGAGATGCTGCGCCTCCTCTCCAAGCTGCGCAGCCGCGACTGATCAGCGCTTCCACAGGATCCGCGCCGCCCAGACGGTGTTGTCCGCACCGAAGGCGTTGTCCGGCGGGATGATGATGTTCGGCGAATGCGTCTGCATCCACTCCGCCACCGTCACCCAGGTCTCGTTTTCGCTGACTTCGGTGATGGCGAAGTTGCCGAGCCTCGCGCCGCGCTCGGGGACGATGACGCTTTCGGTGCTGCGCTTCACGGCGAGCGTTTTTTGGTCCACCTCGGCCATGAAGAGCGGCCCGCGATGGCGGATGACATGGTCATTGTGAGCGCCTTTGCGGTTATAGACGAGGTATAGCCGGTCGCGATGCGTGACCCAGTGCTGCTGCGTGTTGTAGTTCCCCAGCTCGCTGCCGTCATCGAACTTCCACGGCTGGATGGGGCCAAAATGCAGCCCGTCATCGCTCACGGCGACGTAGCCGGCGGTGTCGTTGCGCAGCGTGAGGTAAAACTTGCCCGCACAACGCGTGATCGACGGCTCATACACGCCGCGGCCACTTTCGAGTGCCAACTCGGTGCCGTGCTCGATGTATTTCAAGGTCGTGCCATCAAAGGAGCAGCGCAGCACGGTGGTGCGGTAGTATTTGTCCTTCTCGGCCTTGAAGTAGATCGGCAGCAAGATGTCGCCGTTTTCGAGATCGATGCGCTGCACGCTGCCAGCGCCCGCATTGATGAATTTCGCGTCCTTCGGCATGTCGAGCGTCGTCCAGGGCGTCCAGGTGCGCTTTTCATCGTCATAGACCGACCACGCGGTCTCACGCGGACGCACGGCCATGACGTGATCGCCCTTGTAACGAGCGGTGTGGCCAGTGCCGAGCAGTTTGCCGCTCTTCGCGTGCCATTTCGGTGTGAAGTCACACGCGGCCACCACGACGCCATCGGGCTCGTTTCGGCGTCCGAGCGTCTCCGCATGCTCGGTGATCGGGCTCCACGTCGCGCCGAGATCTTCGCTGCGCACATCGTTGAGCGCGTAAAACACATCGCTGCCGGTGAGGAGCAGTTTTTGCATCGTGAGCACCACGCTCGGCGTCTTGCCGGGGATCGCGCCCGCACGCGGATGCACCCAGCAGGTCTTTCCGTCGTAGCCTTTCGACACAGCGGTGAGTTTCACCTCAAACGGCAGCCCCGGAGGCGGCAGAGGCACGAGTTGAAGATGCTCGCGCAGCTCTGGCACCTCGCGCTCCAGGCCTTCGGCGACAAGCCTCGCCATCAGGCGCGCGCCTTCGCGTGAGAAGTGCGATTTGTCCTGCTCACCCGGCCCGTAACGCAGGCAAAACTTCTCCCCGAGCTGCTGAAACAGCGCAAAACTCGCGCGATGCAGATCAATGACCGGCACCTGCATCTCAGCGCCCACCGCCTTCGCCGCCTCGACATACGGCGTGAGCGACGTGGTCATCTTTCCATCCACAAACAGCCGCCGCGCCACCGAGGTCACGAGCACCGGCTTCCCGCCGCCCTCGCGCACCTCGCGGATGAAGGTCTTCAAATTCTCGCGGTAGCTCGTCGCGGGATCGGTGTGGCGTTTCGGATCCTCCTTCTGGTCATTGTGCCCGAACTGGATCAGCACCCACTGTGGCTTCTCCTTGAGCACGCGATCCCACAAACCGAGATCCCGAAAACTCTTCGTGCTCGTGCCGCCGCGTGCGTGATTCACCACCGTGGCCTTCGGCATGAATTCCCCGAGCATCTGCCCCCAACCCGCGAGATCTGGCCGGTCCTTCGGCGGATTCGGCACACTCGCCACCGTCGAATCGCCCGCGAGGACGACTTTGAGTGGCTCAGCGTGAAGCGTGGTGACGAAAAGGGACGCGAGAAGGAGATGGCGCATGGAGGTGAAACGCTGACGCACGGCCTTCGCGTTCACGAATTCGAGGCTCCAAGGAGAGGGACTTGCCAAGCCCATCTATCTCCCTCGTGACATGACGTAACTGCTTGCCATCGTCATCCCTACGATATGTCGGCACCAACCCATCTCTTCATCAGCTACGTCTCCGAAGATCGGACGTTCGCCGAGTGGCTGGCGCGAAAGCTGGCCTCGGCTGGCTATGCCGTTTGGTTGGATACCTTGAAGAGGCTCGGTGGCGAACCTTGGCCGCAGACAATCGACGCCGCACTCAATCGCTCCGTTAGCGGTGCGTGAAGTGCCATCGGTCTAAGCTTGCCTTTTGATTTTGACGACTATGCCGCTTTCCGCTGATGGGCGTTTTGCTGGGCTTTGGCCCAGGCCTCGGGAGTCATGTCCTTGATTTGCCGGTTGGTCAACGTCGGCAGGCGGGTGAGGACTTCGCGCAGGTAGGTTTGCGGATCGATGCGGCGGCTGCGGCAGGCTTCGATGATCGTCAAGAGGATGGCGCTGAGTTGTCCGGCTTCGGCTTCGCCGATAAAGAGCCAGTTTTTCTTGCCGATGGCGGTGGGGCGGATGGCGTTCTCCACGGGGTTGTTGTCGATCTCGACTCGACCGTCTTCGAGATAGATGGTGAGCATGGGCCACATCGTCAGGGTGTAGTCGATGGCTCTGCCCATGGCGCTCTGGGGTAGGTGTTGTCTTTTGAGTTGGATCCGGCTGAGCGCTCGGTGGATGCGCTCAATGATCATGCGGCTTTGGTCTGGCGCAGTTGTTTTTCGATGCGGTAGAGATACTGGATCTGCAAAAGCATCCACCCGGCTTGTTGCGGTGTGCTCTCTGTTGCTTCGTGGAACTTGCGCCGCGCATGGGCCTAGCAGGCAGCCAGGGTGATGCGCCCTTCACTGCGATTGGCAAAAGATGGATAGGCTGTGTAGCCATCGCACTGCACGGTTCCGGTAAAATCAGCGGGGATGATGCGGTCCAAATATCGCGCTGCGCGAGTGGTGGCCCAGGTGAAGCTCACATCGGCTCCAGGGCGTTTGCAGGCCCAGAGGTAGCCTTGTTTGGTTTCGCCGTTGCCGGGACTCAGATACTCCACCGGGGTCTCGTCGATCTGCACATACCCTCCGGCCATGACGCCGGTGTGGGTGTGCTCATAAATCGGGCGCACCCAAGTCGGCGGCCAGGCCGATCCAGCGCGCCATGCTTTGGCGTGGGATGGCGATGTCGTGCCGCGTGGCGTAGATCTGCTCCTGCCGGTAGAGCGGCAGATGATCGCAGTATTTGGCGACGATGATCTGCGCGAGCAGTCCTGGTGCGGCGATGCTGCGCTCTTGCAGGGTATTGAGCGGGGCAATGATGGGCGCTTGGTGCGGCTCATCACGCTTCACATACTTCCGACGGATGATGCGGCGGCGGAAGAACCGCGCGGGTTTATAGTCGAGCTGTTCGGTGATCTCTTCGCCAATGGAGCGCCAAGCATTAGGATCAGCAACGACCTCATCAGGCTCGATGACTTCATCCGCGGCGGGCAGATGCTCCGGCACTCGCGCTTCGCGATCCTTGCGTGGTTTGATCTTTGCCGTGTCCTTGCCGCGCTTCTCGATCTCAGCCTCCAAGACGCCGGGGCTTGCGCTGGAGGCCGGGTCTTTTTTGCGCCGTCATCCCCGCCTTGCAACAGCAGCATGAGTTGGCCGTCATCGAGCTGTTCGCTGCTCCTGCCAAAAATGCGCCGGATGAGCAGATCCACTTTTTCGCGCAGCAGTTTGATCTCGATCTGCTGAGCTTTGTTCTCCGCACGCAGCGCCGCATTCTCCTCGGTGAGTCGGGCTTCCAGCGGTGTCATCATCATTGTATGGTGGAGAGCAGGTGGTGTTCCGCACTTGGTGTTATCTTGAGGATGAGCGAAGGTTTTTTCAATCTCGCTCATACCACGGGCGCATCGTCGTTTTGTGCATGTCGATACCATCGGCGAGGAGCGCAAAAGCCTATGGCGCGAGCTGCAGCTTTGTCTGACCAGACTCTGCAGCACGCGGCCAGCAGAACGTGCCTTTTTCCAGCCGCTTGGTCATCAACCAGAGTCCCGTGCCATCGAAGTAAAGCACCTTGAGCCGCGTATGGCGCTACGAACAAAGCCCCGCTGCGCACGCCCTCCTTGAGCCGTTCACTGACAGCCGCATGCAGCCCATCGAATCCCTTGCGCATGTCGCAGGGTTCCATCGCGATGAAGACCTTTAAACCACCCGTGAAGCTGAGCATGAGGTCGGATCAAGCAAGTGATTGGACAAGCCGTGCCGCCAGCATGGCTTGCCGTCCATCGGCCACCTCTGCGATCGCACCACCAGGCAGGCGCACGAGCAAAGCCGAGGCGGGTGCCACCTGCGCCGTCACCTGCACAAAGCTTATCGGCGGGTGGCTGCGGGACTTCGAGAGCGAGGTGCCGCGCTTTTGCGTCAACCCATGGCATTGCAGCCAGTTCCAGAACGTGTTCTTGGAGATGCCCGCCATTTTGGCAAAAGCGGTGGCGGAAAGTCCGCTACGCCGATACTCGGCAACGGCCTCCGCCCGCGCCTCAGCCGTGCTGCGCACACGGCCGCGTGAATCTCGTTTCAAAATCGTGAGTCGGTTGTCCACATCCCTGCTGCCCCACGTGCCCCTCTCCAAGCTCGATCCCATGGTCGTTACTGTGACGTTTACATACGGTCGGGCACGGTGAGCCGTGAACATCTAGCTGCCATGCCATACCATCCAAGACGCGCTCTCGAACTTCTCCGCCTCAGAACTCAGATTCCGAGCGCGGCTTTTCGTGAAGATCGATCGTGGGTGGCATGAGCTACTTTTTCCAGGCGTCCCTCCACATGTCGGGATACCAGCGACCTTCGTCCATCTCGATGAGATCGAAGTCGGTGAGCACCGTGCCGTTGTCCGGCAAGCCATAGTGCTTGATCATCGCGGGGATGAACTCGTCTGTCTCGTCGTCGTGCCAGCCGCGTTTGCTCCTGAAGCTGTTGTAGATGAGCACTTCTTCATCCGTGAGCGTGCGGCCATTGGTAAAGCACCAGTCGAGCACTTCTGCGTCGGCCTTGCCAGATAGCACTTGGGCTTTCACATCCTCATAGCGAACACGCAAGTAGCGGCATGTCCGCCCGTCAAAGCCCTGGCCGAGCATTTCGTGATACTCAGATGGAAAGCCGCCTTGGGCGTGCAGCCGTATCTTGGAGCACATCCGGGCGAAGTAAAACAAGCCGTGGGTCTTCTCGAAGCAGCCTTTGATTCCGTCTATCTTCATGGTGGTGATTGTGTGGGGTTCTGGGACGCACTTCTCTCAGTGAACTCGATGCAAAAGCGGCGGTGCGACAGGGAAAGGATAGGCAATAGAATGAATGAAGAAGTAGAAATCAGACAATTCTACTGCCTACTATTCGGACTAAAGAGTGTCAGCTACCACTTCATCTCCGAACAACTTTCGATGGTCCGCTCAACATCTTCAACAAGCAAGAAGCCCTCGGCCTGGAGTTTCTTCGCGGCCTCGGTGAGGCGCGAGAAATAGTCTGCATGCGTCGGATAGCGTTCTTCGAGGGAGAGACGCGGGTCGCCGGTCTTTTGGCGTTCGGCTTTGGTCTTCGCGAAAGGGATGAACATTCCATCGAGTGGCGAGAGCATCGTTTCGGCACCGACTTGAGAGGAGCGGAGGTTCCAGCCGGTGTAGGTGCCGAGAGGGACGGCGACTTCGGGGAGCACGACGCCGCTGATTTCATTGCCGTCGCCGTTCACGGCGGGAAGGAGTGCCTGGAAGGGCTTTCCGGCCTTCGGCGGGATGATGTCGGCGATGCCTTCGCTTTGGAAGCGCGGGCCGAAACCGAGTCGCGGAGGTTGATAGGCATGCGTGGGCAGGTTGAGGCCGGGAATCTTTGGAAACTGCGATTTCCATGTATCGAAGTTCACAAGCGTTTGGTCGGCGAGACGCGGATGACTGCTCGGCGGCGGTGTTTGGCCGTTTTTCACCCACTCGACGAGATGCATGAGCATCGCACGCAGCACGGGGCCGCGATCATCAAGGGTGTTACGCGGCCGCTGGCAGATGCCGGGTGAGCCGTCGCTCTTGCCGAGATGCTGAGCACCGGTCACGAGATACACTCGCACATCGTCGGGCAAGGCGAGGTCGGTTTGGCCCTCCACATCGGTGTGTAGCAGCGAGGCGGCGCGGCTCCAGTATTCGGTGGAGGTTTGCGTGAAGAGCATGCGCGGCGTGTGGCCGGATTTTCGCGAACGAGCGAGCGAGTCGCCTGATTCGCCGGTGACGGGATCGGTTTGAGGCATCGGGGCCAGCGGGAAGAACTCGCTGCCGGACAGATGGCCTTCGTGCTGCGTGCCATACTCCGTGCTCATGCGGAAGCGATGGTTGAACATGCCTTTGCCGGAGCCTGCGACGTGGATCAAAGCGCCGTCGAACACGATGCGGCCCTGCTCATCGCCGTTCATGCCTTCATAGAGGAAGTGATGAATCACGCGGCCAGACTGAGAGATGCCGAAGACACAGGATTTTTGCACCGCGCCGGCCAGCGGATTCGTTTTGGCATCGCCGTGACGAAAGAACGCCACGCAATCACGCATCGCGGTGAGGCCGAGACCGGTCACGCGAGGCTCTTTGGCCGCGTAAACGAGGTCGTAGAGCCAGCCGGGCCGCAAACCAGCCTTCACATAGACATGCGTGGCATCGGGGATGAGTTTGTCATTCTCCCAACGCCCAAACGCCCACTCCGCACGCGGCACCTCCACACCTTCCGCGTCACGGCTCGGCCGCATCGTGAGCGTGGCGTCGACATTGTCGAGGCTCACGGATGGGAATGCCGCGCCGATGCCCCAAGGGCTCCAC
>Ga0209480_10002545_pt1 | contig 12398 bp, 8 predicted proteins | sample JI61114C2DNA_FD_187501 | JGI IMG/M metagenome (GOLD analysis project Ga0209480, IMG submission 187501) | Wastewater effluent complex algal communities from Wisconsin, to seasonally profile nutrient transformation and Carbon sequestration -... | ecosystem: Engineered > WWTP > Effluent > Algae...
CTCGAACAGGCCGCCGCCGTTCATCAGCGGCACGATCGACAGCATCTTCGCGCTGGTGCCCAGTTCCATGATCGGGAACAGGTCGGTCAGGTAATCGCGCAACACGTTGCCGGTGGCGGCGATGGTGTCCAGGCCCTGGCGGATGCGCTTGAGCGAGTGCCGCATCGCCCGGATCGGACTCATGATGCTGATGTCCAGGCCGCTGGTGTCGTGGTCGTTGAGGTACGCAGCGACCTTGGCGACCAGGCCGCGGTCGTGGTCGCGGCGCGGATCCAGCCAGAACACCACCGGCGTGTTGCTCAGGCGCGCGCGAGTCACCGCCAGCTTCACCCAGTCGCGGATCGGCGCGTCCTTGGTCTGGCACATGCGCCAGATGTCGCCGGCCTTGACCGGGTGCTGCAACAGCACGGTGCCGTGTTCGTCGATCACCCGCACGGTGCCGTCGCCGGCGATCTTGAAGGTCTTGTCGTGGCTGCCGTATTCCTCGGCGGCCTGCGCCATCAGGCCCACGTTGGGCACGCTGCCCATGGTCGCCGGGTCGAACGCGCCGTGCTCGCGGCAATCGTCGATCACTTCCTGGTAGATGCCCGCGTAGCAGCGGTCCGGGATCACCGCCTTGGCGTCCTGCAACTCGCCGGCCGCGTTCCACATCTTGCCGCTGTCGCGGATCATCGCCGGCATCGAGGCGTCGACGATCACGTCGCTGGGCACGTGCAGGTTGGTGATGCCCTTGTCGGAATTGACCATCGCCAGGCCCGGGCGCTGCGCGTACAGCGCGGCGATGTCGGATTCGATGCCCGCGCGCTGCGCCTCCGGCAACTGGCCCAGCTTGGCGTACAGGTCGCCGATGCCGTTGTTGGGGTCGAAGCCGATCTCGGCCATCGTCCGCGGGTGCTTCTCCAGCACCGGCGCGTAGAAGCGGCTGACCGCGATGCCGAAGATGATCGGGTCGCTGACCTTCATCATGGTCGCCTTGAGGTGCAGCGAGAACAGCACGCCGCGCGCCTTCGCGTCCTCGATCTGCGCATCGATGAAATCGGCCAGCGCCTGCGCGCTCATGACCGAGGCATCGATCACTTCACCGGCCTGCACCTGCAGCGGCCCGCGCAGCGGGAAGCTGCTGCCGGTGACGCTGGTGTACTCGATGCGCAGCGGACCCGCGTTGACCATCGTGTAGGACTGCTCGCTGCCGTAGAAATCGCCGGCCTCCATGTGCGACACGTGCGAGGCCGATCCGGCATCCCACTTGCCCATGCGGTGCGGATGCTTGCGCGCGTAGGCCTTCACCGAGGCCGGCGCGCGGCGGTCCGAGTTGCCCTCGCGCAGGACCGGGTTGACCGCACTGCCCATGGCCTTGGCGTAGCGCGCCTTGATGTCCTTCTCGCGCTCGCCCTGCGGCTCGTCCGGGTAGTCCGGCAGCGCGTAGCCGTGCGCCTGCAATTCCTTGATCGCCGCCTTCAGTTGCGGCACCGACGCGCTGATGTTCGGCAGCTTGATGATGTTGGCTTCCGGCGTCTTCGCCAGTTCGCCGAGTTCGCGCAGGTCGTCGCTGTTGCGCTGGTCTTCCGGCAGCAGGTCGTTGAACTGCGCCACGATCCGCGCGGCGAGCGAGATGTCGCGGGTCGCCACGTCCACGCCGGCGGTCTTCGCATAGGCCTGCACGATCGGCAGGAAGCTGGCGGTGGCGAGGAACGGGGCCTCGTCGGTGAGCGTGTACAGGATCTGGGCGGTCATGGCGGCTCGCGGTCACGGCGGAAGACCGCCATTGTCGGGCTTCACGCCGCCGCGGGCAAAGACGGGCGCGGCCGATGTGCGCGGGCATGACCTCCGGCAGTGCGCATCGGCCTGGCGATGGGTGCATGGTGGCCACGCCATCACCTTCGGGGACCGGGAACATGCCGATGCGTCGTGCCATCCTGCTGCCTGGCCTGCTGGCGATGGCGCTTGCCGGCCTACCCGGACAGGCGACCGCCCAGCAGCCGCCCGCCAATCGCCCCAAGCCCTGCAGCCAGGCCATGCATCGACAGTTCGATTTCTGGATCGGCGAATGGACGGTCAGCGACCCCGGGGGCAAGCCGGTGGGCCGCAGCCGCATCGAGGCCACGCTGGACCGTTGCGTCATCCACGAGCACTGGACCGGGGGCGGCGGCAGCAATGGCGAGAGTTTCAACCTCTACAACGCCGCGACCCGCCAGTGGGAACAGTTCTGGGTCGACAACGGCGGCAACCGCCTGCACCTGAAGGGCGGGCTGGTCGATGGCGCGATGGTGCTGCGCGGGACCCAGGACGTGGCGAACGCGCAGACCGGGCTGACCCAGCACGAGCGCATCACCTGGACGCCGAATGGCGACGGCAGCGTGCGCCAGCTGTGGGAAACCTCGACCGATGACGGCAAGACGTGGACAGTCGCGTTCGACGGGATCTACCGCAGGGCCGCGACACCCTCGCCTTGAGTGTTCATCGAAAAAAGAAGGGCCCGGTTTGCACCGGGCCCTTCTTTTCGATGGGAGTTCGCGAACGCCCAAACGCGGGATCGCCGCCTGCGCGGGGATGACGTGCGTGGAAAGGCCCACGCGCGTTTCGCATGGGCGCGCTTACGTCACTTGACCTCGAACTCGCGGGTCTGCACCACGCTGCCGTCCAGCGAGACTTCGAGCTTGTACTTGCCGGTCGGCCAGCCATCCGGCTTGCTGATCTGGAAGTCGGTCACGCCGCTGCCGGCGAAGCCGATGTCGCGGCTTTCCTCGTGCACGGTCTGGTTGCTGTCGACGTGGGTCCACTTCACGCCCAGCTTGCCGGGCACGGTGGCGGCCGGATCGCTGGTGGCGGTGCTGACCGCGGCGTAGATGGTGTCCTTCGGCGCGAAGCTGGACATCGGGGCGGTCACGCGCATGTCGGCGCCCACGGCATTGCCAAGGTCGACCGCGCTGACGGACGCAGTGGCCGGCATCGGGGCGGGCGCAGGCGCGGTCGGCGCGGGTTCGGTCGCGACGGGCGGCAGCGCTGCCGGCTCTTCCTTCTTCTTGCAGCCGACGAGTGCGGCGCTGCCGATCATCGCGGCGAGCATGGCCATCTGGAGGCGATTGGTCTTCATGGGGAGTCCTTGCGTGTCTGGAGGTGGGGAAAGCGAGCGCAGCGCGGTCAGTCCTGCTGATCGTCCCGTGGGATCTTCAGGACCTGGCCGGGCTTGATCCGGTCCGGGTCGTCCAACTGGTCGCGGTTGGCGTCGTAGATGCGCTTCCAGTCCTGCCGGCCGTAGAACCGCTTGGCGATGGTGGAGAGGTTGTCGCCCTTCTCGACGGTGTAGGTGCGTTCGCCGGTGCTGCCGCCACCGCCTTCGCCTCCCAGGATCGCCTCGGTCGAGGTCACCTTCGATTCGACATTGGAGAAGTCGGGCTTGAGCTGCTCGGTACTCTGCACGCCGCCCTGCACATTGGAAAAATCGGGTGTCTTGTCGTTGCTCATGCGTTGCTCCTTCCCGGATTCGGGCAGGCGCACGCTGACACGCACGCCGTTAAGGAAACATGTCGGCAAGGTGACCGGGGTGGTGGCGGAATCTACTGGCGCAGGGTGCGCAGCGCGGTCGGTGCGTCGATCCCGGCGGTCGCTCGCCATGGATTGATGTCCAGCCCGCCGCGGCGGGTGTAACGCGCCTCCACCGACAGCCAGTGCGGCCTGCAGCGCGCCAGCACGTCCACGAAGATGCGCTCGACGCATTGTTCGTGGAACTCGGCATGGTCGCGGAACCCGACCAGGTAGCGCAGCAGGCTGGCGCGGTCGATGCGCGGACCACGGTAACGCAGGGTGACATCGGCCCAGTCGGGCTGTCCGGTCACCGGGCAATTGGACTTCAGCAAGGCGCTTGTGAGCGCCTCGTCGACCACGTCGCCGGCATCCGCGACCAGCAGCGCGGCATCCGGCGCGTCGTAGGCATCGATGGCGATGTCGAGGGCGTCGATGCTCTCGGCATCGACTGCGTCTTCGAACGGCGGCAGGCCGAAGGCCATCGCCACCGGCGCGCCCGCGGCCTGGGTGAGATCTGCCTCGATCCGGGCGCGCACCGCCTCGGCATCGGCGAAGCGGGTGGCGTTGAACGCGTTGAGATACAGCTTGAGCGACTTGGATTCGACCAGGTGCGGCGAATCCGCCGGCACCCGCAGGGTGGCGGTGGCGACCCGTGGCTTGCCGCCGGGGTCGAGCCACGACAACTCGTAGGCATTCCAGCGATCAACGCCGATGAAGGGCAGCGGCGCGCCCACCCCGATCGCCGCGCGGCCAAGCGCGCGCGGGATCGGGTACAGCAGGCTGGCGTCGTAGTGGCGCGGGTAGGCGACCTCGCGGCCGAGCGGGGAGTGGTCGATGTCGCCCATCGCGCGCTGCGCCGCCGTTACTTCACTTCGAACTGGACCAGCGCGATCGGCCGTCCATTGGCGGCGATTTCGACGTTGTAGGCGCCGACATCGGTCGGTGCGAACTCGAACACCGTGAACGGGCCGGCAATCTGCTTCTGCTCCTCGTGGCGCGAGCGGTTGTCGTCGTGGAACCAGAAGATCTCCAGCTTGTCGCCGATCTTGCGCCCGAACTTCGCGGGCACCGAGATGTAGACCTTCTGCCCGGCGTCGAAGGTACGCACTTCGTTGGCGATGTCTCCGGCGCCATCGACCTCGCTGCCGACCTTGGCCGCATCGGGCGACACCACCACCGACTCGATGCCGTCGGCCTGGTCCCGGAACTCCTTGTTGTCGTCGACCGGTTTCGGGACGTCGGGGCCCTGGCGGTTGCAGGCGGCCAGGGCCAGCAGGAGCAGGGCGGATCCGGCGATGCGGGGGATGGACGTCATGGGCGGCCTCTGGACCTTGGCAAGGGGTGGGATTCTAGGGGACTTCGCAAGCGGGCATGCCGGCTTCAGCCGCCGTGTTCATGGGCGAGATAAGCCGTGGACTGCATCTCCACCAGCCGCGAGGCGGTGCGCTCGAAGGCGGCGACCAGGCGTTCGCCGGCGTACAGGTCCATCGGCGCGGCCTCGGCGGTGCACACCAGGTTGACGTGGCGGTCGTACAGCTCGTCCACCAGATGCACGAAGCGCCGCGCCGCGTCGTCGCGGTTGCCGTCCAGGCGCGGGATGCCGCCGAGCAGCACCGTGTGGAACTCGCGGGCGACCTCGATGTAGTCGGCGTTGCCGCGCGGGCCTTCGCACAGTGCGGCGAAGTCGAACCAGCACAGGCCCTTGCTGCGCGCGCGCACCGGGATGCGCCGACCGTCGATGATGATGCCGGCATCCACGTGCCCGTCGTCGCCGCCCAGCTCGCGCCAGCGCTGCTGCAACCAGGCATCCGAACCGGCATCCAGCGGCGCCCGGTACACGGGCGAACGGGTCAGCGCGCGCAGCCGGTAGTCGGTGTCGCTGACCAGTTCGACCACGGCGCAATGTTCCTGCAGCAGCGCGATCGCCGGCAGGAAGCGCGCGCGCTGCAGGCCGTCCTTGTAGAGGTCGGTCGGCGCGGCATTCGAGCTGGTCACCAGCACGATGCCCTCGGCGAACATGCGATCCAGCACGCGCCCAAGCAGCATGGCGTCGCCGATGTCGCTGACGAAGAACTCGTCCAGCACCAGCACCCTGACCGAGCGCCGCCATTCGCGCGCGATCGCCACCAGCGGATCGCGTTCGCCGGCGTGGTCGCGCAGGCGCTGGTGGACGTCGCGCATGAAACGGTGGAAATGCGTTCGGCGCTTTTCCGGGAATGGCAGGCCGGCGAAGAAGAGATCGATCAGGAAGGTCTTGCCGCGCCCCACCCCGCCCCACAGGTAGAGGCCCCGTGGGGCAGGCGGCGGCGGGTTGCCGAACAGCCGCTGGAACACGCCACGGGTGGGCACCGGCGCCTGCAGCGCGGCATGGACGCGATCCAGCGCGAGCAAGGCCGGTTGCTGCGCCGGGTCGTACTGCCAGTCGCCGCGCGCGACGCCGTCGGCGTAGCGCCGCGAGGGGAGCAGCGGATCGCTCATGCGGCCGGCGGCACCGGCAACCAGTCGCGTACGCCGTGCCTCACCGCGCCACGCAGGTCGATCAGCTTGCGATGGAAGAAGTGGCTGGTGTCCGGCATCTTCACCACGACCGGCGGGCGCGGCAGCGTGGCGACCCAGTCGAACACCGCGCCGGCGTCCACGATTTCGTCGGCTTCGCCCTGGATCAGTAGCCACGGGACGGCAGGCATCGCCACCCCATCGAACGACCAGCCGCGCCCGACCGGCGGGGCGATCGAGATCAACGCGGCGGCCCCCAACTCGACGGCCCCGCGCAACGCCACCCACGCGCCGAAGCTGAAGCCGGCCAACCACAGCGCCTTGTCCGGATGTTCGACGCGCGCCCAGGCCGCCACGGCGCGCAGGTCGTCCAGTTCGCCGCGGCCATCGTCGAAACGGCCCTCGGACTGGCCGACCCCGCGGAAGTTGAAGCGCAGGGTGGCGATGCCGGACTCGCGCAGCGCGCGGGCGGTCATCGTCACCACCTTGTTGTGCATGCTGCCGCCCTCGGTGGGCAGCGGGTGGCAGACGATCGCCAGCACCGGCTGCGGCGTGGCGTCGGCTTCGGCCAGGTCAAAGGCGGCCTCGATGCGGCCGGCGGGTCCGGCGATGGCCAGGGGCAGGTCGGCGCTGGCGGGGGCGGCGGGGGATTCGCTCATGCGGCCATGATGCCGGAGGATGGGTGAAACGCCGAAGACGGCCCGCGAACGCCCGCCCGGAAACGCGAACGCCGCCCGAAGGCGGCGTCCATGCGACGAAAGCGGCGCTTACTTGCTCTGCGCCACCATCCATTCCACGGTGGCCTTGATCTGTTCGTCGGTCAGGGCCGGGTTGCCGCCCTTGGCCGGCATCACCCCGGCGCTGCCCTGGAAACCGCTGATCGCCTTGCTGACCAGGGTATCGAGGCCTTGCTCGGCCAGGCGCGCGCCGATCCCGGCCGGTTCCAGCTTGGGTGCGCCGCCGACCCCGGCGGTGTGGCAGCCCGTGCAGGTGCTGTTATTGAAGATCTCCGCACCGTCGGTGCGGCCATCGAACGGGATGTTGGCCAGCAGCGACGCCTGTGCGGCGGCGGCGGCGGCGGCCTGGGCGGCGGCACCGGTCGCGCCGGCGTACACGTCGCCGGTGGGGGCGATGCGCGCGAGCAGGCGCTGGTGGGTGGCCGGGTCGACTTCGTGCACGACCTTGCTGTTCAAGTGGTGCGCGAACAGGATCAGGCCAAGGGTGACCAGCGCCAGGAAGGCGAGCACCATCGAGAAGCGCTTGAGGAATTCAAGGTCGTAATTACGCACGATCCACCTGCGAGTGGGGGTCCGGCCGAAGCCACCAAACCACGGATTATCCCAGAACAGGCCGTGCAGCGCGAGGTTGCCGGTGCGTGGTCGCCAACGGCATGCCGGGGCATCGGTCGCCGGTGCAGCTGGCGGGTCGCCGCTAGCGCCTTTTCACCGAGGCGCCCCCGCTTCGATGGGCCCGCATTCAGGCAAGGCCAAACGTGTCCTAGGTCAAAGTTTCTATTGACACGAAAAGGCGCGATGGCCATAACTAGAGGTTGAGGGAAACCTTGTGCGCCGGGGAACAGGCGTGCTTGGACCAGTCGTCCGCTAGGCAATCCCGCGCAGGCGAAACGTGCCGGACACCGTGATCGGCAAGGCATTTTTCGCTTCTGCGGCAAGCCGCGACATACAAATCAGCTATGGACCTTGGGGGTCAAATGAGCAATATCCGGAACGTGAGCGGGTCGGCGAAGACGAAGCGCAGCCGCACCATCAAGCTGGCCCCCATGACCCGTGCCGTGCGCTCCGCGCTGGCCGTTTCGGCGATGGCCCTGGCGCTCGGCGCCAGCGGTGGCGCCTTCGCCGCCGGCCCCAAGGCTCCGCAGGCGCAGGTCCTGCAGGTCCAGCACGCCACGCTCGATTTCGCGCCGGTCCACGACCTTGCGACCGTCGCCCCGCCGATCTGGATGGAGGTGCCGCCGGAGCTGCACCCGACCCTGATCAGCGAGTACGCCATCGGCGACGTGGTCATCGACAACGCCGACCCCATCGATGACGTCAACATCTACTACAGCGCCACCGCGATCAGCGGCTACAGCAGCGAAGGCAACGTCGACATCACCAACCACGTCGGCGCGGACCTGCTGGCGGCGTCGCTCGGCGGCAATGCGATCGGCATCTACGGCTACGCGACCATCGGCGACGTCAGCATCGACAACGCCGCCGACATCTTCGCGTTGTCCGCCTACTACGTGGCCGACGGCATCTTCGCCTCGGGCGCGAACGTCGACGTGACCAATTCCGGCGCGATCGACGTGTACGGCTATTCCTGGGCCGCCGGCATCGAGGCGCAGGGCACCGGCACGGTCCATGTCGACAACAGCGGCGACATCTATGCGGAAGTCCTGGATGCCGGCACCGCCTTCGGCATCTACGTGACCGGCGCGGACGTCACCGTCGACAACAGCGGCGACATCGAGGCGCAGGGCTACAGCGGCACCGGCATCGAGGCGCAGTCCTCCGGCGACCTGCAGGTCACCAACAGCGGCGACATCGTCGGCGGCTCGCTGACCGCGGTCTACGACTACTACAGCGGCTACACCTACCTGTATGGCAGCCTGGTCGGCACCGGCATCAACGCCATCAGCAACGGCGAGGGCGCGGCGGTCGGCGTGACCAACAGCGGCGACATCTCCTCGCAGGGCTACTACGGCGCGACCGGCATCGCCGCCACCTCCGGCGGCCTGGGCGGCTCGGCCAGCGTGGAGAACAGCGGCAACATCTACGTGTCGCAGTACAACAAGTACGGCTATGGCGCCTACGGCATCGTGGTCTCCGCGGATGGCGACGCCAGCATCGACAACCAGGCCGGTGCCTCGATCACGGTGGACTCGGCCGGCGTCGCGAACGGCGCGGTGGCGCTGTCTTTCGCGGGCGACGCCAGCGTGACCAACGCCGGCGACATCACCGTCAGCACCGATGCGTTCCTGTACTACGGCGCGAACGGCATCGTGGCGTTCGCCGGCAATGGCAGCGCTTACGCCGGCAACAGCGGCAACATCGACGTCACCAGCAAGTACATCAGCTCGGGCATCGACGTCAGCGGCCTGGAAGGCGCGACTGCCAGCAACAGCGGCGACATCTCGGTTGATGCGTGGCGCGCCTACGGCATCCGCGCGCAGGCCGGCAACGGCGACGTCGAGGTCTCCAACGAAGGCTCGATCTACGCCACCTACGGCGCATCCGGCGGCACCGCGTTCGGCATCCTCGGCATCAGCGGCAACGGCGACGTGACGGTCGACAGCAGCGGCTCCATCACCACCGCGGTCACCGGCCAGTCGGTCGGCATCTTCGGCCTGGCCTATGCCGGCGACGTGAACGTGTCGAACAGCGGCGTGATCGATGCCTACAGCTACGACGGCGCGGCATTGGGCGTGTTCGCCCGCGCCGACTACGGCACCGCCACGGTCGACAACAGCAACACGATCTCCGCCTACTCGTACTACGGCCAGGCCTACGGCATCCTGGCGCGCGGCGCCTATTCCAGCGTCAGCAACAGCGGCGACATCGAGGCCAGCGGCTTCTACGCGGCGGCCGGCATCATCGCGACGTCCTACTACGGCACCACGGTCACCACCACCGGCGGCAGCATCAGCGCGATCGCGGTGGGCGAAGGCCTCGGCATCGACGCCCGCTCGTTCTACGGCGACGTCTCGGTCGACAACGCCAGCGACATCGACGCGGTCGGCATCGTGCTGGGCGCGCGCGGCATCAATGCGGCGGCCTACGACGGCGGCATGGTCGACGTCGCCAACAGCGGCGACATCTACGCGGGCTCGCTGTACGGCAATTCGATCGGCATCTACGGCTACTCGGTCGGCGGCGACGTCAGCATCGACAACAGCGGCGACATCACCGCGATCTCGTACTACGCCCTGGCCGACGGCATCTTCGCCTCCGGCGCCAACGTCGATGTCGCCAATTCCGGCGCGGTCGAGGTCTATGGCTACACCTGGGCGGCCGGCATCGAGGCGCAGGGCGACGATTCGGTCGTGGTGGACAACAGCGGCGACATCACGTCCACGGCGCCCGGCCTGTACCAGGTCTATGCCTATTCCTTCGAGTACTACGCGGGCGGGACCATCGCCAATTCCCCGGGCGCGCAGGCGTTCGGCATCTATGCGACGGCCGGCGAAGGCGGCGCGACGGTCGGCAACAGCGGCAACATCGAGGTGCAGGGCGGCTACGTGACCGGCATCGAGGTGCAGTCGGGCGGCGACATCAGCGTCACCAATAGCGGCGACATCGTCGCCGGCGAGGGCCTGCAGTCCGCGGCCTACTACAACCCCGACACCTACACCGCGTACTACGTCTACAGCGGCACCCAGGTCGCGACCGGCATCAATGCGACCAGCAATGGCGAAGGCGCGCACGTCGCGGTGAGCAGCAGCGGCGACATCAGCGCCGACGGCATCTTCGGCGCCAGCGGCATCGCCGCGACGTCCGGCGGCCTGGGCGGCACCGCCAGCGTGGACAACAGCGGCAACATCTACGTCTCGCAGAACCAGAAGTACGGCTATGGCGCGTACGGCATCGTGGTGTCGGCGGACGGCGACGGCGCGATCGACAACAGCGGCCTGGTCGACGTGTACTCGGGCGGCGTGGCCAATGGCCTGACGGCGCTGTCGTTCGCCGGCGATGCCAACGTCACCAACAGCGGCGACATCGTCGTCGAGAACACCTCGTCCCTGTACTACGCGGCGAGCGGCATCGTGGCGTTCGCCGGCAACGGCAACGCGAACGTGGACAACAGCGGCGACATCGCCGCGGTGAGCAGCTACTGGGCAACCGGCATCGACGCGCGCGGCTACGGCGACACCACCGTCGAGAACAGCGGCTCGGTGCACGCGGATGGCCAGAAGTACGCGTTCGGCGTCTATGCCACCGCCGGCGCCGGCGACGTCTCGGTCACCAACGCCGATGGCGGCGACATTTATGCCTACTCCTACATCGGCCGCGCCTGGGGCGTGTTCGGCTACGCGGCGCAGGGCGACGTGCACGTGGTCAACGACGGCAGCATCGCGACCTACGCCTATGGCCAGTCGGCCGGCGTGTTCGTCCGCTCCGGCGAGGGCGACGTCGGCGTCACCAACACCGGTTCGATCGAGGCGATCACCGGCGGCAACGTGGCGGTCGGCATCTTCGCCCGCGCCGACTATGGCACCGCCTCGGTCGGCAACGGCGGCGACATCGTGGCCAGCGTCGAAGGCGTGAACGGCTACATCGGCGACGACGCGTACGGCATCCTGGCGATCGGCGAATATGCCCAGGTCGCCAACGCCGGCAGCATCTACGGGTTCGGCATCTACTCCGCCACCGGCATCGCGGCGCGTTCGCTCTACGGCACCACCGTCACCACCACGGCGACCAGCGACATCGAGGCGTATTCGCTGCTGGTGACGGTCGGCATCGAGGGTCGCTCGGAATACGGCAATGTCTCGGTCACCAACGCCGGCGACATCTCGGTCGAGGGCGTCCTGGGCGGCGGCGTGGGCATCCAGGCCTACAGCGGGCTGGGCAATGCCTCGGTCGGCAACTCCGGCGAGATCGCCGCAAGTTCCGAATACGGCACCGCGATCGGCATCACCGCTTACTCGGTGGCCGGCGACGCCACGGTGACCAACAGCGGCACGATCGAGGCCACCGGCTACTACGGTGCCTACGGCATCGCGGCGCAGTCGTACCTGGGCGATGTCACGGTGGGCAACAGCGCCACCGGGCACATCCATGCGGCCGCCCCGAGTTATGCCTACGGCATCCTCGCCAACGCCTACGGCAACGTCGTCGTCAACAACGCGGGTGCGGTGTCGGCCAGCGCCGATGCCGGCGGGCATGCCGCTGCCGTGCTGATGGAATCGATGTACGGAACCAGCACGCTCAACAACGCGGCAACCGGCATGATCAGCGTCGCCGGTACCGATGGCTACGCGTTCGCGGTGCTCGGCAGCGACGCCGTCGACACCATCAACAACAACGGCCACATCACCGGCGCACTGGCGCTGTACGGCGGCAACGACGTGTTCAACAACCGCAGCGGCGGCGTGTGGAGCACCGGCGGCACCCACAGCACCGACTTCGGCGACGGCAACGACACCCTCAACAACCTGGCGGGTGGCCTGGTCGACATCCTCGGCGGCGCGATCACCTTCGGCGCCGGCAACGACACCCTGGCCAATGCCGGTACGGTGCGCACCGGCACCGGCGGCACGATCAGCTTCGGCGATGGCAACGACACCCTCAGCAATGCCGCGGGTGGCCTGGTCGACCTGGTCGGCGGCACGGTGGCGATGGAAGACGGCAACGACACCATCACCAACCTCGGCA
>Ga0209480_10002546_pt1 | contig 12396 bp, 10 predicted proteins | sample JI61114C2DNA_FD_187501 | JGI IMG/M metagenome (GOLD analysis project Ga0209480, IMG submission 187501) | Wastewater effluent complex algal communities from Wisconsin, to seasonally profile nutrient transformation and Carbon sequestration -... | ecosystem: Engineered > WWTP > Effluent > Algae...
CGGTGGCTTGGGCGAGTTTGAACCAATGCTCGGCGGAGGGCTCGGCAGGTTTGGTGGGGGGAAAGCGTGTGTCGGTTTTCGCCGCTGCCGCCGGGGCGGGCAGGGTGAGGTCCATCCACTGCTGCCGCAGGGCGGGCCACTGGTCCTTCCAGAGGCTGAGAGCGGGGCGGTCGGAACTGGCCCAGGTCTTGGTGGCAGCCTTGAGCGCCTCGACGAGGCGGTCATTCGCGGCCTGAAATTCCTTCTTCGCCAGTTGCAGGAGCTTGGCCTCGCTGGCGCGTTTATAATTGCCGTTGATGCCGGCATCCTGCGGCTCCTTCTGGCCTTCTTTATAAACGATCTCCACTTTGGACTCGCTGATCTCGGCGGTGAAGAAGGTGCCTCGGTCCTCCCCTTCCCCGGCGATGCGGGCAAAGGAGAGCAGCTTGTCTTTGCGCACGCCACTGCCCACCCAGGTGCCCATGGAGCCGGGATCGCCCGCGAAGCGCACGGTGACCTTGGTATTGCCGAAGTCCGCCTTCTCCAGCGTGAGATGGCGCATGGTGGTCTCGTCAAAGTAGGTCAGCCTGTCCGCCGCCGGATCAGCGGCCAGCACACCCATGGTGATGAGAAGGAGCGACGTGAGGAGGGATCTCATGCGGGGAAGTTCACACTGAAAGCGCCGGATTGGCAAGCGGCACGGAAGATCACACCAAGAATGAGGTGAATTTAAAAGTGCTCGTGCGTAACTGTCTCTCCCCCAACTACCGCCTAATGCCTGACCTCATCCGCTGCCTCCCAGCCCTTGCCACCGCCATCCTCCTCGCCTCATGCAGCACGACACCGACCGCGCCCGAGCCGGTCGAGTTCACCCGCAGCGCGGATCAACTGAGTTCCATTTTCCCGGACCACCAGCAGCTCGGCATCGCCACCCTATACGGGAAAGACATCCAGACGAGCCGTGATGCGCAGGGCCGCACAGTCTATCAGGCCACTGGAGGCGCGGTGCTGGTGAAAAAGAGTGTGCCCGCCATCAGCGCCAAGGGGCCGGAGATCGAGCTGGATGCTGACAAGGCCGTGGTGCGTGGGCGCTCGGTGGTGAAGAAGACGGGCATGCTTTACATCGGCGAGACAGACAGCTCCAAGATCATCATCGACGGTGTGTTTCTCTCTTTCGAAGGGCCGCACTCGGTGATGCAGGCAGGCCCGGCGCGGATGGAGTCACCAGCACCGCCAGTCGTGACTCCCGCCCAACCCAAGTCCAAGCCAGCCAGTGTTTCCAAACCGAAGCCGAAGCCTGCCAGCGTGAAACCTGCCCCGGCCAAGCCCGCACCAGTGGACCGCAGCCGCCTGCTGGAGCTGATGCGCGAACCGAAGGAAGGCTGATAAATAAGATTCCATCCCCTGCCCCGGTCCCTTTAGATTCTCCCCATGCCCATCCATCCCACCGCCATTGTTCACTCCTCCGCCGAGCTTGATCCCAGCGTCGAAGTCGGCCCTTACGCGATCATTGATGGCCCGGCGAAAATTGCCGCCGGAGTGCGGATCGAGGCCCATGCGCAGATCGTCGGGCGGGTGGAGATCGGCGAAGGCTGTGTGATCGGACGCGCGGTGGTCATCGGCACGGACCCGCAGGACATCCATTTCAAAACGGAGACCGAGAGCGGCGTCATCCTCGGAGCTAACAATGTTTTGCGTGAGCATGTGACCATCCATCGCGGCAGCAAGCCCGGCAGCGCCACGCGGATGGGGGATGGAAACTTCCTCATGGTCGGCGCTCACCTCGCGCATGACGTGCAGCTCGGAAACAAAAACATCCTCGCGAACGCCTGCCTGCTGGCCGGACACATTGTGGTGGAGAATGGCACCTTCATCGGCGGCGGCGCGGTGTTTCATCAGTTCATCCGCATCGGCGACTCCTGCGTGATCCAGGGGAACGGCAGCTTCGGGAAAGACATCCCACATTTCTGCGCCGCCATGCGCACGAACCGCATCACCGGCCTGAACATCATCGGCCTGCGCCGCCAGGGATTTACCGCCGAGCAGCGCGCCGCCATCAAGGATCTCTTCAAACTTCTCTTCTGCTCCGGCAAGAACATGACCCAGGCCCTCGCCATCGCCCGCCAGCGCGAGTGGCAGGAGCCCGCGTCGCGACTGCTGGAGTTCGCCAGCGCCCCCTCGAAGCGCGGCATCTGCCCGTGGCGCGGGGAGGTGAGCGGGGAGGATTGAGAGAGGATAGCGATGTTACCGCCGTGACTTGCCCTTGGCCTTGCCGCCGCCGCTCATCTTGGACTTCGGTTCTTTGCCACGCACGCTCATGCGGAAGGGCACGCCGGGGGCGGGCCACTCACTGCGGATGACGGTTTCCAAGAAGCGCAGGTAGCCATCGGTCATCTTCGCGGCGCGGTTGGCAAAGAGGATGAAGTGCGGCACAGGCACTTGATCGCCCTCATGCGTGTCAGCGAGCTGAGTGACGTAGAGGAGCTTGAAGGTGAGCGGGCTACGGCCGAGCGGGCCGGGCGTGTCTTCGATGGCCTTGTGCATGAGGCGATTCAAGACGCCGGTGCCGATGCGTGTCTGCGCGCCACGGCGCACTTCTTCGATCTGCACGAAGAGCTTGCCGATGTTGTCCTTCTCCTTTGCCGAGGTGGCGACGAGCGGGGCGTAGTGCAGGAAGAAGAACTCGCGGCCCATGGTCTCCTTCAGTTCTTCGAGGCGGTCTTTCTGCGACGCGGTGGGATGATACAGGTCGAACTTGTTCATCACCAGAATGCAAGGCTTGCGCTCTTCGAGAATCATCTGGGCGATCTTGCGGTCCTGCATCTTCGCGCCTTCGGCACAATCAATGACGAGCAGGCAGATGTCCGCACGTTTGATGGCCTGGTAGCTGCGCTGGATGGAGAAGATCTCGACGTGGTCTTCCACCTTCGACTGGCGGCGGATGCCCGCGGTATCGATGAGCTGGTAGCGTCTGCCATTGAAGGTGCAGAGGATGTCCAGGCTGTCGCGCGTGGTGCCGGCGACATCACTCACGATGGCGCGCTCCTGGCCGAGGACGGCGTTCACGAGGGAGGACTTGCCCGCATTGGGCCGCCCGACGATGGCGAGCTTCAGCGGACGCGCGGCGTGCTTGGCATCACTGTCCTCGGCGCTCAGCTCTGCCTGCTCCTTCAGTTCCAGGCGCTCGGAGATGATGTCCACGAGATTGTCGATGCCGTAGCCATGCACAGCGCTGACCTCCGCCATCTCATTGAAGCCGAGACGGCCAAACTCACCCGAGCCCATGCGGCGCTTCTCGGAGTCCGCCTTGTTGCAGACGAGGATGACGTGCTTCTTGGTGCGGCGCAGCATGGCCGCCAGCGTCTGGTCGATGGGCGTGATGCCCTCCACCACATCCACGACGAAGAGAAGAAGATCCGCCACTTCGAGCGCGATGTTTGCCTCCACCTGCACCTGCTGGGTGAGGATGTCCTCCGTGTTGGCCCCGATGCCGCCGGTGTCCATGATCTGGAAGACCTCCACCCCGCGCCGACACTCGGCAGTGATGCGGTCACGGGTCACCCCGGCCAAGTCATGGACGATGGAGATGTTCATGCCGGCGAGGCGATTGAAGAGAGCGGACTTGCCCACATTTGGGCGGCCTACGATGGCGACGGTTTTCATTTTCTGGCGACGAGACGGGTTTGGTTGGCCTGCTCTTCGATGGCTGCGGGCGAAAGTCAACCGCCGGCGGCTCTGCAACAGACCGCCAAATCGGTTGCACATCCATCATCTCCTCCTATTCTCCGCCCTTCACCGACTACCCCGTGGTGTAATGGTAACACAGGAGATTTTGATTCTCTCGTTTAAGGTTCGAGTCCTTACGGGGTAACCACCAAGCGACAATGACCCGCTTCCGCCCCTGCATCGATCTCCATTCCGGTAAGGTAAAACAAATCGTCGGCTCCACGCTGAGCGACACGGGTGCCGGACTGAAAACGAACTTCGTGAGTGATCGAGACGCCGCCTGGTATGGCGAACTCTATGCCCGTGACCAGCTCAAAGGCGGCCATGTCATCATGCTCGGCCCGGACAATGAAGTGGCCGCCAAGTCCGCCCTCGGTGCCTTCCCAGGAGGACTGCAGCTCGGCGGCGGCATCCGCCCCTGCAATGCGGAAGAGTATCTCACCGCCGGTGCCAGCCATGTCATCGTCACCAGCTACCTTTTTGAAACCGACGGCACCTTTTCCGAGACACGGCTGAACAAGATGGTCGCCGCTGCGGGCAAAGAGCGGCTCGTCATCGACCTGAGCTGCAAGGCTACTGGCAGCGGCTGGACCGTCGCCATGAATCGCTGGCAGACGCTCACGGATCTGCACGTCACACCGGAAACGCTGAAGCACCTCGCCGCGCACTGCGATGAGTTTTTGATCCATGCCGTCGATGTCGAGGGCAAGTGCGAAGGCATCGACGAAGAGTTGGTCACCTTTCTCGGCCAGCACAGTCCGGTTGCCATGACCTACGCCGGCGGCATTCATCGCCTTGAGGATCTGCATCGCATCCAGGAGCTGAGCGGAGGTCGGGTCGATGCCACCGTGGGCAGCGCGCTTGATCTTTTCGGCGGCACTGGCGTTCGCTATGCAGATTTGCTCAGCTTCAACCGTAGAACTCTCCCCGCATGAAAATCATCCGTTACTCCGACTCCTCCGGCCACATCCACCACGCCGCCCAGCAATCCGACGGCTCCGCGCTCGTCATTGAAGGCGACATCTTCGGCGCTCACAGCGTCACAGATCGCAAGGCCGATGTCGCCAAGCTGCTCGCCCCAGTCGAGCCCCGCATCATCCTTTGCATCGGCCTGAACTACAAATTCCACGCGGAGGAGAGCGGTATGGCCATCCCCCAGCATCCAGTGCTTTTCATCAAGAATCCCGCTGCGGTGCAGAACCCCGGTGATCCCATCCTGCTGCCCTCCGTCTTGAAGAGCGACAGCGTCGATTACGAGTGCGAGCTCGCCGTCGTCATCGGCAAAGCCGCCCGCAATGTCAGCAAGGCAGACGCTCTCGACTATGTGCTCGGCTACACCTGCGCCAATGACGTCAGCGCACGCGACTGGCAGAAGAACGGCGGCGGTGGCCAGTGGTGCCGTGGCAAGACTTTTGACACCTTTTGCCCGCTCGGCCCCGTGCTGGTAACCACCGATGAGATCCCGAACCCCAACGCGCTCGGCATCAAGACCATCCTCAATGGCGAAGCCGTGCAGGACTGGAACACGAACGACATGATCTTCGATGTGCCCACCCTCATTGAGTTCCTCAGCGCGGACACCACCCTGCTCCCCGGCACCGTCATCATCACCGGCACACCGCAGGGCGTCGGCATGGCACGCAAGCCCCCGCTTTGGATGAAAGCTGGCGACAGCGTCACCATCGAGATCGAGGGCATCGGCAGTCTGACCAATCCCGTCCAGCAGGCGTAAATGTAAAAGCGCGTTGCAAACACAGCCGACTCGCTTCTCATTCCCATCCCCACCCAACTCAAACCTACCATGAAAACCCAACTCCCGACTCTAGCTGCCTTCGTCATCGCGTTCGCAGGCCTGACCGGAATCAACCAAGCCCAGGAGACCCCCAAACCCGTGAGTGACGCCAAACCCGTAAAAATCGTGATGGAGACCAGCAAAGGCACCATCGAACTCGAACTCGATCCCGTGAAAGCGCCGATCACCGTCGAAAACTTCGTCAAGTATGCCAAAAAGGGCCACTACGACGGCACCATCTTCCACCGCTGCATCCCCGGCTTCATGATCCAGGGCGGCGGCTTCACCCCCGACATGAGCCAAAAAGCGGTCGATGCCCCCATCGCCATCGAGTCCAAGAACGGCCTCAAGAACGACCGTGGCACCATCGCCATGGCCCGCACCAGTGATCCCAACAGCGCCACCAGCCAGTTCTTCATCAACGTGAAGGACAACGCCAACCTCACCTACCCCAGCTTCGACGGCCACGGCTATGCGGTCTTTGGCAAAGTCACCAAGGGTCTGGAAATCTGTGACGCCATCGTCAGCGTGCCCACCGGCCGCGTCGGCCCCCATGGCGATGTGCCGAGTGAGCCCATCCTGATCAAGAGCGTGAAGGTCGGCGAATAATCGCCCCCAGAGACTTCATCTGAAGCGGAGCCCGGTTTCCCCGGCTCCGCTTTTTTGTGGGCCTCGCCCTTGACGAGGTAGAGACAAGCGGACTGTCGCCACACCTACCCTACAAAGATACGGATTTGGTTCATCCTTCGCAGTGCTGCTACCGAGAATGGAAACGCTCTCACAAGGTGGCTTGCCATTCCCCTGCCCTCTGCTCACACTCGGCTCATGTTCTGGAGATTGATCTCGGCTTTGATTCTTCTGTTTTGGGCGGTGATGACAGGGCTCATCATCCGAGACACCTATTTCCCTGATCACTCGCGCTTCGCGGAAGTGCCGGTGCCTTTTGTCTTTGACCTCTTTTTGGACGAGGCCGCAGCCTTTAACAACACGCTGCATCTTTATCAGGGGAAGGAGAAGATGGGACACGCGACCTTTGCCCTGCGTCGTCTCGATGAGAATATCGAGCCGGTTTATGTGCTCGTCGCCAATGGCTCGATCACGCTGCCTACAGCGAAGGAGAAGACGGAGGCGGGCTTTCGGCTGAGTGGCGAACTCATGGCGGCGGAGCGCTGGCGGCAGTTCGCGGTCCACATCAATTCGCCCGAGACAAACACAGAGGCTGACATGGCCTGGAAAGAGGGGGACACGATGCCGCACCTGGAGGTGAAGAAGGCCGGTCAGGTGGTGATGAACACGGCGATGGCGAAGGGGATGCTGGACAATCCCACCACCGCCGGCTGGATCACCCAGATACTGCCCATGAGCAGCCTGCCGCAAGCTTCAGCGATGCGCCTCCATGCGCGTGAAGGCCGCCTGGATCTCGCGGGCAAACAGCGCCGCTGCTACATCGTCACGGCCACGTTGATGCAGGGCTATGAAGCGCAGCTTTTCTTCACCGAGATCGGCGAACTGGCGCGGGTGGAACTGCCGGGAGGATATCGCCTCATCGAGCCGATGATGCATGGTTTGGAACCCGGGATGAAGACGGATTTTTGAGCGCGCCCTTTACCTCCGGCTCGGAGCTGCCACGATCGCGTCCATCTCCGCGATCATCTCCTTCAGCTTCTCCGGGTTTGCAGCACCCACGTCCTTCGTCTCCGCCGCATCCTCCGGCAGATGATAGAGGCGATACGGGCCGTCGGCGTCAGGACGCTTCTTTTTCGACACGACTGCTTTGGAAGTGCCTTTGTTCCTCAGGCGCAGCAGCTTCCACTCGCTCATGCGCAGGCCGAGGTTCAGGCCGTTGTTATCTTGTTGGAGCAGGTGGTCACGGCCTTTCGCGCCGGGTTCGCCGAGCAGGGCATGGAACATGTTGTTCAAAGTGGCATAACACGCTCTAGAACCCAACTTCCATCACTTCTTCTCAAACACCACCTTCCCGCTCTTCAGCGTCGCGGTGATGTGATCGCCGTCTTTGAAGCCGCCTTCGAGGACGGCGAGGCTCAGTGGATCAAGGAGGTGCTTTTGGATGGCGCGTTTGAGGGGGCGGGCGCCGAAGACGGGATCGAATCCGGCGTCGGCGAGATGGCGGGTGGTGTCGTCGGTGACGAGGAGGTGGATGTTCTGCTTCGCGAGGCGGTCGATGACGCGCTGGAGCTGGATCTTGACGATCTGGTCGAGCTGCGCGGCGTCGAGGCGGTCGAAGATGACGATTTCGTCGATGCGGTTGAGGAACTCGGGGCGGAAGAACTGCTTGAGGCTGTCGCGCACCAAGGCATCGCGCTGCTCAGGATTGCTGACATCTTGGATGGCGGCGCTGCCGATGTTGCTGGTCATGATGAGGACCGTGTTCTTGAAATCGACCGTTCGGCCCTGGCCGTCGGTGATACGGCCGTCGTCGAGCACTTGAAGCAGCGTGTTGAAGACATCCGGGTGCGCTTTTTCGACCTCGTCGAACAAGACGACGCTGTAAGGACGGCGGCGCACGGCCTCACTGAGCTGGCCGCCTTCTTCATAACCGACATAGCCGGGAGGTGCGCCGATCAAACGGCTGACACTGTGCTTCTCCATGTATTCGCTCATGTCGATGCGCGTCATGGCGCTGTCGTCGTCGAAGAGGAACTCGGCGAGCGCTTTGCAAAGCTCCGTTTTGCCGACGCCGGTGGGGCCAAGGAAGAGGAAGCTGCCAATCGGGCGGTTTTCATCCTGAATGCCAGCACGCGCGCGACGCACGGCATTGCTGACGGCGGTGATGGCGTCCTTCTGACCGATGACGCGTTTACCGAGGCGTTCCTCCATCTTTACGAGCTTCGAGCGCTCGCCCTCTTGCAGGCGTGAGACGGGAATGCCGGTCCAGTTTGCCACGACGCGGGCGATGTCTTCTTCGGTGACTTCTTCACGCAGCAAGGTGTGTGCAGCACGGGGTTCTTTGTTCTCCGTGGATGTGGCGGCGAGCTTCTTTTCGAGATCAGGGATGAGTCCGTATTGGATCTCACCGGCACGACCGAAGTCGCCACGGCGCTGTGCCTGCTCCTGCTCGGTGCGGAGGCGTTCAAGTTCTTCCTTCATCTTGCGACCAACCTGAACAGATTCCTTTTCCTTCATCCATTGAGCCTTGAGTGCCGAGGAGCTTTCTTTGAGATCGGCGATCTCCTTGTCGAGCTTGGCGAGACGGGCTTTGGAAGCCGCGTCCTTCTCTTTCTTCAAAGCCTGGCGCTCCATCTCGCCCATCATGACCTGGCGCTCGATCACGTCGATCTCCGTCGGCATGGAGTCGAGCTCGATCTTGATGCGGCTGGCGGCCTCATCGACGAGGTCGATGGCTTTGTCCGGCAGGAAGCGGTCAGTGATGTAACGATTGCTCAGCGTGGCGGCGGCAATAATGGCGTTGTCTTGAATGCGCACGCCGTGGTGGACCTCGTAGCGCTCCTTGAGACCACGTAGGATGGCGATGGTGTCCTCAACGCTCGGTTCGCCGACCTTCACCGGCTGGAAACGACGCTCCAATGCGGGGTCTTTTTCGATGTGCTTGCGATACTCATCCAGCGTGGTCGCACCGACACAGCGCAGCTCACCACGAGCGAGCTGCGGCTTCAAAAGATTGCCTGCGTCCATCGCGCCCTCGGCTTTGCCCGCGCCGACGATGGTGTGCAGCTCGTCGATGAAGAGAATGATCTCGCCTTCGCTCGAAGTGACCTCTTTGAGGAAGGCTTTGAGGCGCTCCTCGAACTCGCCACGAAACTTCGCACCGGCCATCATGCCGCCGAGGTCCATGCTGATGAGCTTTTTGCCCTTCAGCGAATCCGGCACGTCACCCGCGACGATGCGCCGCGCGAGTCCTTCGGCGATGGCGGTCTTTCCGACTCCGGGCTCGCCGATGAGCACAGGATTATTCTTTGTGCGGCGGCTGAGCACCTGCATGACGCGGCGTATTTCTTCATCGCGTCCGATGACGGGATCGATCTTCCCAGCCTTCGCGCGGGCAGTGAGATCAGTGCCGTATTTCTCCAGCGTCTGATATTTGCCCTCGGGGTCCTGATCGACCACGCGCTGGCTGCCGCGAACGGCGGTGAGCGCCTTCGAGACGGTGTCATAGGTCAGTCCGGCCTGTTTGAGCGCGTCGGACAGCTCCGTCTTCGTTTTGAAAAGAGCCAGGATGATGTGCTCGACGCTCAAATACTCGTCCTTGAGCTTCTTCTGCTCGTCCTCGGCCTTCGTCATGAGCTCGCGGAACTCGTTCGAGAGGTAGAGGCCGCCGGAGCCGCCGCTGACCTTCGGCAGCTTGGCCAGCACGCCCTCGACGCCGCTCTTCAAAGCCTGAGCGGCCGCCGGATTCACTGCCGCTTTCGAAAACAGCGGCGTGGCGATACCTCCCTCCTGTTCGAGCAGGGCGAGGAGTAGGTGAGCGGGTTTCAGTTCCTGCTGTCCATGTCGTGTGGCGAGGGACTGGGCGGCATTGAAGGCTTCTTGGAGCTTAACGGTGAATTTTTCGGGGGACATGGTTGATCAGGTGGTTGGTTGTTTGTCCTATGGCTATGCTTGTAGTGTGCCATCATGCCCCGACAGAGTGCCATCCCTGTATTGGCAAGGGTTTGGCGTGCATTGCCACCTCAATCTGAGCTTTGTCACACTACCTATTTTGTCACCTTTGAGGCGGGCAATTGTGCCGGGCCGTCTCAAAAAACACTTTCGGGCTGGCGTGTTGTTTGCATACGAACGAGGGGGAACTTAGAATCGTCATCACCATGCCACAGCCCACCATTGCCATCATCGGAGCCGGACTATCCGGACTCGCTTGTGCGCGTTTGTTGGCAAAGGCGGGACATCCTTTCACCCTTTATGAAGCGGCGGACGGTGTCGGCGGCAGAGTGAGATCGGACCGAGTCGATGGATTCACGCTGGATCGAGGCTTCCAGGTCCTGCTCACCGCCTACCCCGAGGCACGGCGTGTGCTCGACTATGAAGGACTCGAGCTCTGCCCTCTCTACCGAGGTGCGAATGTTTATTTCAAAAACCGCCTCCACCGGCTGGCTGACCCCTTCCAGCACCCAATCGATGCCCTCAAGAATCTCCGGGATGACTTCATCCCCTGGCGGGACAAATGGCAGACGCTCGTCCTGTGGAAAGAATCTGCCGGAACCAAGACTGTCGAGCGCAGACTGCCTGAAATGAAGACTGAAGACTATCTTCGGAGCTTCGGCTTCAGCGAGGCGATGATCGACCGCTTCTTCCGCCCCTTCTTCGGTGGTGTGTATTTGGAAAAAGACCTCCGCACCTCTGCACGGATCTTTCTTTTCCTCTACGCCATGTTCCGGCAAAGCGGAGCAGCCATCCCGGCACATGGCATGCAGGCCATTCCCGACCAACTCGCCGTCTCCCTGCCCCCCGGCTCGCTCCGGCTCAACTCGCCTGTCAGCGCCGTGCGCAGTGGTGAAGTCACCCTTTCCACCGGCGAGGTCATCCATGCAGATCACATCATCCTCGCGGTGAGTGAAGATGTGGCGCATCGCCTGCTGCCAGAGACTGGCGTGGAAAAACCAAAGCCAGGACGCAGCACCACTTGCCTATATTTCAGCACAGACCAGACGCTGCCACGCGAGCCGATCCTCTACCTCGATGGCGACAATCGCGGCCCCGTGAACAACGCCTGCATCCTCAGCAATGCCGCTCCTGGACTGGCACCCAAAGGTCAGCATCTCATCAGCACCAGCATCATTGGTCTGCCCTCCAGCAATGAACTCGAAGATGTGGTTCGCGAGCAAATGACGCGCTGGTTTGGCCCCGGTGCACGCCAGTGGAAGCACCTGCGCACCTACCAGATCCGCAATGCCCAGCCTGAAGGCCGCCAGCTCAAACTCGGTGATGAAGCACTGAGCACCGTGCTGGAACCTGGCCTGTATCGCTGCGGAGATTATGTGGAGGATGCCTCCATCAACGGCGCTCTCATGAGTGGCCGCAAAGCCGCCGAAGCCGTGCTTGCCAGCCTGTAGGCGTGCTCGCCAGAGCACGATCCACCGCATTCTGGCGAATGCGCCTACACCTACTCTGAAAGACCTCACGCCTCTGACCCGTGGCAGTCTTATCATGATTTCGCGACTGTTGCTCACTCTGCCCTTGCTGCTGCTCCTCAACACCATCGCCACCGCAGCCACTTTTCGGGCCGGTGTCGCCACCGTGGACATTTCGCCCACGGAGTTCCCGCGCATCATCGCGGGCGGGTTTCTCGAAGGACGGGGCGAAAGGCTCGCGGACAAACTCTTCGTGCGCAGTTTTGTGCTCGACGATGGGAAGATGAAGATCGCCTTCGCCATTGTGGACACGTGCATGATGGAGCAGTCGCTCATTGATGAGGCCAAAGGCATCGCGGCGAAGCAGTGCGGCATCCCGGTGGACCGCATGATGGTCAGCGCCACGCACACGCATTCCGCACCGGCGGCGATGGGTTGCCTCGGCACGCGAAAGGACACCGTGTATGCGAAATTCCTCACGCCCAAGATCGCCGAGGCCATCGTGGCGGCGAATGCGGCGCTGCAACCGGCGCGCATCGGCTGGGGCTCGTTCGATGACTGGGAGCACACGCACAACCGCCGCTGGATTCGCCTGCCGGGCAAGGAGGTCGTCGATCCCTTCGGCCAGCCCACGGGCCGTGCGAACATGCATCCCGGCTACCTCAGCAAGGACGTCGTCGGCCCCAGCGGCCCGGTGGACCCGCAGCTCAGCGTCATCGCGCTGCAAACGCTCGATGGCAAATCGCTCGGCGTGCTCGCGAACTACTCGCAGCACTACTTTGGCACCGCGCCAGTCTCCGCCGACTACTTTGGCCTCTTCTGCAAACACCTCGCCGCGAAAATGGGCCAGCA
>Ga0209480_10002547_pt1 | contig 12396 bp, 13 predicted proteins | sample JI61114C2DNA_FD_187501 | JGI IMG/M metagenome (GOLD analysis project Ga0209480, IMG submission 187501) | Wastewater effluent complex algal communities from Wisconsin, to seasonally profile nutrient transformation and Carbon sequestration -... | ecosystem: Engineered > WWTP > Effluent > Algae...
TTTCGGCCAAGCTGACGTTTGCCAGTCTGGCCGAATTTCCAGGACTAGCTCGAAAAACCCCCGCCGGACTTTCAGTTCGAGCGGGGGTTTTGGCGCGACAATTTCAGCTTGAAAACTCAGGCGCCGCTGCCGCCTTTGCTGCGGCCGGCACGACTTAGCGCGATTAGTTCGATGATGCCCCAGAGCACAGTGCTGCCAATGGCCAGGACAGGGTGGGCGAAGGTTTTCCGAAAAATGTTGACCATGATGGCTGCTCCCTAAAAACTCACCAGGCCGCCACGACAAGCCAACCGCAGTCGAAAAAGTCGTCGATGATTTTCTCGATATTGATCCATTTCAGCGTCATGATAAGTTCATCCTTTATCCCGTTGATGGCTGCTACGATACCAAGCGAATGTTAAGCATCCTTTTCAGCTTGATGACTTGGCTGTCATGAAGCGGCGGCAATTTTTGCCAACGACATCGGTCAGATTCAGTTTTCTATTTTTCAAGGCGATCCGAAATTGCGAGACGTGGCGCACAGCGAACTCAATGAATTGATCGAGCTGGAAAACATTATTCGCGATGGCGGCAGTCATCTGTCGACGCAGGTCGCCTGCGAGGTTTCAGCCGGGCCGCAGCGTTTCCCCATCCATGTCATCGCTCTGGGCAACCCGAGTCCGGATGTGCCGGTCGTTGGTTTTTTCGGCGGTTTCCATGGCCTGGAAAGAATCGGCACGGAAGTCGTCATGGCCTACCTGCGCAGCCTGGTCAGTCGTCTTGAGTGGGACAGCGTGCTGCATCGGCAACTCGAATCCGTGCGTCTGGTCTTCATGCCCATCGTCAATCCCGGCGGGATGTGGCGCGGCACCCGGGCTAATCCGAACGGGGTTGACCTGATGCGCAACGCGCCCCTGGCGGCGACGGAAAAAGTACCGTTTCTCTTTGGCGGGCAGCGCATCAGCGCCCGCTTGCCGTGGTATCGCGGTCTTGAAGGTGCGCCGATGGAGCCGGAGAATATTGCCGTCTGCGCCGTTGTCGAGAAGGAGTTGCTGGGCAGAAAGTTCAGCATCGCCCTGGATTGCCATTCCGGATTCGGCATCAACGACCGCCTCTGGTTTCCCTACGCCCATACCACGCAGCCGATCGGGCATTTGCCCGAGATGCATGCGCTGATGGAAATTTACGGCCAGACCCACCCCAACCATCGCTACGTCTTTGAACCGCAAAGCCGCCAGTACCTCGCTCACGGCGACATTTGGGATTATCTCTACCAACGCGCGAGTACCCTCCCGGAACGGACTTTTCTGCCGCTGACCCTGGAGATGGGCTCGTGGATGTGGGTCAAGAAAAACCCCCGGCAACTGTTCTCCCGTCATGGGATTTTCAATCCGCTGATCGAACACCGCCAACAACGGGTGCTGCGCCGGCATCTCAGCTGGCTTGATTTTCTTTCCCGGGCGGCTTGCGGCTACCCGCGCTGGATTCCCACCGAGAGCGCCCGCGAGCAACACCGTCAGGCGGCCCTGCAACGCTGGTATCGGACGGAGATCCGGTGAGTACCTGGATTTTCCTACGTGGCCTGACCCGGGAAAGCCGGCACTGGGGTTCGTTTCCGGAAACCTTTCGCCAGACCTTGCCGGATGCCGACGTGCATGCCATCGACCTGCCGGGCAATGGCCGCCTGCATCGGCAGAAAAGCCCGGCGGACGTCGCGGAGATGGCGGAAAGCTGCCGCGCCCAACTGCTCGCCAGCGGCATCCCGCCGCCCTACCACGTGCTGGCCATGTCGCTCGGCGCCATGGTGACCATTGACTGGGCAGCGCGCCACCCGGAAGAAATTCGCGCTTGCATCCTGATCAACACCAGCCTGCGTCCGTTCAGCCCTTTCCATCAGCGCCTCAAGCCCGGCAACTACCTGCCGCTGATCAAACCCCTGCTCACCGGCGCCAGCGCCGGTGACTGGGAACGGACAATCCTGCAACGGACCAGCCGCCATGCCGCACGTCCGGCATCGCTTCTCAACGACTGGACGGCCTTTCGCACCGAATCCCCGGTCTCTTTCCGCAATGCCTGCCGGCAGTTGCTGGCGGCTGCCCGCTACCGGGCGCCGCTCCAGCCACCGGCTTCGCCGATGCTGGTGCTGGCGAGCCAGGCGGACGGCCTGGTCGACCCGCGTTGTTCACGCGGGCTGGCGGCACGTTGGCAGGCGGCTTTTGCCGAACATCCAACCGCGGGACATGATATTCCGCTGGACGACGGCGTATGGGTTGCCGAGCAGATCAGTCGCTGGCTTGAGACGCTGGATCAGTCTCATCCTTAGCGGCTGCTGATCCTTATTGCCCACAACCAAATCAGAGGTGATCCCGTGTTGCGGGCTGAGGTCGTCAACATGATGGAATACGTAACGCAATCACTCGTTTGAAATATTTTTGCAACACCTCGCGGCAATAATCATCCCGGTCAACGAGCGACAAATCACTTGGGTTGGCAAGGTGGGTGGGCTGGTTTTTGGTTCGGCCGACAAGTTCAATGCGCCGTGTGGCGTTTTGATGATGGCGCGGAAGGCGCGATTTATGGAAGGAGCAAAACAATGATTGAACAACAAAGAGACAACGCACTGAAACTCTGCGCTGACCATGGCATAACCGTCCGCCCCTACGCTGGCGGCTGGTGGCTGGTCAGTGAAAAGATCAACCGGGTCGTGGGTGAGTTGGCTGGCCTATGTGCATCTGACCTGAATCCTTTACTGATAATGGCGCGTTAAAAGCCTGAGAAATCGTGAATTGCGAAGCCGGGGCAACCCGGCTTTTTTTGTTTCACTCAGTAAGGCGCACGCACAGGGCGGTGAAATTTCTCTATTCGCCCGTCAAATGGGAGGGTGCTGTGTCCTTGAGCATACGCGGCTCATGCCTTGCAACTTTTTTGCTGCTGATCTCGATTAATGTCTATGCCTATGATGTTCCTGGCTGCGCATCGAGCATTGGAGAACTTCGTACTTTGGTTGGCGACCCCTTGTTTTCCAGCCGCTGGGTGGAAGTCTCGATGGACGATGGCAAGCCGATGGTGGTTTCGATCATCGAGCGCAACGGAAAACTGTTACTCGAATTCATAAAAACCGGCGAGGGCATGTGGGCCGTGATATCAGGTGTCATCTGCAAATCCGGCGTTGATCTTGAGGCGCGGATGTCCAAAGAGCAGATTGTCTTGGGCCCTCCCGCGAATTGGGTGGTAAGTCTCGCAATTGCCAATGGTGGCATTTTTACAATGCGCCGTCGCTTGGCAAACCAGTTGCAAATCGAAACTCAGGGCTGGAGTGGGCGCTTCATTCCCACGGCAATAAACTGATGATGCGTTCAAAATGCGTAGCCTGGCCAAGTCACAAGCCTGTCACTTGAGCAGCGTAACCTCCAGCAGATGATATTTAGCAGATAGAAGCCCTTCCGATGCAGGCTGAAAACATCTCGAATCTCGTCGATACGCCGGCTAGTCAGGTCGGGCGGCAATTCGTTTTCATCAAGGACGACTGTTTGCAAGAGGCACCGACAGTTCTCAGCCTGCTCAGATCGATGCCGCCAACCTTGCCAGATACCTGTTGTGAAGAGGTTATGAGCCGCTTTCTGGTGGATTCGGCGATCTATGCCTTACCGGTGGTTGATGCCGAATACAGACCGGTGGCGCTGGTCGACCGCAGGGGTTACATCGAATTCTTCACCAAGCCGTTCAGCCGGGAGATTTTCGGGCGCGAGGGTATCCATGCTTTTTTGAACTCGGGGCATTACCACGCCTCCATCCCGATCATTGTTGAGGATTACTGCAGCGTCGAGGATGCCGCCCAGATCATCATTGCCTCCGGCATCGAGCATCTGGTCAGCGGTTTTATGGTGACAAATCATGGTCGCTACGTCGGGGTTGCCAACGGCCACGACCTGCTCAACCTGATTACCCAGTGCAAGCAGGCTGAACTGTATTTTCTGGCGCATTACGACCCGCTGACCGGCGTGCCAAACCGCACCCTGCTTAACGACCGGATCAGCCAGGCTTGTCTGGATGCCGACCGTAAAGGAAACTCGGTCGCTCTGTTGTTCATCGACGTCGACCACTTCAAGCAGATAAACGATTCGCTCGGCCACCGTGCCGGCGATGCCGTATTGCGCGCCCTGGTCACCCGCCTCAAGACGGCCGCCCGGAAGTCCGACACCGTGGCCCGCATTGGTGGCGACGAGTTCATCATCATGATGGAAGCAGTGGCCGACCCCGGCAACACCAACGATGTCGCGCAACGCCTGGTTGAATCGATGCTGCCGCCCTTCGAGTTGCTCGGTCACTCGCTGATCGTGACGGTCAGCATCGGCATTGCCATCTACCCGGGCGACGACCGTGACCTCAGCCGTCTGCTGGCCAAGGCTGATTCCGCGATGTACGAAGCCAAGGCCAACGGACGCAACGGTTTCCGGATGTATAGCGAAGCCAGTGCCGGCTACAATCCTGCCCGGCTTTCGCTCGAAAGCGATTTGCGGCAGGCCGTCGGCCGCAACGAAATGTCGCTCGTTTTCCAGCCCCAGATCGATTTTGCCACTGGTCGGATTCAGGGGGTCGAGGCCTTGCTGCGCTGGCAACACCCGACACGGGGGGCAATTTCCCCGATGGAATTCATCCCGGTGGCTGAAGAGAGTGGCTACATCGTCCAGCTCGGCGAATGGGTCATGCGACGTGCCTTCTGGCAGATCGGCGAGTGGAAGGCAAAGGGGCTGCCGCCGATTCGCGTGGCGATCAACGTTTCCGCAGTGCAATTCCACCAGAGCAACTTTACCGAAGTACTCGCCGATGCTCTCACTGATTTCGTAGTCCATCCACAACTCATAGAGCTGGAACTCACCGAGAGCGTTCTCATGCACAACGTTGAGGGAGTGCTCACCAGCCTTAAGCGAATCAAGGCGATGGGGGTCCGCCTCGCCATTGACGATTTCGGCTCCGGCTTCTCCAGCCTCAACTATCTGCGCCGTTTTCCGATCGACCGGCTGAAAATCGACCAGTCATTTGTCCGTGATATCGAAAAAACACCTGCCAACGAATCGATTACCCGCTCGATTATCGCGCTCGCTGAAAGCCTTTCGCTCGAAGTGATCGCCGAAGGTATCGAGAAAGAAAGCGAAAAGGAAACTCTTAAAAAACTCGGCTGCATGGAAGGGCAAGGCTATTATTTTTCGTTGCCGTTGCTGGCTGACGATTTGTGTATCTGGCTCTCGTCCTGAGCCGGGGGCACTATTTCCCTGTTTTTGCTGGTCGACCGCAGCACTCTCCGCTTTGCCCACTTCCCACAGGATGCAGGACTACGCTAACCAGCGCGTTGCAGCGCAGCTTCGATGTCGACAGCATCGATCTGGTTGGAATCAAGAAAACGTTCGGCGAACCGCAAATGCACGCCACTACGCAGAAAAAGCTCAAACAGCTCGCGGTCAAGATGACCCATCCGCACATAGTCAGCGAGCAGGTCGACGGATTCCGAAAGGAGCTTGCCCGTTTTGTAAGGGCGGTCTGACGCGGTAAGTGCCTCGAAGATATCGGCGATGGCCATCATGCGCGCCTGCGGGGTCATTGATGCGGCGCTCAGGCCGCGTGGGTAGCCACTGCCATCGAGATGCTCGTGATGATTCCCGGCGATATCGGGTACGTCCTTGAGGTACTCGGGAAAAGGCAGTCCGCGCAGCATGATGATGGTCTGGACGATGTGATTGTTGATCAGAAAGCGCTCTTCATCGGTCAGCGTGCCGCGGTTGACCGAGAGGCAGTGCAATTCACCGAGGTTCAGGCGGAAGCGTGCCACCTTGATTTTGAAGTCGGACGGTAGCTGGCTGCCGGCCTCGTGCGGGATGCGGTGATCCTCGCGGTCGGCGATCAGCGGCTCGGTCACCGGCAGTAACGGCGCCGGCAGGCGATCCTTGCGACGCTTTTCGATCTGGGAAATGCCCAGCCGATCGTCAAGGGTGCGCCGCCAGGTTCGGCCAGCGATCCTGCCCAGCCGCACTCGCGCCTGCTCCGCAAATTTTTCGCCACCGATGTTGCAGGAGGCGACGAAAGCAAAATCATCATCGAGCGCTGCCAGTTCGGCATCGCGCGCCATGCGCAGTGCCGCTTCGTCGCCACCCTCGGCCACCCCCTGCCAGTAGGCGAGTTCGGCATCGCGCTTCAGCACCTCAAAGCGCGTGCGAATTTCGTGGATACGGTCGGTGAGCGTTTCCAGCTTGGTCGCCTTGTCGACGACGAATTCCGGGGTCGTCAGCTTGCCGCAATCGTGCAGCCAGGCGGCAATGGTCAGCGTTTCCCATTCGTCTTCGTTCAGGTTGAAGTCGCTGAACGGGCCGCTATCGCTTTCGCAGGCGGCCTTGGCCAGCATCAGCGCCAATTCCGGCACGCGCTGGCAGTGGCCGCCGGTGTAGGGCGACTTGGCGTCGATGGCGCCGGCCATGACGCGTATTATCGCGTCAAGCAAGGCCTTCTGCGCCCGGATCAGGCGCTGGTTGTCGATGGCCACGGCAAGCGTGCCGGAAAGGGCATTCACGAAAGCCGCCTGCTCGCTACTGAAATCGGCTTCAACCGCTGACTTGACCAGGAAAAGGACGCCGATGGTCTTGTTTTCGCGATTGCTCAAGGGCATCGCCAGAAATGAGACGGTGTGGCCGGGGAAGCGGGCGCCGATCCAGCCGAGCCCGGCGGGTAAGCCGCTGGCGGCAAGCCGTCCGGTGCTCATTTTCCCTTGCCGGCAGGCGTCACGCAGTGGGTGGTTCAAGCCGTCACCAGCCACCTTGATTACTGGTGGCTCTTTGCGCAGTTTGGCCAGGTCGACGCTCTGCCAGGCGGCGGGGTGTAACTCAGTGCCGCCCTCATCCATCAGATAGACCGCGCCAGCATCGGCTTGGGCGGCGCCCACGGTCTGGGTGATCAGGCCGTCGAGCAAGCGCTGGAAATGACGTTCCGCCGATAGCTGTGAAGCGATATCGAGAAACTGGCGAATCGTCGAGCGCATGCCAGCGATTGACTGGGCAAGGTCATCGACTTCCAGAACGAAGGAGCGCACCTCGCGATCCTCGAATTTGAAGAGGCGAATGGCGCGCGCGTCCGCCGAGAGGTTGCGCAGGCTGAGCGAAATGCGATGCGCTATCCACCAGGTGACTGGAACGGCGACCAGCAGCACCGCCAGCATCGACAGGATTGCGTACAGCCGCAGCGTTCGCATGCCGGCCAGCAATTCATCATGCGGTGCGGCCATGATCAGGAACAGCGGGTCGCCATCGGCAAGTTCGGCAGTGACCGTCAGCGTTTCCCAGTCGCGTCCTTCGCTGCTCAAGGTTTGTGCGCCGCTGCCCCGGTTCGCGCCGGCAAATGCTTTCGCCAGAATGGGCATATCCATAGTCGTCAAGGTGGGCAGTTGCAGCGGTTTGCCGTCGGCCATGGCCCAGGCCCCGTGCGAGGCGGCAAGTACGTTCCCCGAATGATCGGTCAGGGCCAGTTGGGCCGATGGGGAGGTCCGCTGGCGTGACAGCGATGCCGAGAGATCCTTCAGCGCCAGGTCAGCCCCAATCACCGCTTTGCGGTCCGGCGTGGCTTGAGCGATGGCAAAGCCGATTTCGTGTGAAGACAAGGAGAAAGCCTGAGTCCGAATCAGGCCGGAGTGCGCCAGAGCGGCATGAAACCACGGCAAGTCGTGTGGGGAATGCCGGGTTGTGGCGCGTGAGGACAGAAGGGTCATCGCTTCGTCGTAGAAGCGGACGCTACTTCCGCTGTCGCCCGGCGTTGAAATCTGCACCATGTAAGCCGTGCCAGCCGGCGCACGCTCGGCGCGCCGAGCCGCGGCGAAATCCAGGCGCCGGATGTAAAACAGCCCGCCATCGGCAAAGCCGACGTAGATTGCCGAGAGCATGGGGGTCAAATCCAGGGCGCGGCGGATCAGGGGCAGGCTGTTCAGTTGCCCATCCGGGCCGCCCGCGGCAGAGGAGGGGCTCTGCGCCAGCAAGGCGACCAGCGTACGGATCGGTTCGTGGGTGGCGCGCAACTCTGCTTGCGCTTCGCGCGCCGAGCTTTCAAAAAGATTGCCCACTACATTCAATACGAGTTTTCGCGCATTTATGTAGTCGACCGCAGCAATCAACATGCCGGTCGAAAGCACAATGGCCGTGAACAGCACACCGATGAATACATGCAACGGATAACGACTGTGCTGTGCTGAAGAGGCTTTGGTCAGGATGGGTCTCGACTCGAATAATCGCCAAAGACTGAGTCGTCATCCTGTGCGGGCAAGGCGGGCGCGGTGAGCGACTCCAGATCAAGCGTGTGACAGAGCCGCTGGCTCAACTCGGCGGGCGTTTTTGCAATGACATCATCCGGGATGTCGAAGCCATCCACCAGTCGCTCGAAGTCCTCGAAACCATAAGCCACCACCAAGGGATGCATTCCGGCTTCGATAGCAGCCGCGTAGTCGCGATACTCATCGCCACAGGCAAACGAGCGTGACGGATTGATGCCGAATTGCCGCCGGAGAGCGCGAAATGTCGGTGTCTTCTCCTCGCCCAAGGGAATGCAGTGCAAAAAATCCAGTCGGTGGTAATCGATGTTGTGTCGCTTCAATACGACGCGGACAGTTTCGTCAGGATCAATGGTGATATTTCGGGAAACCAGCCCGACGCGAATATCAGGTGTGTCGATCAGCGCTTGCAATACGGGCACCATGCCGGGGAAAAAGCTTGCCTCGTTCCGGTAAATCTCGGTGAGGGTATGGATCAGCTGTTTGCGGTGTTCCTTGCTAAATTGGCGATGCAGATTTTTGGGAAATTCGCGCAGTCCACCCAGGTATTTCAGCAGCTTGCGCCGCCGCTGGAAGCGCTGCAAATCGCCGATATCCATGCCGTGGAAGGCGAAGGCGCGTTCCACGGCATGAAATGAATCGATCAAGGTGCCATCGACATCAAAAATTACCAGTCTGTCTTTACTGCCATACATGGCCGGATAACCTCATCAGTTGGCTGCGATCCGGAATTTGGTCTTCAGCCTGGGTGTTTGCCGCGTAACCATAAACCGGGCATGCGGTACTCGCTTTCGATCAGGGAGCGTCCATTGCAATGCGACAAGTTTAGAGCGGTCGATCAATCAAAATTAGCCCTGCCTTGTTACCGCCGAATGACAAAGCATCTTTAAGTGCAAGTAAATTTCGGCAGCTTCCTCGTCTGGAACCGGGCGCCAAAAAAAGCGGGATTTTTCACGAAAGCGTAAAGAAAGTTCTCGATAATTTCGCGCTTGGTACTAAACATAATGATGTCCTCCTGCGAAAAAATGCGGGAGCAGAGCGAGACAAATGGAGACCAAAAAAATGAAAAAACAACTTGAAAAATATGTCGGACGCGTCGTGCGCTTGAACAAAGCCACCTTCGAGAAAATCAAGGAGCAAGCGGACCGCTCCGGTGAGTTCCTCGAAAACTACTTCCTGGTCGCCTCAGTCAGCCATCAGATGCGCAAGCTGGTTTGTTACGGCTGTAACAAGCGGATTACCGTCTCGTTGTCCGACGTCGCGCTCGTCTGAGTTCGATCGTTTCGCGGCCGTATTAGGTAGCCATATCGGACGGCCGCTCCGCTTGTTGGCTAAAGCCCTCCCAGGCTTGCCAGCGGGGGCTTCGCCAGCATCTTGCCCCAGCGTGAAAGCCGTTGTGGCCACGCTTCTGTTTTTCTTCTCGTTAGCCGCCGCTGCAGATGCCCGCTTTACCATCGCCTGCGAAAAACTGGCGGCCGAAAGCGATATACGGGTTTTATTCGAGGATAGACCACTCACCCGCGACGACAGTCGCAGCCTCGAAGTATTGGCCGGGTCCTTTAAATCTGACCTGACAACGGTGCGACACTGTTTTACGAATGGCTGGCGACTATTTCCGGTTAGCGCCGGCTCACCAGCCAGTCGAGCAACGGAGCCCACTGCTGACGGTCGAGGGGGCTGGGTTCGTTTGAATCGAACAGTGTTACGCCGGTCTCGACGGCATTGACATAGCGTTGGGCAGTGCGAATCGAGGTAAGTAGCGGCAGGTCGAATTGCTGCAGGAATTCCTCCAGTTGCCGCGTTGCGTGGGTACGCGGGTCGATGCGCATGGCGACGATTGCGATCCCGACCTTTTCTTTCCGAACCGCTTTGGTTTCCGCCAGTTCCTCGAAAAATTCCTGGCTCGCCAGCATGTCGAAGCGCGAGGGCGATACCGGGACGACGACGCGATCGACCTCGCCGAGCAGTTGTTTCAGGCGTTTGCCATGCAGACCGGCCGGTGTGTCGAGGACGGCGATACTGCAATCCTTGGGTGGTAAAGTCAGCGCGTCGTCACCAGTTTCCCAAGGCCGAATCCGGGCGAGGGATTTGGGGCGCTGTTCCAGCCATTGGCGACTGGATTGCTGGCGATCCTTGTCCCCCAGGTAAACCACCTCGTCGCAACGGGCAAACCAACTGGCCAGATGGATGGCCATGGTCGATTTGCCGCAGCCACCCTTGGGGTTCGCCACCATGAACTTGCGCATTACATTTGCCTCGGTCGAAATAAGTGTATAAAGTGTTTATACCGTTTACACTATTTTAAATCAATCGAAGGAGTCTGTCATGAGCAAGACAATTACCGCGCCCGAACCAGAGGCCGTATCCGTTAATGTCCCCGCCGCGCCCATGGCGCCGGCAGTAGAAGCCGTTGCGACTCCCGAGCCAGTCGCCGTAAAAGCACCGGCCAGTAAAGCCGCTGCCAAGAAGCCCGCGGTCAAACGTGCGGTAAAACCGGCCGCCAAGGCCATCAAAACCGCCCCGCCTGCGGCTGCGGTCGACACGGAAAAGATTGCAAAAACCGATGCTCTTCCGCCGCCGGCCAAACCGGTCAAGGAAAGCAAGGCCAAGAAGATTGTCCCGAAGAAGCCGAAGCTTGTTCGGGACAGCTTCACCTTCCCGGAAAACGATTACGCCTTGCTGGCCGAGCTCAAACAGCGCGCCCTGAAGGCGGGGCATGAGATCAAAAAGAGTGAGTTGCTGCGAGCTGGTTTGGCCGCACTGGCGGCCATGGCCGAGCAGGATCTGGTGGCTACTTTGGCCGGGGTTGAGCGAATCAAAACCGGGCGTCCATCCAAGTAAAACCGACTCATTTCCGGTGAGCGCAACCGTTGGCAAACTGCCAACGGTTGCGCTCACCGGCAGACTGCCACTTATTGAACTACCGACTCACCCGCCCCCACTGGCACCACGCAACCAGCCAGCAATTTCCTCCTTGCTCGGTATCCGCCCCGCCACCTTGACCGCTTCATCGACGACCAAAGCCGGCGTCGTCATGATCGGGTAAGCCATGATCTTGTCCATATCCGTAACATGCTCAAAGCTGGCTTCCAGGCCGAGTTCGGCGACTGCTTCGCGGGTTAGTTGCTCCAGCCGGTTGCACTTGGCGCAGCCGCTCCCGAGTATTTTGATCAACATGGTGAATTCCTTTTTAACCTAGATTCCTCAGTTGGACGCGCCTGCTGGTGCGTTTGGGCGGGATGGCCTGCGCGAAGCAACGACGCAGCAGGCTAATGCCTGCAAGGAGGCGCGACAAAGCAGGACGCCCGACCAGACGTGCCAGCGGGTACGTAGCGCTCTCACCCAGTGGGTGAGGTACATCGAAGGCGGGGAAGATAATGTTCACAAAGACTTCCGGGATGGGGCAAGCGGTCAACTGAGGAATCTAGGTTTAATGCGCCGGCACTGGTTTGGCTCGGCCGAAAAAATGCAGCGCGCTCACCAGCAGGGCAACGAAACCGCCGATCAGCAACGCCAGAATCAATAGCGACATGCCATCCACCCACGCGCCGTAGGCCAAGCCGGACACGGTCGAGAACAAGGCAACCAGCCCGACATAGGTCCAAGCCTTCAGTTTGCCGATAATCGCCGAGGTGATCAGGATGCTCTGCAATGACAGTTCCGGATCGGCCATCAGGTAGGCGATCAGCGGCCCCGGGTGCATGCCGAGCGACAGGAACATCTTGGCAATCGGCACTTCAACCAGCGTCGGGAAATACATGAAGACGCCGAAAACCACGCCGGCCATATTTGCCGAAAGGGTATTCGTCCCCGCTATTTTTTGTATCCAGGCCGGCTCGATGAAATTGCGGATTACGCCAACGAGAAACACGCCAACGATCAACAGCGGGAAAATCATCTTCACAAAACGCCAGGTTTCCCACAGCCATTGCTGCACGTCCCAATCCTCAAAACGCCGGGCCAGTGGCCACAAAACGGCACACAGCAGGGCGATGGTCACGGTTCTTACGGTCAACGTGAAAAACAGGCCATTTTCGGTGACGCGAATGCCGAGCGCCGCAAAAACCAGCGTCAGCGCGGTCAGCCCCAGGGCAATTGGCGTCAGGCGGTTAAAG
>Ga0209480_10002548_pt1 | contig 12386 bp, 8 predicted proteins | sample JI61114C2DNA_FD_187501 | JGI IMG/M metagenome (GOLD analysis project Ga0209480, IMG submission 187501) | Wastewater effluent complex algal communities from Wisconsin, to seasonally profile nutrient transformation and Carbon sequestration -... | ecosystem: Engineered > WWTP > Effluent > Algae...
TGACACCTGTGCGGTTGTGATCCGAACGCAGTACTGGGGTTGTAAGCCGGAACCCCAGAAATTTCCGTCACCGTCGCATCACCCGCTCGCAGGGGTAGACCCAACAGTCGTTTCACCAGCCGCCATTGAGTTAATCCGTGCTATTGACTCCAAACAAGTGGGTTGTTTCAGAATACGGGAAATATAGGGCATTGAAAGCTAATGGAATTTTATATTGTGCAATGCGATAGAGAGTGACACTTGATATTGTGTCCAGCCCGAGCGTCGCTTCGGTGCCCAATCCGGCCAGTGGTCGAAAATGGAAGCGGCCGTTGGTGCCGAGCACCCCGACTTCGGAAGCAGTCATTCGATTTTCCATCCCGCTATTTCAGCCTGACGGGCAGGTGTGCAGCGGTTGCTGCCCTTGCCCTTCGGCGTCACGACTTCCGCATTGAACCTATTGCTGACCCAAGGATGAAAATGTGAATAAAACGCTTGCTGTTATCTCTCTCGTTCTAGGTTTTATCAGTGCATGCTGATTGTTGGCTACTGTTTCGGTATCCGTTCAGAACGTCGCCTCTGCGAAGAAGTGCATCTCAATCTGGCCTATCGCTGGTTCTGCCGGTTGGGTCTGGAAGATCCAGTGCCGAATCACTCGACGTTCTCCAAAAATCGGCACGGTCGCTTTCGTGACAATAAGGCTTTTCGTCAGTTGTTCGAGAGTGTGCTTTCCCGTTGCATGACGGAAGGGTTAGTGCGCGGCAAAGGTTTTGCCACAGACGCCAGCATCATCAAGGCGGATGCGCAGCGGCAGCGAGGTGTTCCCGGTGACGAGCCAATTGATTGAGAAGGTATCCTCAGACCCTGCCCAAGGAACGGTATTCGGCAAGCAAATTGAAGGCAGCACCGTTTCGACCCGGTGTCTGCGCCACAAATCAATTGCCAACAAGACGATTGAGCTTGCGTGCTGCGTCGCGCAGGCGATCGCCAACACTGCTATTCTCGTCACGTAGCGCGGCGAGTTTTTGGTGTGTATGCTGCGCCATGTCGGCCAGCGTTCGTTCCTGATGATCGCTCAAGCCAAGATGAATGAAGGTGGTGATCAGATCCTCGAGGTAGGCCTCGTCGATTTCTGCGGCGCGCAGGCGGTGCTCGGCCTGCAGACGGTCGACCTCCTCGAGCGTTTTCGACAGTTCGATGATCACCTCGCCAATACCGCTGGCCTGAACGCGTTGGCGCTGCGCGATTTCCAGAGCCTGCAGGTGGGTATCCGCGCCTTCGGCCAGCACGGCCAAGTGGTCGCGCAGGCGACCGACGCGCTCGGGGTCGTCGAGCGGTAGGGGATGAAAGACCAACGTGATGGAGGGGTAGTTGATCGTCAGGCGGTCGCGGAACTGGAAAATGCGATCCATCGTGCCGGCATGTTCGAGAATGCTGCATTCGAGTGGCGTACATTCACCCTTGCTGGAGAAGTATTGCCATTCTCCACTGACGCGTAGCTTTGCCAGACCGTCCAGACCATACTGGCGCAAGGCATCAAACAGCCTAGCAGCAAGTGCCGCGGGTGTGTCGCAAGCGAAGGAGTTGCGCAGAAATTCCAGTACGATGCCCATTTCCGACATCGACGACATCGCGGTGAAGGCCGTCTGTTGCGCAAACTGCATCTGGGTACCGAGGTCACGGCGACGGGCAGCACACTGGCGTGCGACATCGACCTTGCGCGTAAGTTCAGCGAGTTCGAAGGGCTTGACGATATAGTCGTTGCCGCCGGCATCGTAGGCAGTCAGCCTCGTTTCGAGGTCATTGTGGGACGACACAAACATCACCTGTACTGTGTCATTGCCCGTGGCACGCAGTCTGCGGCAGGCCTCGATGCCAATCATCCCCGGCATCTCGATGTCGAGCAGGATCAGATCGGGCGCCTCGCTTGCGAAGTCGTTAAGCGCGTCCAGCAACTCCTGTGCGTTGTGGAATTCGCGTACCGAAAATTCCGTTGTGTCGAGTGCAGCAATGGCAGTCAGCCGCGCGGATGCTTCGTCATCGACAATGCATACGTGAAACGGCTGTTCGGGTGTCTGCATGGCTGTCAGGTTTCCTCGTCGTGGTAGTCCGCTGCGATGGCGCGGAATTTGTCTTCGATGGTGCGGAGCGCAGCGACGATGTCAGGGTCGAAATGGCTCCCATTGCCTTCGATGATTACGGCGACGGCCTGCTCGTGAGGATAAGCTGGCTTGTAAACACGTCGACTGATCAGTGCGTCATAGACATCCGCCACCGCCATGAGGCGTGCCGAGAGCGGAATGGCCTCGCCGGCCAGGCCTTGCGGGTAGCCGGAGCCATCCCACTTTTCGTGGTGGCCATAGGCAATTTCACCGGCGAAACGCAGGAAGCCGGCGGCCTCGCCCAATTCGGCGCTGGCTTGAGCAATGGCGTCATATCCGTACTCGGCATGACGTTGCATGATGGCCCACTCATTGGCATCGAGCTTGCCCGGCTTGAGCAGGATGTAGTCGGGGATGGCCACTTTGCCCACGTCGTGCAGTGGGGCGGACTTGAAGAGCAACTGAATCGTTTCTTCGTCAAGGTCGGCAGCGAAGCGAGGGATTTGGGATAGCTGCCGCGCCAGTGCCTCGACGTAGCGCTGGGTCCGACGGATATGGTTGCCGGTCTCATTGTCGCGTGCTTCCGCCAGCGCGCAGAAAGCCGTGATGGTCGCACTCTGCGAAGCGATGACATGCTGCCGCTGGCGCATCAGCTCATCCGATTGCTGCACGATCTCGCGCGTGCGCTCGACGACCAGTTGTTCCAGGTCGGCATTCCGGTCAAGTAGGCGACGACGCGCACGGGCCAGATCAAGGTGGGCGCGGATGCGTGCCAGCACGACGGGCGGCGAGAATGGCTTATGAATGAAATCCACCGCCCCGAGCGACAGGCCGCGCTCCTCATTAGCCGAACTTTCCAGACTGGTCAGAAACAATACCGGTATGTCCTGTAACGCGGGAGTGGCCTTGACCCGCCGACACACCTCGAAGCCGTCCAGTTCCGGCATCATCACATCCAGCAGGATCAGATCGGCCGCCGCGCCACCCTGTAGATAATCCAGCGCCTGCTGGCCGTCGGCCAGCGACCGCACGGCATACCATTCACCCAGCAGATCCTCCAGAATCATGCGGTTGGCGGGTTCGTCATCGACAATCAGGATATTGGCATCATGCGTCACTGGAAACTCCTGTCGCGGGCCCCTGCGTGGCCGCGTCGAAATCGCCTTGTTCGATCCGGGCCAATTCTTCAAGCATGGCTTCCATCAACCCGGCCAGTTGGCAAGCCAGTTCCGTTGCTTCGGCTTTCCCTTCGCGCGTTGCGTTTTCGGCGGCTGTTGCCAGTTCAAACACGGTCGTCGCCATCAGGTTGCCGCTTACACCCTTCAGGCTATGCGTAATAAACGCCAGCGCCTCGTGGTCGCCGACACGTGCGGCGATGCGCAGTTTGGCCGGCGAGCCGGCGTGGTTCTCGCCTACCGAGGCCACCAGTTTGGCGACGAACTCGCGTCGCCCCTTGAAGCGCGCCAGCAGGGCCGGATAGTCGATCAGAACGCCCGTAATAGTCGGCGCTGGCGGAACGGCAGCAGCGGGAGCGGTCGCCGCTAGCTTCGTGGCAACCAGGGACACCTGACGCAGAATGGCTGTCATCAGCGTATCCGTGTCAATCGGCTTGGTGACATGATCGACCATGCCGGCGGCCAGACATTTGTCGCGTTCTTCGGCCAGCGCGTGCGCGGTCAGGCCAATGACCGGCAGGTCGGGGGCCAGTGTGGCGATGTGCCGGGTTGCCTCGTAACCATCCATCACCGGCATCTGCACGTCCATCAGCACGACGTCATAACGATCGGGGCCGTCCGTCTCCAGCCGCTCCAGCACCTGCTGGCCATCGTTGGCGAAGGCCACCTGCGCACCTTCCTGCGTCAACAGGTCTTCCAGAATGATCCGGTTGATCTCTACATCGTCCGCCGCCAGGACCCTGACGCCCGTAAGGCGCGGGCCGTCCGCTGGAGACGTTCCGACCGGATGGCCTGGATGCGGGGGCGCGACCGCCTCCGGCAGAGGAATTTGCAAGGTGAAGCTGCTGCCTGCGCCGGGCCGACTCTCCACACTGAGTGTGCCACCCATCAGATGCGCCAGGTTCTGACTGATCGCCAGGCCGAGGCCGGTGCCGCCAAATTTGCGCGTAGTAGAGCTGTCGGCCTGCTCGAAGGGCCGGAACAGGCGCGCAAGCTGTTCCTCGGTCATCCCGATGCCAGTGTCGATCACCCGGAAGTTGAGGGTGTCCCCTTCGCGGGCGATACGCAACGTGATCTCGCCCTGTTGGGTGAATTTGACGGCATTGGAGAGCAGGTTGGTGAGGATTTGCGTCACCCGCAGTGCGTCGCCGCTGACCCACTCGGGCAGATCGGGGGCGGTCGAGAAGGTCAGTGCCAGTCCTTTTTCCTCGGCGAGCGTCGTAACGAAACTCCGCACATTATCGACGATGGCACACAAGGCGAAGGGCTGCGTTTCCACCTGAAGCTTGCCGGCCTCGATCTTCGAGAAGTCGAGGATGTCGTTGATGACACCCAGCAGGTGCTGGCCGGACTCCAGTATCCGCATGCAGGTTTCTCCGGTCTTGCGTCCCTGGTTTTCACGCATGCCGATCCGCGCTAGCCCTAATACGGCATTCAATGGGGTACGAATCTCGTGACTCATGTTGGCGAGGAAGGCGCTCTTGGCTATGGTTGCGGCCTCGGCAGCATCCTTCGCGTCGTTCATTTCGGCGGTGCGCGCCTTGACCGTCGCTTCCAGATGCGCCTGATGGGCGATAAGCGCCTGTTCTGTGTGCTTGCGGCTGATCAGCCCGGACAGGATATCGGCCACGGAAATGATGAACTGTTCTTTCTGTGCGTCGCACTGAAAACCAGGCGGTAGATACAGCACCAGCACGCCCAGAACCTTCTGGTCCGATACCAGCGGCACGCTGTAATGGCCATGATCGCTCATGCCGGGGAAAGTAATTTCATGACGCACATCAACACAGTCGGCAAACTGCAGTTCTTTGCTGGTGGCCGCCTGACCACAGTGGCAAAGGCCCAGCGGGGCGCTGGCGCAGAGCGACTGGATCTCGGGCGAAAGGTCGTGGGAAACCGTCAGCTTCAGGAATTGGCCGGCATCTTCCATCAGGAAAATGCCGCCTTTGGGCAGGAGGGCCAGCCAGGAGACCGCCAACAACCGGTCCAGGCAGAGGCTCAGCGTTTCCTCCAGCGGCCTGGGTGTCGTGGTCAGCTCCAGTAATTCCCGCAGGCTGGCCTGCTGCTCCCGATCCTCCTGAAGCATCTGTTCGGCGGCCTTGCGCTCGGTGATGTCAAAAAGGGTCACCACATGGAGGTTGGCAAGTGTTCCATGCAAGGGGGCCGCCGCGGCAATGATCGTCCGCACTTCGCCGTTCTTGCATCGGACGTTGGCTTCCATCGGTTCAAACGGTACGCCTTCCCGCTTTGAAATATCCAAGTCGATCAGCCAGTTGCTGGATACCAAGTGCCGGTGCGCCGGATCGGGATAAGCTCTCGGCCACCAATCCGACAAGGTCGGAATGTCTTCGAGGGTGTAGCCGAAGGTGCGGATGAACGCTGAGTTCAGATAGGGAATGTTCCCTTGATCGTCATTGAGTGCCATTGGGACGGGCGTGGCGTCAATAATGGCGCGGAAACGCGCCTCGCTTTCGACCAAGGCCTGCTTGGCGGCCAAGCGCTGAGCCTCGCCATCGAAGGTTTCCAGTGCATGGCTGATATTCGCGGACAGCCTGTCCAGCAGGCGGACTTCCTCCTCACCGAAATACCCCATCTGGCCGGAATAGAGCGTCAAGGCGTAGTACACTTCGCCGCCTTGCCTGATGGGGAAGGCGGCGGAGGCACGGTAGCCCATGCGCAGGGCATTCTCACGCCAGGGTGCCATGCGCTCGTCCTGAGCGATGTCGTTGCAAACGGTGGTCGTTCCCTCATGCAGGGCACGACCGGTTGGCCCGCGGCCGAGGCGGGTATCCGCCACCTTGATCCGCAGACGATCGAGATAATCACCGGCCTCCCCGCTATGGGAGAGCGGCCTTACGTCAGGACTGTCCGGCTCAAGCACACCGACCCACGCCATTCGGAAACCGCCTTGCGCCACGGCAATCTGGCTGCATTCATCGAAGAGGCGCTCCTTGTCATGGCAGCGCACGATGGCTTCGTTGATGCCGCTCAGCACGGCATACAGACGATTGAGGCGGACAAGCTGATCCTCGGCCGCGCGCTTGTCACGCCGTGCCTGCGCATCACGCAGTGCGCGCTCGATGGCGGGTGCCAGGCGGGCGAGGCGGTCCTTGAGGACAAAATCCCAGACCCCCCGCTTAAGCTGTTCTACCGCGGCCTCCTCACCGATGGAGCCCGATACCAGCACCACCGGCAGATCGGGATGACTCTCAAGGATACGGGGCAAGGTTGCAACGATATCCATCCCCGGGACGTTGTAATCCGACAGCACGGCATCCCAGCCACCCCGGCTCAATGCGTCCCATAAGGCACTTTCTTCATCGACGCGTTGCCAGTTGACGTTCAGGCCATCCTGGCGCAACTGGCGTTCGATCAGCAGGAAATCCGCTGGGCTGTCTTCAATGGACAGGAGATGGATCGGCTCAGTCATGCTGGCCTCAAAGCGGCGGCGGTTCGTTCAGTGCCAGCCAGTACACCCCCACCTGTGCCACCGCCGCGGCGAACTCGGCAAAGTCCAGAGGCTTGCGAACGAAACTGTTGGCACCGATCTTGTAACTTTTCAGCCGATCCTGCTCCTCATCGGAGGAGGTGAGGATGGCCACTGGCACGAGATGGGTACGTGGATCGGCACGCAGCCGTTCCAGAACTTCCAGACCACCGAGGCGTGGCAGGCCAAGGTCAAGTAGCACGACTGTTGGCAATGCCTGACCCGCCCGGTCGGCGAATTCCCCCTGCTGGAAGAGGTAGTCGATAGCCTGCTGACCGTCGCGCACCACGTCCACCTGATTGGCCAAGTTGACCTTGCGCAAGGCGCGCAGGGCCAACATCTCGTCCTGGGGGTTATCCTCCACCAGTAGGATGCTCTTGCTGATCATGATGCTGTCCCCTTTTCTTCTTCTAAAAGTACAGCTGCCGCATGGCGCAGGCTAAAGCAGAACTTGGCCCCCTGGCCCGGCGCCGCCTCGGCATGAATCTCGCCGCCATGGCGGTGCACGATGCGCTGTACCGTGGCCAGACCAATGCCGATGCCGACAAACTCTTCCTGCCGGTGCAGGCGCTGGAACGGTTTGAACAGCTTGCCGGCATGGGCCATGTCGAATCCTGCGCCATTGTCCGAGACACAGAATAATGATTCCCGGCCATTTTTGTCAGCATAAACCCGAATCTTTGCTTCGAGGGTGCCGGCCGTGTATTTCCAGGCATTGCCGAGCAGGTTGCGCATCACTGCCTCCAACATGCGGCCATCGCCCCGGGCGACGAGTTCGGGCTCCACCTCCCAGGCCACACCTCGCCCAGGCTCCGTTTGGGCCATTTCGGCCAGGATGCGTTCGGACAAGGCGGACAGGTCCACGGCGTCACGCTGCAATTCGCCGCGGGTGCTACGGGACAGGGTGAGCAGGCCATCCACCAGCGCCCCCATATGCGTGCTGCCGATGATGATCTGGTCCAGGTAGATCTTTGCCTCGCGATCGAGCCCCTCGCCGTAGTCTTCCATCAGCGCCTGACTGAAGCCGCTCATGGCACGCAGGGGCGCACGCAGGTCGTGGGCGATGGCGTAGGCGAAGCTCTCCAACTCGCGGTTGGCGCCTTGCAGTTCGGCGGTGCGATCCGCCACTTGTTGCTCAAGGTTGGCATTGAGGCTGCGGATTTCCGCCTCGGCCGCCTTGCGCTCGCTGATATCGCGGGTGATCTTGGCAAATCCGATCAGTTCGCCGGCCGGGTTGCGCATGGCAGTGAGCACCACGTCCGCATAGAAGCAGGAACCGTCCTTGCGCACCCGCCAGTCTTCGTCCTCGGCGCGGCCTATGGACTCCGCCTCCTTGAGCAGGGCGGCGGGCTTACCGGCGGCATTGGCCTCGGAGGTGTAGAAATGCGCCATCGACTGGCCGACGATTTCCTCGCCGGCATAGCCTTTGAGCTGCTGCGCGCCCTCATTCCAGGTCATGACTCGACCAAGGGTGTCGAGCATGATGATGGCGTAGTCCTTGACGTTGGCCGTCAGCAGACGGAATCGCTCTTCGCTTTCGCGCAGCGCCTGATCGGCTGCCTTGCGCGCGCTGATATCGGCAATGGAGACGATGACATACTGCGCCTCGCCGCTCATCAAAGGGGCGAGTCCCACTTCCACCGGGATCTCATGTCCGTCCTTGTGCAGGCCGAAGAGCTCCCGCCCCTGGCCCATCATCCGTTGGCTGGCTGCAGTCGCATAGCCCTGGCGCAGGCCCGGATGGTGGGCGCGGAAGCGCGCAGGGATCAGTATTTCCACCGGCTGGTCTAGCAGTTCCTCCTGCCGGTAGCCGAATATTTGCTCCATTCTGGAGTTGGCGCGGGTGATGCGGCCGTTGGCATCGACCACCAGGATCACCTCAGGCACCGAGTCGATGATGAGGTTGGCATACGCTTCGCTACGCGCAAGTTCGTCGTTGCTGTGCTTGATTTCCTGATCCCGCTCGCTGATCCGCGCCAGCATGGAGCGGAAGGCCGTCGCCAGGGCACCCACCTCTCCAGCCCTGATTTCAGGTAGCGACGTTTCGTACCGTCCCTCGCCAACCGCATCGGCGGCTAGTGCCAATTGCCGGAGGGGGAGAAGTGTCCGGCGCACGTACAGCAAAAGCAACACGGCAATGATCACTGCCACCGCCAAGGCGCTGGCGATTGCGACATTGCGCATGTTGGCGATTTGTTGGTCGATGGCGGCAACCGGGATGGCATAAATCAGCGTCATGAATCGCCGGGGCTGTTGCGGGTCGAAATGCAGTTCCCGCTCCGCCCCATACAACTTTTCACCGGACAACAGAAAGCTTTGCAGGCGTTCCGAAGCTTCAACTGCTTGCTTTCCCGATGTATGCGTGGCGGTGACGTTGTCCTGCCAGCGGAAACGTTTGCCTAGATCGAAGCCGAATGTGCGGTCCGGGTCGGGATGGGTCAGGAAATCGCCATTCTGATTGAGCAGATAGGCACGATAGTCTTTGGGCATGCCTTCAGTCAGTTTATCGAGCGTTGGCCCGATATTCATGTTGATGACCACCATGCCGAACAGTTTTCCCTCAGGCGCGTAGATGGGTATCGATGCCCGAATCGTGCGCCTGTAGGGCACCTCGATTTGGCCATGCTCCCGATTGAGATTGATCTCGGATAGATAGACCTCGCCCGGCTTGAACTGCAATGTGGCCTGAAAATAGTCGCGTCCACCTTTCTGCTGCAGTTTATCCTGGGGTGTTGCCACGGCGTGACCGTCAACATAATCGGCGCGGACCAGTTCCCGGCCACCGTCGGCCACTCCGATGAAACGCGCCTGGTAATACTCGGGGGTGGCATTGACGAATCCGACCAATATTTCTGTTAACTGATTCTTCCAAACCTCCAATTTGTTGTGTTTGAGGGGATCGACACCACGGTTGAGTGTGGCCCGGATGATGCCTTGCACTGGGGGGGTGTTAGACAGGAAAAATACGTCTCTTCGCAGATTCACTATGGCGTGCCCCAGTTCCTCCGCCTTGAAGGTGGATCTTGCAGTCAATCTGCCCTGCAGTTCCACAAGGCCACGGTCACGTTCCGTTACCTCGATGAAGTAGACCTGTGCCAGGATTGCCAGGGAAAACAGCAGCAGTACGCCAAGCGTGATGCGGGTGCCCAATGAGGCATGTTCAACCCAGCGTCGGCAGGCGGAGAAAGTCATGTCCACAGACTTAACATCCTTAGACGGGGCGATATACTTGACCGCGATGTACCGCTAATTGCCATTTCCCCTCCCTGTATTTGCCTTCCCCTCGAGCAGGATGACGCCAGTATATAGGCAACATCCACAAAACGTGGCATGTTGCCGACGCCTCTCAAGACCCACCGAATTTGATGTGTGGGTATGGGTCGGCAACTCGATTCAAATAATATCGGCACGCATGCAAGCAGTTTACGCCAAAGAGTAAAGGCTTCTTGTTGAGCCTCAAGTCGCCGATCGATAGCCGCTAATCGGAGTTGGTGTTTGGCCTTTAGCTCTTCTAGAAGAACTGCGTATTGGAATTTCACTCGTTCGATTTCATTAGTGATCTTTGCGATGTCTTCCTCTGTCGCAAGGTTCTTTCCTTTTTCGCTGAGGTAGCCTAGCAGGAACTACTTGAGCAATAGAAAAACAACTGCACCTGCGATAAGTGCCTCAAACCCGTAGCGAGCAAGCAATGACAGCAGACTTTGGAGTACTTCTGGTGACATATCTCAATATGCCTAACGTAGAAGTAACCGGCGTTGCGCGGCTTTATCGCGCAGCGTCCGGTTGACTGCCGGGTTGGACCTAGCTGTCATTGATTCCGATGGCCGACCAACGGGATCAGCGGACGAGTGTGTTCGCATTGCTTTGCTGGCCATTGCTCTTTGATCCCGCTTCCGTGATCGGCATTGACAAAAACGGCTAGCTCTACCCACCGAATAGTTTCACAACCGTGCGCTTCATCTTTATGCACTGAAAGGTCAGTGACCTTCCGCGCAAAAATGCATGGGTTGGCTCCGTAGAAGTACCGTGAGCTGGTGCTCTGGATGTTTCCGTAACGTTGTGCGCGCGCCTTACTCTTATTTGCCGTATGGGACATGTCGTACGCCGTGTCGACACTACGGTGATAAATGGCCTGCACCAAACCGACAGGCGTTGAAATGCACGAGGACAGGATGGCGATGATCTTCTCTTCGGGGCACACGGCCGCGCCGGCAGTTCCTTCCCAAGTGAGTAACCATGCGTTCATTGCTAGGCCCAACAGTGTTTACACGGACACTGAGGTCCGTATAACAGATGATATTGATGACGCAGGAAGGATCGCTCTAAGCACATAGACCTCAGTCACTTGGTATATTTGCCGTCAGCATAATAACTCCAATATGCCTGACACCTGTGGATAATTATTTTGGGGCAGGGAAGAGTATTTTCGGTCTTTTTACCAACCAAAGGAGTGACACTCATAGGGTAACAACCCCAATGGCAGCCCCCGCCTTCTTGAGCAGATTTCCATCACTTGCCAGCTTCGCCATTTCAGTCCCAGCACAGAGTCCGCCTATCGCTACTGGGTTAAGCAGTTCATTCTGTTTCATGGCAAGCGCTATCCTAGAGAAATAGGGCCGGCAGAGGTCGAGGTTTTTTTGAATCATCTGGCCACCATCCGTCGAGTCTCCGCCTCTACCCAGTCACAGGCGCTGAACGCAGTGATCTTCCTCTATGGCGAAGTTCTTGGTCAGCCACTCGGTTAGATGACCAACTTGAAGCGCGTCCAGCGTCGAATTCGGGTGCCGGTAGTTCTGACCCAGGCGGAGGTCAAGGCGACGCTGACGCAAATGCAGGGAACACCCCGCTTAATGGCGGAATTGATTTACAGGGCAGGACTGCGGATTCATGAGTGCGTGAGCCTTCGTATCAAGGACGTTGATCTGGCATCCCGAGCGGTGTCGGTGCGCAACAGTAAAGGCAGCAAAGATCGGACAACGGTGTTGCCAGAGCGTCTGGTCTCTCCGTTGCAGCAGCATTTATTGCGCATCGCTGTCTTGCACAGAGACGACTTGGCGAGAGGGGCGGGCTTGGCACCGATGCCTGATGCCTTGGCTAGGAAGTATCCGTCAGCATCCACTTCCCTTGCTTGGCAGTATGTTTTTCCTTCGGCGGCACTGCGTCAATGGGGATCCAGTGGCCGCCATGTGCGCTGGCACACCTCGGATTCGACTGTTCAGCGGGCGTTCAAGCAGGCGATTGGACGTGCCGGGGTGATGACGCATGCGAGCGTCCATTGCTTGCGCCATAGCTTTGCGGCGCATCTCCTGGCTGCCGGGACAGATATTCGGACGATTCAGTTGCTGCTTGGGCATAACAGCCTAAAGACAACGATGATTTACACCCATGTGTTGCAGGCGACTCGTTCCGTTACTAGTCCATTCGATTCGTTGTAGCCGAGACGGGACCTCCGAGTGGCTGCTTTCGGGCGCAATCCTGTAGGTCCTCTTCTGGCCGTTATGTATAGCTTTCCATAACGGCCATTATGCACAGTGCCCAATTATGTGCAGTCGGTATTGTCTATGCGCGCTGCCGCCTTGTGGGAAGCGGCAGGCGTGCTTTGCTGGCTCTACATAATTACAGGGTCTTGAGGAATTCAAGCAG
>Ga0209480_10002550_pt1 | contig 12378 bp, 9 predicted proteins | sample JI61114C2DNA_FD_187501 | JGI IMG/M metagenome (GOLD analysis project Ga0209480, IMG submission 187501) | Wastewater effluent complex algal communities from Wisconsin, to seasonally profile nutrient transformation and Carbon sequestration -... | ecosystem: Engineered > WWTP > Effluent > Algae...
TTCGCGGGTGGTGCGGTTGTAAGCGGGTGCGTAAGGACGACAGTCTGGAAGCCATCACGCGGCCATGCGGCCGTGGAGCAAAATTTCTCTCACCGTATTGTCATCCCGGCCTTTGAGCCGGGATCCCTTAATTCATGGGGTTTATACAAATCCTTAAACTCCTCTTAATTCAATGTCATTTGGGATCGTAAAAAAATATGATCGATCTATCTCTCAAGAGAATCTAAAAACTCTCCAGTGATGGCTGGAAGACCTTCGGACTTTCGCGGGTGGTGCGGTTGTAAGCGGGTGCGTAAGGACGACAGTCTGGAAGCCATCACGCGGCCATGCGGCCGTGGAGCAAAATTTCTCTCACCGTATTGTCATCCCGGCCTTTGAGCCGGGATCCCGTAATTCATAGGGTCTAAGCGAATCATTAAACTCCTCCGAATTCAATGACATTTAGGGTCATAAAAAAATATCGGTTAAGATTGTAGATCACGCTGAATCCCATATCTATTCCTTAAAATTGTGTTTCTTAACAAAAAAATGAAATAAAGCTGAGCGATCAAGTCCGCCAGACAAATTTCAATGACTAACAAAAATGAAAATCCCCTTCTCACCACCCTACATTGATGATGACGTAAAACGCGAAGTACTCGAAGCGCTTGACAGCGGTTGGATTACCTCGGGACCAAAAGTGTTGGCGTTAGAAAAATTAGTTGCGCAACAAGTTGGGATTAACCACGTGGCGTGTTGCAACTCGGCTACTTCGGGGTTGATGTTGTTGTTGCATTGGTATGGGGTTACTAGAGGCGATGAAGTGATTATCCCTGCATATACCTATGCGGCAACCGCGTTGGTGGTTATGCATTTAGGCGCCACTCCGGTGCTGGTGGATAGTGGTCCTGATTTTAACATCGATGTAAATAAAATCCGCAATAAAATTACTTCGAAAACGAAAGTCATCATGCCTGTTGATATAGCCGGCTGGCCTTGCGACTACGAGCAGATTAGCACACTCGTCAATGAGCCCGAGATAAAAAGTCGATTCAAACCAACAACCAACAACCAGCAACTAGTAGGTCGCATCTTGATTCTTGCAGATGCCGCGCACTCCATAGGAGCAAGCTATCACAATAAACCCATTGGCACTTGGGCCGACTTCACCGTGTTCTCATTTCATGCCGTAAAAAATGTGACCACAGCCGAAGGCGGTGCGATGTGTATTACGCTTCCAGAACCGTTTAGTAATGAAGAAGTTTATAAAACGTTAAAGCTTTGGTCGTTAAACGGGCAAACAAAAGATGCGCTGGCAAAAACAAATGGAGCTGGGTGGAAGTATGATATTGTTTATCCGGGTTTTAAAATGAACATGCCCGATTTAGGTGCGGCCATTGGACTAGCGCAGTTAAGAAAATATCAAACCCATATTTTACCCGAGCGAAAGAGAGTGTTTGATCAGTATGTTGAGCGCTTCTCAAAACATACTTGGACAGAACTTCCACCACAGAATTCAGAAAAGAAGAAATCTTCGTATCACCTATATGCCCTGCGCATCAAAGGAATTTCCGAAACCCAACGCGACAAAATGATCGAACAGATTACCGCAGCAGGTGTTTCGGTGAATGTGCACTTTCAACCCTTGCCTTTGTTAACGGTGTTTAAAGAACGTGGGTATAAAATGGAAGAGTATCCCGTAGCCTACGATTCTTATTCGCGCGAAATCTCATTACCGATTTATCCGGAACTCGATGAATTCAAAATAAAATACATTGTAGAAAATGTTGTCGCTGCCTATAATTATTTAAATGAATGAGCAAGCGAATTCTTGATGGAATAGTTTCGGTAATTGGATTGGGGGTGCTCGCACCTTTTTTTTTATTGATAGGACTATTAATAAAGCTCACATCCAAGGGGCCAATTTTCTATTTGCAGCAACGGGTAGGCAAGGGTGGTAAGTTGTTTAAACTTTTTAAATTCAGAACCATGCGTGTTGATGCGGATAAACATACAGCGATTACTGTTGGCGCGCGCGATGCAAGAATAACAGCCGTGGGATACTACCTGCGGAAATATAAAATTGATGAGCTGCCGCAACTTATAAATGTATTACTGGGTAGCATGAGTTTAGTCGGTCCGCGCCCGGAGCTAAAAAAGTTTGTTGACTTATATAATGTTGAGCAAGCAAAAGTTATTTCTGTAAAACCAGGCATAACCGATTATGCCTCTATCGAATTCAGAAATGAAAATGAACTACTGGAAGGAAAGCCTGACCCGGTTCAGTTTTATATTGAGCAGATTATGCCAGTAAAATTAAAGCTGAATTTAAAATATATTCAAGAGCAGTCATTTGGCTTGGATGTAAAGATTATTTATCAAACGGTTATCACAATCTTCAAAAAGTAGATGAATCAATTTTATTCTATTGTTGGGAAACGCGCTTTTGATTTGCTGCTTGTGGCCTTTTCAATAGTATTATTTTTATGGCTTTTGGTGTTGATTATAATTGGCTATATAATTACAAGTGAGTTTCCTATTTTATATAAATCAGTGCGCATGGGTAAAAGCGGAGTTCCTTTTTCCATGTTAAAGTTTAGAACCTTATCGGGTAATGAGAATTTGCCATTGGATAAGAGAAGATTTACGCTTGGCAGCATATTACGACTAACCAACCTCGATGAACTTCCACAACTGTGGAATGTGCTAAAAGGCGAGATGTCGTTTATCGGCCCGCGCCCGTTACCAGTTGAGTACAGCGAATTGTTTTCAGTTGAACAAAATCAAAGACACAAGGTTCGGCCAGGTATTACCGGATGGGCACAGGTTTGCGGAAAGAATTCTATCTCATGGCAAGAAAAATTTGAACTGGATCTTTACTATGTAAATAACATCTCCTTTTTATTAGATCTGAAAATATTACTGAAAACATTTATTTTAGTCCTTTCTTTTAAGAAAGACACTTCCCTTCACGAAAAGAAATTTACCGGATGAGTTTGAAAGACATAGCCATAGTAGGAGCAGGAGGATTGGGTAAGGAAATTGCTGTGCTGATTCATCAGATCAATCAAGATGAATTAACTTGGAATGTAGTTGGCTTTTATGATGATGCCGTTCCAATTGGAAACAAGGTAGCGGGCCATTTAGTGTTGGGAAAGATTGCTGACCTCAGCAAGATTGATTATAAACTGAATGCCGCAGTGGCAGTGGGCGACCCGCTAATCAAAGCAAAGATCGTATCCGGAATAACGAATCCTCAAATTTCATTTCCGGTTTTAATTCATCCAAAAGCAGGCGTGGGTTTAGGAATTGAATTGGGTGCGGGTACCATTATTACAGCCGGATGTCAATTGACCATTGATATAAAAACAGGAGCGCACGTACTGATCAATTTAAACTCAACCATCGGCCATGACGTTTCCATCGGAAACTTTTCTTGCATTATGCCGGGCGTACATTTGTCTGGGTTTGTTAACGTTGAAGATCAGGTATTAATTGGCACAGGAGCTTCGGTACTGCAACATTTGCGCATTGGAAGTGGCGCGCGCGTGGGGGCAGGAGCAATTGTTACAAAACATGTAGATAGTAAATGTACAGTTAAAGGAATTCCTGCAAAAAAATAATGAGAGAGTTTATTCCTGCGTTTCGTTTTTTAGCTGTCTTTCTGGGCCTTTATCTAGGATTAAATCTTATTTACGGAGTATGGATTTCTTCCTATCAGGGATCAGCGGATTGGGCTACCAAGATTGTCACCGAACAAACATCGTGGATTGTCAATTTAGTTGGTGAGCAAACACATACACAACCAAAAATTGCTTCGCCAACCATTTCAATAATTAAAGAATCTAAATCGGTGGTCAGTGTATTTGAAGGCTGCAATGGAATTAATGTGATGATTGTTTTTGTGTCGTTTCTATTTGCTTTTCGAGGAAGTTGGAGACAGCTCGCCTGGTTTTTTCCGGTGGGCATTGTCATTATTTATTTAGCTAACCTGGTACGGTTAGCTGCGCTTTATTTTGTTGCCGCGTATTGGCAACATTATTTTTATTACGTGCATAAATACTTGTTCACCGCAGCAATTTATTTAATCGTGTTTGTGCTTTGGTGGTGGTGGATGGAAAAGGTAAGCGGATTTTCGGTTAAGAAACTCATCAATCCAAAGCCATGAAGCGCTATATAATACTGGGCTTCGCACTGCTAGCCTTGGTTTTGATTTACTTATTTCAACGGGTAAGCTATGCGGATATGTTAAATTCAATCTTACCCGAAGCACTGGAAATTAGAAATGCCAACGCAATCTTTATCTTTAATCGCACTGTTAGATTAACATTAAATGATACTGCGTGTATGGTTATTATCTGGACATTGTTTCAACAAACAAAATATTTAAAAGCTGCTTTTCTTGTTTTCTTAGTGGAGCTTTTAATTATTCTTCCGCTATACTTCACCATAAAACTATCGTTAGAAGGCGACTCCGAACTATCATCACCCTTCTTATCACAAATCCATCGCATGATTGTAAATCCATTGTTGATGTTTCTGTTAATGATTGGCTTCTTATATCAGAGATTAAATCCAACTAAATAAGACTCTTTTCTTGTGCGTAAATCATCATTAAAATTTTGCCTTTCCACTTTCTGCCTTTTACCAGTAACAGTTAACTGATTACCACTTACTGCTTACCTGCTTACTGCTTACTGCTTACTGATTACCTGATTACTGATTACCACTTACCGCCTACCGTTTACTATTTACCATTTTCCCCCTACCTTTCGGAACTTAATTTCCATGGCTTATCGCATTCCCCTTTCTTATAATCCGATTGATGTTGATTCTTTCACGAAGGTGTTGTCATCTTACGAGGGTGTTCATCATAATCAGATGGTAACCGATTTTGAGAATGCAATGGCACGCCTTACAGGTATGCCGCATGCGGTTGCCGTTAACTCAGGCACAGCCGCAATTCACCTGGCATTACTTTCATTGGGGATAGGTGCAGGCGATGTAGTAATCGCGCCAACATTCACCTATGTGGCAACCATAAACCCAATCCTGTATGTTGGAGCACAACCGGTTTTGATTGATGCTGAGCGCGAAACCTGGAATATGGATCCCGACTTGTTAGCAGAGGCAATTAAATCATTGAAGCAAAAGGGGATTAAACCAAAAGCAATAATAATCGTGCATACTTATGGCATGCCGGCCAACGTAAATGAAATCCTTAACCTTGCCAAGGCCGAAGGAATCCCAATAATTGAAGATGCCGCGGAGTCGTTAGGCGCTAAATATGACGGGAAATTGACCGGTACCATTGGTGATGTTGGCATCTACTCCTTTAATAACAACAAGGCAATAACCACCTTTGGAGGTGGAATTTTAATAACCAGAAACTCAGAGATTGCCGAAAAAGCCCGTTATTATGCTTCTCAAGCGAGAGAAAATCTCCCGTATTATGAACATAAAAATGTGGGTTACAATTATCTCATAAGTCCGCTAAACGCAGCCATGGGACTAAGCCAAATCGACCAACTTAGTGATAAAAATAAATCCCGAAGTGATGTGTTTAGGAAATATGCCCATGTTTTTAAGGAAGGTTCAGATTTTCAGAAAGATTCAGAGTTACGATTTTCAAGTCGTTGGTTATCAACTTTTTTATTGAAAGATTCAGGTACTAAGGATCTGATTACCAATCAATTTACTGCTAATGGAATAGAAACCCGACCGCTTTGGAAGCCGATGCACATGCAGCCATTGTATGCAACTTTTGAAGCGTTTGTAATGGGTGTTTCTGAAGATTATTTTAAGCGCGGACTTGCATTGCCATCTTCTTTTCATAGCCCACAGCACCAACAAGAAGTAATACACGTTTTAACCAATTCATTGAAAATGGTTACATAATATGATTTGGAAGGTATTTAAGTGTAGGTTTTTGATAGAAAATTGATGTTTTTGGTTATTTTTGCAGAACATACCATACAAGTATTCACATGAATAAACTTTTTACTGTATTTATCCTTGTCTCTTTTGGATTTTGCGCTCAAGCTCAAGTACAATCGAATGGTACAGGTGGTGGAAACTGGAGCGATCCGGCAGCTTGGCAGGGTGGTGTAGTTCCCGACTTTAATTCGGGCGCAATTACAATCCTTAGCGGAGATGCAATAATCGTAGATGCGAATTTTACTATAGATCAAACCACTGTTCAATCAGGCGCGTCATTATCGATTAATAGTGCTATCGTGTTAACCATCAATAACGGTGTAGGTACAGACCTCACAATGAACGGAAGTTTTTCAGTGCAAGGAGAACTCATCTTAACAAACGTTGCTACCCATGCCGGGATGACTGCTGGCAATACAACTTTTGCTGCTGGGTCGATTTATAGACATAGATTTACAACAACGCAAGGTGTTCTTCCTTTAGCAACCTGGGATGCCGATTCAAAAGTTTCTATTGAAGGTTATACAACACCTGGTTTTACAGCAACTGCTGGTGGAAACTGGAATCAGAATTTTGGAAATTTCACATGGAATTGTGCAGCTCAATCAAGCACTGCTATCCTAGCTGGCCTTTTAACATCTATGAATACTTTCGAGGTGCTAAGTACAGGATCAAACATTCTAAGACTATCAGTAAACCAAAACCCTACAATAACTATTGCCGGTAATGTTGAAATAGTCGGAACATCTAGAGTTGAGTTTTCTACAACAGGAACGAACACAGTTGTTAATGTAGCAGGAGACTTTATTTTTAATTCTACAAACTCAACGGGTACGCGTTCCCTTTTGGTAACTACTGGAACCTGCGTTGTAAATATTGCCGGTAATTTTTCAATGAATGCTCCGGGTGGTAATCTACGTTTTACAACGGGTACTGCAGGTATCGGAACTTTTAATATTTCTGGAGATTTTGATTTGCAGGCTGGAACGTTAAGTGAAAGTGGAGGCACTACCGCTAATGGAAATATCAATTTTATTGGAACGAATGTTGAGCATACGTTTTCAAATGCAGGAATCATTTCGAATACAATCAACTACTTGATTGCAGCTACCAATACACTGGTTGTGCAAGGGGAATCAAATGTAAGCGGAACAACCAATAGCCTATTAACTGTTGATGGAATCTTGGTGGTTCAATCTGAGAATCCTACGGGAGCAATTGTAACTGGCACGGGCACTGGGGTTGGAAATGTTAGAGTAACTAATCGTGTCTACAATCCAGGTTCATCTTTAGTTTTTGGAGGCACAGGAGCTCAATTTATGGGCAATGGACAGCCAACAAGTGCTGGCATGACTGCCATCATAAATAACTCGGCTGGTGTTACCCAAGTAAGTACTTCACTTTCATTGCTTGGCAATCTAACTATTCAAACGGGTAGCTTAACAGTTTCAAATACCAGCCTTTCGGTTGATGGCATTACAGATATTCAAGCAGGTAGTATTTCGTTTACTTCCATTGGAACAACTAGAACATTGACGTTAAACGGAGATGTTAATTTGGATGGAAATATCAACGTAACGAGTGGCACCGCTAATGCGAGTGTTACTTTTGGAGGGGACATTACGGGTGGGAGTGTAGTTAGTTTTTCAGGCACAAATAGTAATCTAATAATTAACGGGACGGGAGATTTATTATTTCCACTTTCAGGTCCCGCATCACTAGAAACACTTACTTCGAATCGCGATGGACTGTTATCCTTTGCACAAGTATTAAATGTCAACACAAATGCCACATCTAGTTTAGTGAATGTTTCTGCTGGAACTTTAGAGCTAAATGGTGATTTGAATACAAGGGACGTTACCGTAACCAACGGTAGCTCTTTGAATGTTATTGGTAATACGGTATTAACTAATACCCTTACGATTACCGATGGTATGGTCCAGACGGATGGTTCGTTGAGTATTGCAAATGACCTGACGATTACTTCCGGAAGTTTGATAGCGAATGGTGCAGTAACCCTTACAGATGACTTAACCTTTGGAGCAGGTACAACCTTCTCGTTTCTGGATCAAACTATAAATTTGAATGGTTCCCTAATCAATAATGGTGGAGCCTTCATTTCGAATTCTTCATCCACACTTAACGTAACAGGAACTGCAGTTTTGGGAACCATTGCTTTTGATCCAAGTGGAAATCAGCTCGGAACTTTTGTGTTGAATAGACCGACAGGCGGAACCTTAGTTACGCTAAATAGCCCGCTAACAGTAACAACTACATTTAATTTGTTGAATGGAGGTTTTTTAAATACATCGGGGCTTGATTTTGGAAGCGGAGCTGTGGTAACAAGAAATTCTGCTGCATCTTTTATAGCTGGGAGTGCTGTGCCAACGGGGGGACCTTATGACCTTATTTACGAAGGAGCTGGCTTAACAACCGGTGTAGAATTTCAAGGAAATATCAATGACTTTACTAGTAATAGCTCAGGAACTATAGCTGCAACAATTACACCTGCTGGCACAGCAACGATTGCTGGGGATTTTACAATTGCTTCAGGAAATTTAACACTCACAACAGCAGTATCCAATCTTACGGTTGGGGGATTACTAACCCACTCAGGAACCACGTTCACCAGTAATAATAATGCGGTATCCGTTGGATCGTTTATTAATAACGGTACGTTCACTGCGCCATCAAGTTCTAACACCTTGACGATAACAGCTGGTAATTTTACTAATAACGGAACATTTAACGCAAGCACAAGCACAACCGTATTTGCCACCTCAACGGCTATTCTGGGTTCTACCAATCCAACATTTAGAGATATAACCATTGGAATTGGTGGTGACCTTACACCTCCAATTGGCAATCCGCTTTTGCTTGCCGGTAATTTTACGAATGATGGAGTATTCAATCAAGGAACAGGAACGGTTACATTTTCAAATTCTGTAAATGGAACTAAAACAATTAGCGGAGCACAACCCACTCGCTTTTATAATGTAAATATTGACAATAATACAGCCAATCCAGATGTTTCAATTGCGGGTACGGTCAATCTTTTAAATGTTTTAACGCTAAGTAGCGGAGCCATTCTTGATGCTGACGGACCAGGTGGTACGGGTGTGTTAACGTTGTTATCTTCCGCAGATAACCCTACTGCAGATGGTAGTATTGCTTCATTACTGGGAGCATCTGCTGTAACTGGGAATGTAACGGTGCAGCGCTACATGGCTATTGAAGGGGCAAACAATGCCCGTATCTATCGATACATTTCATCACCGGTTCAGGCTCCTGCTGTCTCTCAACTACAATCTGAAATTCCAGTAACCGGTTCATTTACTGGAACTAGCACATGCACAGGCTGCGGTAGCAATCAATCCATGTTTCTGTACAACGAATCGGTAATTACAGACACTAATGCTAGCGGGGGAAATGATTTCAATGATGGTTATGAGGATTTTCCAAATGCCGCTAACTCCGAAACCCTTACGGCTGGTCGGGGCTACTCACTATTTGTAAGAGGTAATATTAATCCAGTTGCTGCAGCTGGCTCTGCAAAATGGGATGTGCGCGCTGCGATCAATAGCGGCACAATTAATTTTAACGCATTTACAACCTTTACTTCATCAGGCGTGCTTGCCAATGATGGGTGGAATTTAGTCGGCAACCCATTTCCTTCAACAATAGATTGGGATGCTGCATCGGGATGGACAAGAACGGGATTGAACAATGCAATCTATGTGCTGGATAATGGACAAACGTCACCAGTATTTGCAACCTATGTTGGTGGTGTAGGAACCAATGGAGGTTCAAGATACATTGCAACGGGTCAGGCATTTTTTGTTAAGAGCGATGGCGGACCAATTAATTTTCGGGCTACTGAATCCGTTAAAGCTGCTGGTACTCAAACTACCTTCTTTCGAGAGGCAGGAGAAAAAGACATCATAAGAATTGCTTTGAAGAAGGGTAACGTTTCAGATGAAACTATTATCAGGTTTAATGAAAGTGCGACAAATGGCTTCGATACTCAGTTTGATGCTTATAAATTAAAAAATCAAACATTCAATTTGTCTTCGGTGATTGGGGAGTCTAAGTATGCGATTAATGCCTTAAACGAAATCTCTTGCTCAACATCGCTAAAGCTAAATATTTCAGACGCTCCTGTAGGCACATATCAATTAGAGTTATCTCAATCAGATTCTTTTGAAGCTGGTGTAGAGGTTGTTTTGATGGATGAATTTTTGGGTAAAACCATTGATGCAAGAAGTCAATCATCGTATCAGTTTGAAATAACAACCGATCTTAAATCAACAGGATCGAGGTTCAGTTTAATGTTTAAAGGAGCTGAAATTAATAATGCGATAGTGCCGGAGTCATCTTTAGGGGCATGCAATAGTGAGGCTGCGTATGGTATTGCATTGCCGACTTCGCAATCAGGAGTTTCCTACTATGCAACGTTAAATGGTTCAACAATATCTTCTCAGGACGCAGTTGGTTCTGGAAGTAATCTTACCATAGGCATTGATCCTTCAAAACTATTAGTTGGAGATAATAACATTGTGATTTTCGCAAAACGTGGTTCTTGTGAAATAGCTCCGTTACTCGAAACGGTGAACGTAAAATATGATAACCTCTATCAGATTCAATCAGTAACTGACGGAACATCTTGTCAAGAAGGTAGTGTTTCGCTATCGGTTACTGGTGCGCAAGAAGGAGGTTCTTATAAATGGTATGAAGCGATGGAATCTACTGAATCAATTTCAGGTGCCAACGGAAATATTTTTATTACCCCCACATTGAATAAGTCGCGCAATTATTTTGTGGCGGCCGTTAACTCAATAGGCTGCGAAGGTGAGCGTAAACTAGTAAAGGCTGAAGTGATTCAATATGAAGATGTTTCAATTTCAGAACCTGAGTATGGACTTCTTAAGTCAACCTTTGCAGAAGGCAATGTTTGGTATTTTAACGATGAAGTGATAGAAGGCGGCAATAAGCAGAACATTACAGTTGATAAATCTGGCGTTTACAAGGTGGAGATTTCCATAGGATCTTGTAAAACGGTTGACTCGTATGATTTTGTTGTAACTGCATTAGAAAAAAATAGTGCTGAGACGGTTAGTCTTTATCCTAACCCGGTAACTACTGAGTTAATAATAAATGTTAAGGGCAAAAACATAGCATTCATTAATCTGATTTCAAATACTGGCGTTCAAGTGTATACAGAAACCGTTCGTGCTGGAGCAGAAAACATTACCTTAGATATGCGAAGTAACCCTGCAGGATTGTATCTTGTTAAATTAATTGGCATCGATAAATCAGTATCCACTTATAAGATTATGAAGCGATGAGAATAGTTCGTTCACCCGTTAAGGTTCTTGTTATTTGTGTATCCCTGATACTATTCGTTGTTGTTTCAACGGTTGCTCAACCCGGAAACCCTGCTGGTGATCCGGATGTGCCAATAACCGGCATTGAGATACTACTCGCCTTGGGCGGATTTTTAGGCGTTAAGAAATTTCTTTCAAAGAAAAAGACTAATTAATTGCTAACGTGAGAAGCTTTCCCGTACTACTCAGGAAACTAAAGATTCTTCCGCGCTGGGTAATTATTCTTATAGACTGTTCCTTTATCCTTTCCTCAACGCTTACCGGGTATCTGCTTCGGTTTAATTTTTCAAGTGCAGATTTAACAATAAATCATTTTAAACAAGGCTTATTAATTTACACAGCCTGTGGGTTCCTCTCTATCCTAGCAACCGGAAGCTATAGAGGTATAATTCGATACACAGGGCTGCAAGATGGAGTTCGGATTTTTTTCATGCTTTTGCTAAATATTGCATTGGTTGCCGCAATCAATTTGATTACGTTTTTTGTAAATGGCACCTTCATAATTCCATTTTCGGTAATTTTCATTAGCCTGCTTTCCTCATTCTTATTTTTATTTAACTACAGGCTATTGGTAAAATATATCTTTACCTACTACCGCAACGCAATAATTATAAAGAGCCGGGTATTAATATTTGGAGCAGGCCAAACCGGAATAATAACAAGACACGTTATTGATTCAACACCCCGCATGCAGACGGTTGGGTTTTTAGAAGATAACGCCAACAAGATTGGTAAAGTGGTAGATGGCAGACATATCTATGATGCAAGAAAAGATAACCTCGATCACTATTTTGATGAATTGAATATTGATGAGCTTGTTATTACAGTAAGAGATATTTCACTCGAGCGGAAAAATGAATTGGTTGATGCCTGCCTTCGTAATAAAGTTAAAGTAAGAACCGTACCGCCTGTTGAAAAATGGGTAGGAGGTGAGTTAAGTATTAATCAGATTAGAGAAATTAATATTGAAGAGTTGCTGGGCAGAGAGGCAATACAGCTAAACAATCATTCAGTAATCAACGATATAAAAGGAAAACGCATTTGTATTACTGGCGCTGCGGGTTCAATTGGTAGTGAA
>Ga0209480_10002551_pt1 | contig 12378 bp, 9 predicted proteins | sample JI61114C2DNA_FD_187501 | JGI IMG/M metagenome (GOLD analysis project Ga0209480, IMG submission 187501) | Wastewater effluent complex algal communities from Wisconsin, to seasonally profile nutrient transformation and Carbon sequestration -... | ecosystem: Engineered > WWTP > Effluent > Algae...
CAGTCTAATGCTCAGATCATTTTTTGAACAAAATACACAATTTTTATAAAGTTAGAACATGCGAAAGCTGAATTCTGCATGTTAAACAAAGAAATTTTCATAAATTATCCTGATACTTGATAAAGCAATCGCCCCTTAATTTTATCATCATGAAAATCAAATATATTTTCCTTTTTATCTGCTTATTCAGCTATAAGGATAGTTTTAGTCAGACGGCTTCTTTAAGCCAGGGCTTGCATACCGATTCGATGAGTTATGCTGGCCTGCAGCGTAAGTATATGTACTATATTCCACCCGGAATTGAAAACTTTGGGAGAGTACCTGTTGTATTTTTTCTTCACGGGATGGGTGCCAGTGCACAGATTGGGGTTAATGTTCTGGGACCACAATACCATGCCCGGGCAGAAAGGGATAAGGCAATCGTTGTATATCCTGAAGCGACCTCCAAACACTGGAATGATAAATTGGGCGGCAGCTATCCACTAACTGATAAGATTGATGACGTGGGCTATTTAAGTTCTTTAATAGACCTCTTCATCAGAGATTTCAAAGGAGACCCAAAAAGGGTTTATTTCTCAGGCAGTTCGAACGGAGGAATGATGACCTACCGGTTGAGCTGTGATATTCCTGAGAAGATCAGAGCCATTGCTCCCTTTGTTTCGACCATAAGTCCGGAAGTAGCCCGGGAATTTGCAAATGCAAAAGCAATACCAATCATCATTACAAGCGGGACTGCAGACTCTATAATTAAATGGAATGGCGGTGCTATTAAAGTAACCCGTACGCCGGCTATTTTATCGGGTGATGAGAATGTAGCCTATTGGGTAGCCAGGAACGGTGCTAAGAAAAAAGCCAAGGTAACATATCTGCCTGATGTTGAACCCTGCGATAATTCTACCGTTGAAATTCAGCATTATAAAGGCAAAAATGATGTGATCCTCTATAAAATCATTGGTGGTGCTCATACCCACCCAACCCTCCGAACTCCGGGTAAGGCATTGGTTAAGGGGCTGAACATGGATTATAATTCTTTCGAAACGGTTTGGGATTTTATGATGTCATTTAAATAGTATCAAGAACTAAGTATCAAGAGCCAAGAACCAAGACGATTATGATTCGGGGGACAATAATAAATTCAGATAATATTTCGAAACTTATAACCTATAACTTATAACCTACAACTCAAAATGCGCGACATCAGTCATAAACAGATTACACTCCGAACTGCCAGGGCAGTGGGTATCCTATTTTGTTCAGAAAAAAGCATTGATTTGATCAACTCAAATGAACTTCCAAAAGGCAATCTGTTTGATGTGGCACGCGCAGCAGGCTTTTTAGGGGCCAAACTTACTCCGCAGCTCCTGCCCCATTGTCACCCGGTTACTATTGATGGTATGAATTTCACTTTTGAATTCCTTGACAGAAAGCTGCACTCCGATTTATTCAATGAGGATATCCTGAAGCGGACAGGAATCGTTATTCAGGGCGAGGCTAAGTCAATTGGCCGTACCGGGATTGAAATGGAGACACTGACGGCCGTTTCAGTTGCGGCACTGGAAATTTACGATATGCTGAAACCTGTTGATACTGCTCTCGAGATCGGGCATATCAAACTTCTGGAAAAAAAGGGTGGGAAAAGCGACCGGAGCAGGTACACAGAAAGCTCGGCTAAATGCGCCGTTTTGGTTTGTTCTGACTCCACAGCAAGCGGTGAGCGCGAAGATAAAAGCGGAAAACTTATTTGCAATATGCTTGAAATTGCAAATGCCAAGGTATGGCATTATAAAGTACTCCCAGACGATAAGGTTGCCATTCAGAAACAGATACTGGATTGGGTGAAAGAGGATATACAATTTATATTTACTACCGGAGGCACCGGACTTGGTCCGAGAGACAACACAGTTAGTGCTGTAAAAGAGATCCTTGAAAGAGATGCCGATGGAATTACTGAGGCCATGCGTAATTACGGACAAATGCGTACCCCGCTAGCCATGATGAGCCGGTCAGTCGCAGGATCCATAGCTAAAACATTAATCGTCACCCTTCCCGGAAGTACAAATGGAGCCAGAGAATCCCTGGAGGCTATACTTCCCGGCGTATTTCATGCACGGAACATGCTTGAAGGGGCAGGACATGGTTGTTAGTTGCCTGAGTGCCGGTTATCTGTTGCCGGTTATCTGTTATCTGTTACCTGTTGCCTGTTATCTGCGGACATAATACCATATCATCTGTTCACACCCTGCTAATTACTTTAAGCTTTGTGCTTTTTGCTTTAAGCTTTCACTACTCCTCCTCGGTGAAATTTCTCTCCAACCTTTCACCTACCATTTACCGCCGTTTACCGAGAACTTACCAGCATCCGCCTAATTGCTATAGACCGGCTTTGTAATCCGATATACATTTGATCAAGAAATCAAACAAAAAAAAATATTAACACACAACTAAACAAAAAAAATTAACACTAAAAAACAATGATTATGAAAACTTTAAAAACTATCGCCGCCGCATTATTAGTAGTATTATCAACAAGTGCCTTTGCATCAGATGATACCAAAAGCGAAAAATCAAACATCAACTACGCCCTTAAGGCTTACATCGATGCAGTTGCACATGGTAAGATCAACGGACTGAGTGAAGTGATGGACAAAGACGTAAAATTCACTTCAACCCGTGGACAACAGATCGTTAATCATGACAAAAATCAGATTCTGAATTCATTCAAAAACCTTCAGGATATTGAGCAAAACTGCAAAACTGAGTTCAGTATTGTTGAATCAACTCCTACCCAGAGTGTTGTTAAGGTAACGATGAAATATGAAGGATTTTCCAAAATAAATTACCTGAATATGTCGAATACAGGTAAAGGATGGAAAATTGTAAGCGTAGCAACTTCTTACATTTAATCCCTATACCCAACAAAACGAGAAGAGGCTGTATCATTGATGAAAAAGTGAGCAGCCTCTTTTTTTTTGCTTTTTTGAGTTTGGAAGCCTTAGATTTCGGCAATTTTCACTACTGCTGATTTTTTTTACAAAAAAACAAGAAAATAGGCCTTCCTCAGGCCGCTTTCTTCCTTATATTTTGTGCAATTGCGAGCAAACCCCATTCTATTTCGACTTTATCCTTGCCACGAAGCATAAAGCGGCGGAACCTATGGTTTTGTTTGATATTTGCGAAGACGGGTTCCACATCAAAGCACCGCTTCTTTCGTTGCTTTATTCCTTCCTCACTGGTAAGCAGTTCATAAGCCTGTTGTTTTAACCGGTTTAGGTTTTCATTGATCTCAATGATCCGGTTGCTTTTTGATTTATGGCAGGCACCATTCAGCGGGCAGGTAGCGCAATTTCTGGCCTGGTACCTTTTATAGGTCTGTAAGAAACCGTTGCCTGATTTTTTAGTACTGTTGCCGATATAATGCATCTTTTGGCCCATCGGGCAGATATACACATCATCCTGTTCATTGTAAAAAAGCTTGTCTGCATGAAAAGGGAATTTGTTGGTATAATTTTCATTCTGTCCTTTGTCAAACATGTTGTATTTCACATAGCCCTGAACCCCCTTTTGTTCAAGTAAGGTGTAATTCTCCTCAGACCCATAACCTGCATCTGCTGTAAGGATTTTGGGCGCTTTGCCAAAGCTCTTCTCATGTTGCTGCAGATGGGATTTTAGCGTTAGGGTATCGGTAGGGTTTGGATGGACGGTGTAGTTAACGATGAACTGGTTTGAGGTAGATATCTGAACATTATATCCCGGCTTGAGCTGTCCATTTAGCATGTGGTCTTCCTTCATACGCATAAAGGTGGCATCGGTATCGGTCTTGCTATAGCTGTTCCTTTCTTCAAGAATGGTTTCCTGCCATTCATATTTAGCGATATTCTCCGGAAAGTTTTTGGTGATATACCTCAACTTGGCCTTCACTTTTTTATCTACACGATCCTTATCTGCCAGTACCTTGTTCAGCTTTTCGACTGTGGCATTTACATTCTCCTGGTTTATGGTAGTCAGCACCGGCGGTTCGGGCATCTGATCCTCGGCTGCGGCTAGGTTCTGGGCATAGTCCCAGATCGCCTCCAGCTGCTTTTTCATCTTCTCTTTATTGGTCTGGATCGATTTCTTCCATACGAAAGTATATTTGTTGGCATTGGCCTCGATCTTGGTGCCGTCGGTATACACCTGATCAATGCTCAGCAGCCCTTCCTGCGCCAATAGCTGAACCACTTCCTCAAACACAGAGCGCAGGGCATGCTTTAAACGTACACCACGGAAACGGTTAATGGTATTGTGATCAGGCTTGTTCATTGCACTCAGCCACATAAAAGGCACTCTTTCACGACAGGCTTCAGCAAGTTTGCGGCTGGAATAGATATTTGTCACATACCCATATACTAATACTTTCAAAAGCATCAAGGGATGATAATTGGAGCCCCCTCGTATATGATAGGCCTTCAGCAGAGGTTCAACGTTAATCCGATTGATCACGTCATTGACGATCCTGACGGTATGATCAGCAGCTATAAGATCATCCAGGCTTGGAGGAAGTGCCAGAAGCTGACCCTGGTGATAAGGTCTGAAAGTGGGTTGCTTTAATGCCATACTTTAACAAAGTTTTGTTAGTTAAATGTATGAAAATCAGGTCTTTAAACCAAATAATTATTGAAAAAAAGTATCTATAAAAAGCTACAATTCAACACACTGACAAATGCCGGACAAAAAAAGAGGCTGATCACGATTAATGATACAGCCTCTTTTTGTTTATCCTGTCCCGTCTTAAAGCAGGTTTAATGATTCCAGTTGGGCTTTGATGCTATTCTCGGTTGATTCGCTGATTTTCACTAGTGGCAGTCTCATATGATCCCCACAGATTCCCATCAGATTCATGGCAGCTTTAACCCCACCCGGATTTCCTTCGGCAAAGCATAGGGATGTAAATTCAGTCAGGCTATGATGTAAGGGCTGTGCTTCGATAAATTTCCCGTCCAGACACATTCTCACCATGGTAGAAAATATTCCCGGCAATGCATTTCCAACTACAGAGATAACACCAACAGCACCCATAGAGATCAGGGGTAATGCAATAGCATCATCTCCAGAAATGAAGAGAAAATCTTCAGGCTTATCCCGGATGATTTTGTTAAACTGATCAAAATTGCCGGATGCTTCTTTCATTGCGATGACATTTTTACAATCATGGGCAAGCCGGAGGGTTGTTTCGGCACTCATATTCATGCCGGTTCTCCCCGGAACATTATACAATATAATTGGCAGAGGGCTTTCTTCAGCAATGACCTTATAATGCTGATAAATCCCTTCCTGTGTAGGCTTATTATAATATGGGCAAACAGAAAGAATGGCGTCAAATCCATTCGAGTCAAATTTCTTCAGATCATTCAATACTTCAGAGGTATTATTACCCCCAATTCCGGCTACCAGAGGTACCCTTCCATTCACATGGGAGATGGTCGTATCCCAAACTGCCCGCTTCTCTTCACTGTTAAGTGTTGCTGATTCGCCGGTGGTTCCCAATGAAACAATATATTCTACACCACCATTGATAATATGGTCGATCACAGTTCTTAGAGCGGCATGGTCAACCGACCGGTCTGCCTTAAATGGAGTGATAATGGCTACTCCTGTTCCATGAAATTTGTTCATTATACTATATTTATCCGATAGAAACTCTGCTAATTTAAGCGGAATGGCCCAATATTAAAACGATTTTGGGAATATTAGGCTATTATCACAAAATTATTGCAGCATTCCGACTAATTCTTGCTCAGAAATTATGGGAATCTGCAGCTTTACAGCTTTTTCGAGTTTGGATGGCCCCATATTATCTCCTGCAACAAGGTAATTCAATTTTGCAGAGATACTACTTAAAATTTTGCCTCCATTTGCCTCAATAAGATCTTTCAGTTCATCGCGGCTATAGTTCTCAAACACACCGGAAATGATGAATGATTTACCTTCCAGCTTATTGCTGGCAAGTTCGATGGTACTCTGTACTGATTCGAACTGAAGGCCATGGACTCGCAATGCCTCGATCTGTTCTCTATGTCGGGGTTCTTTAAAATATTCAATTATACTTTCTGCGATTCGTTCTCCAATCTCATCTACAGAAATGAGTTCATCATAACTTGCATTCATCAGACTGTCAATATCTTTGAAATATGCTGCGATTTTTTTTGCCACAGTTTCGCCAACATAGCGAATTCCAAGTCCGAAAAGTACTTTTTCAAAGGGCATCTGTTTGGATTTTTCAATTCCCTCAAGCATATTCCTGATCGATCGTTCCCCAAAACGCTCGAGCTTTTTAAGCTGATCTTCTTTTTCATGAAGCAGGTACAAATCTGAAATATGCTGAATAAACCCCTTTACGTAAAATGCTTCAATTGTCTCATGCCCTAAACCTTCAATATTCATGGCTTTTCGGCTAATGAAGTGCTGCATTTTACCGACGATCTGTGGTGGACAGCCTTCATCATTCGGGCAGTAATGAACAACTTCCCCCTCTTTTCTCTGGAGATTACTTCCACATTCAGGGCAAATTTCCGGATAATTGATTTTCGATGCATCCGGGATTCGTTTGGAAGTATTTACAGCAATTATCTTTGGGATAATCTCACCTCCTTTTTCAACCAGAACTGTATCTCCTTCATGAAGATCAAGCCGTTTAATTTCATTAGCATTATGCAAAGTAGCCCGTTTTACGGTGGTGCCGGCCAACAGAACCGGTTTAAGGTTCGCAACAGGTGTTACTGCACCTGTACGGCCGACCTGATAAGTTACTTTTTCAAGGATGGTTTCTACTTCCTGGGCTTTGTATTTATAAGAAATTGCCCATCGGGGTGATTTGGCGGTAAAGCCTAATTCCTGTTGCTGACTGTAATTATTTACTTTAATCACAATCCCGTCGATATCATAACTTAATCCGAATCTTTTTTCATCCCAGTAATGGATAAATTCGAACACATCTTCAATAGTGCTGCACAATTTGCTATGCTCACATACATGAAACCCCAATTTTTTAACAGCTTCCAGACTTTCCCAATGGGTATTATAGATAAGTTTATCTGCGTAAAGGAAGTATAAAAAGCAATCCAGCGGACGTTTGGCCACTTCACTTGAATCCTGCATTTTTAATGTTCCCGAGGCAAAATTTCTTGGGTTGGCATAAGGAACTTCATTGTTTTCAATACGTTCATTATTTAGCCTGTCGAATGCCGCACGGTGCATGAAAACTTCTCCCCGGATATCGAAAGATTCGGGAAATCCGCTTCCCCTGATCGATTTAGGAATACTGTGTATGGTTTTGGCATTATTGGTCACATCATCACCCTGTGTTCCGTCGCCACGGGTAACTGCTCTCACCAGCTTACCATTTTCATAGCTGAGGCTGATTGAGAGTCCGTCGAACTTCAATTCACAAACGTATTCAAAATTGCTGCCAATAGCCTTTCGAACCCGCTCGTCAAAATCTTTCAGATCCTGCTCATTATAGGTGTTACCAAGCGAAAGCATTGGCCATTTATGTTTAACCGTCTGAAACTCTTTAGTAATATCCCCCCCAACCTTTCTGGTCGGAGATTCCGGATCCGCATATTCCGGATATTCTTTCTCTAGCGCAGTAAGTTCCTCCAGCTTTTTGTCAAATTCAAAATCAGAAATTACAGGCTGAGCCAGCACATAGTATTTGTAATTATGCTCATTAAGTTCCTTGACAAGGCTTTCAATGCGTTCTTTGATTTCGAAAAGTGACATGAAGCGAAGATAATTGTTTGAATTGAGAATTGATAGTGGAGAATTGAGAGTTAAATTCAATTTTCCCTCAATTCTCTATTTCCCATTCTCAACTCTCCACCCGATAGCTATCGGGTCTCAACTCTCAATTAACTTTACATCTATTTCCTCAAATATCTCCATATAATTCCCCAGCAGATTCTGGTGGTAGTCGTTCAGGATTTCGCCAAGGACCAATAGCTCGCTATCTTTGAGTGGGTCTTTCCAGATACGCATACAAATTCTGTTTAAGGCATACATGATATTATGGCTCTCCCGATAGCTTTCGAGGTAATTTGATTGGATGAATTTATCAAAGAAATTAAAAAACTGGCTTGTATCCTGAATATTATTCAGTTTAAGAAATCTGTTAATGGCATCCCTGTCTGATTGCCTGAGGTGCGCATAGAAGTCGGTGGTTTGAATATGGTTCTCAGTAAGCAAGGTGCTATCGAGCATCAGCTCCAGTGAGATATGGGCTAAAAATGAAGGCCGTACTACCGAGTTTTTTAGTGCGGGTATGATTGCTTTTTTAATACCGGCAGTATGCTCGGTAAAGAATTCTGAATTATGAAAATTACGGTCAACAATCATATGACGTCTCCATCCCCTCAATATTGAACTTTCAAAATCGTTTTTGAACTGTTCTGCAATTCTTTCCGGATGCAGATTCCAGTCTTTCCTCGCATTTTTTAGCAGATCAGGCAATACTGCACCTAAAACCAAATGCGGGTCTTCGCTATGCCTGTCAAAGTAAAAATGAGAAAGGAAGTTCATTTCACTGTTTTTTTGTTTGAATTTAATTGATTAATTCAGGCTGAAAAATAGCTGAAGAACATAAATCTACGAAAATTTTGCCATGCGGAGGTTTATCAATTCTGCTATATTTGCATTCCAAAAGATCCTTAAGATAAAATGAACTTTGTAGAAGAATTACGCTGGCGGGGAATGCTGCATGATATCATGCCCGGTACTGAAGAAGAGCTTAACAAGCATATGACATCCGGTTATATTGGATTTGATCCTACGGCAGATTCATTGCATGTGGGGCATCTGACGCAGATCATGACACTGATACATTTTCAGCGAGCAGGACACAAGCCCTTTGCACTTGTTGGCGGAGCAACCGGAATGGTGGGTGATCCTTCTGGCAAATCGGCCGAACGTAATCTTCTTTCTGAAGACGTTTTAAATCATAATGTAAAATGTCTCGAGAACCAATTGAAAAAATTTCTTGACTTCAATACCGGTGCCAACAGTGCTGAGATGGTAAATAACTATGATTGGTTTAAGAATTTTTCCTTTCTTGACTTTATTCGGGATGTAGGTAAACATCTGACAGTCAACTATATGATGGCTAAGGATTCAGTCAAGAAGCGGCTTGAAGGAGAAACAGGGATGTCTTTCACTGAGTTTAGTTATCAGCTTGTACAAGGCTACGATTTTTATTACCTCTGGAAAGAAAAAAACTGTCTGGTACAAATGGGTGGATCTGATCAATGGGGAAATATCGTTACCGGAACCGAACTGATCCGTAGAAAGGCTGCCGGTAATGCTTATGCAATCACCACACAGTTAATCAAAAAGGCAGACGGAACGAAGTTTGGTAAAACAGAAAGTGGTGCAGTATGGCTAGATCCTGCGAAGACTTCACCATATAAATTTTATCAGTTCTGGTTGAATACCACTGATGCGGATGCTAAAAGCTGGATCCGGATCTTTACCTTAAAGAGCAGGGAGCAGATTGAAGAATTGGAGCGTGAGCATGATCTTGCACCTCATCTCAGAACCCTGCAAAAGGCACTTGCAGAGGAAATTACAATTAGGAGCCACTCCGCTGAAGCTCTTGAAACTGCCCTTAAAACTTCCGAATTCCTATTTGGAAATGGCTCGCTGGAATTTATTAATGGCTTGAGTGATGAGGAGGTTCTTGACGTTTTTGATGGCCTTCCACAGTTCAAAATCTCTGCCGAAGAATTTTCTTCAGGTATCAATCTGACAGATCTTCTGGCTGAAAAAACGAAGGTTTTTCCATCCAAAGGAGAAGCGCGTAAAATGATCAGCGGTGGTGGGGTATCGGTCAATAAGGAAAAGATTACTGACCCCGCACAGCTTATTACCCAGGAAGATCTGATCAGAGAAAAATTTCTGGTTGCCCAAAAAGGGAAAAAGAATTATTATCTGATTATTGCTGATTGAGACCTTCTCATTTCCCAAAATCTGAATAATTAAATCAAATTATTATCCATAAATTTTGCTGAAACCTATCAGAGCGTATTATCTTGAAAAGCAACATGAATGTGATGCAGAGATAAAAAGATTTGAGCGTCAAATCAATATTTATTCCTTTTTGCGCCTTTTTGTCCTCATTGCAGGAATCTTTATGTTCTATCAGTCAATTAGTTATAACCTGATCTGGCTTTCTTTCCTTATAGTTTTATTTCTTATTCTCGGATTCGCATGGCTTGTGTCTAAACAGGTGCAATTTCAAAAGCAGGTTGATTATTTCAGGAATTTGAGCATGGTTCATTCCAACGAAATTAACAGTCTTGATCGGAAGCAAAATATCTATTCCGAAGGATCAGCATTTAGTGATGATCTTCATCCTTATTCTTCAGATCTGGATATTTTCGGTAAAGGTTCTCTTTTCGGGATGATTAACCGATCCGCAACCAGTGGGGGTAATACGAAATTGGCCAACTGGCTAAAGGAACCTGCTCCTGTAGCTGTCATTAGGGAAAGACAATCTGCTGTGATTGAATTGGGGATAAATTTAGCCTGGAAACATCATTTTCAGGCGGTATTACTTTTTGCAAATAAGGCTGCCCAGAACCAATCGGAAGAACTGTTTAAGTTTCTGAACACTAAACTTGAGGAGCCAGCATCCTGGTTGAAAGTATATGTTCGCTGGATTCCATTGATCTTTTTAATCAATGCAATTGGATCCTGGTTCTTTCCCTCAGTGCTCGTTCTGCTAACAGTCCTGATTGTCTTCAATTTAATCCTGATGCAACAATACCATTCAAGAGTCCTCAAGACTGATAGTATGATCGGTAAGATGAGCAGGATACTGAATCATTTTTCTGAAGCCATTTCAGCAGTTATGGATGAAAACTGGAAGTCGCCATTATGCAGGCAACTTGCAGAGGATTTGAAAGGTAAGGGGCAGCAGAAACTGCCAGAGCAAATCAAACGTTTCTCTTTGCTGATCAGTCATCTTACTTTAGGGCTTACAGCAGTAGGGGGAATTTTGAATGTTGTTATGTTATGGAACATAAGGCACATGCTTGCCATTGAAAATTGGAAAAAGGAGAGTCATGCGGGACTTAAACAGGCTTTTGAAGTTCTGGCATCTTTCGAAGCATTAATCAGCCTGAGCTCTTTGAATACCAATTATCCGGAATGGTGTTTTGCTGTCATCAATGAGCAGGAAAATTATACTTTAAAGGCTAAATCCATCGGACATCCGCTGATCCCGGCAGAACAGCGGGTTGATAACGACTATCTGCTTGATAATCAGCTAAAAATTGATATCATCACCGGTTCTAATATGGCAGGGAAAAGTACTTTTTTACGTACACTGGGAATAAATACGGTTCTTGCTCTTTCCGGTGCACCATCATGCGCCTCTTCAATGGAAGTCAGCCGGATGCTGATCTTTACCTATATGCGTATCCGTGATTCTTTGAATGAAAGTACCTCTACTTTTAAAGCAGAACTCGATCGTTTACAGGCTTTGATTAAAATGCTGGATAATTCGGGAAAGGTTTATTTCCTGATTGATGAGATGCTAAGAGGAACAAATTCGGTTGATAAATATCTTGGGTCAAAGGCTGTTATTGAAAAGCTGATCTCCCAAAATTCGGTAGGGATTGTTGCCACTCATGATCTGCAAATAGCCGAACTTGAGCAGAAATACCCTGATTATATTCGGAACTATTACTTTGATATTCAAATGGAAGCTGGTGAAATGAGGTTTGACTATAAACTGAAGGAGGGGGCATGTAAAACCTTTAATGCTTCAATATTGCTTCAACGAATCGGAATTTATCCTGAAAATCAGCAACAGCAGGATTCTTAAACCTGCTGTTGCTGATTCAATTATTCTTCGGCCAGATTTTTTAATTGCATAAGCAGAGAATAAGTACCAGCTATCACAATCTTCTTTGATCCAAGGTCAGTCTTAATTGCTGTGAAGCCGTTTTCTGTTTCGCCTGTAATTACCTCGGTCATTTCGTATGTTCGTATCCCTTTTTCTGAAAACACATAATTCTTTCCTTCAAAGTTTACTACACTTTTTTCCGGAAGGGTCTGCTCCTGATTGTTCTGCACCGCTATTTCTGCATTCATGTACATTCCCGGTATCAGGTTTTTATCAAATTGCTTAAAATGGCAATGGATTTCAGCAGTTCTTTCTGCTGAGAGATTGCTGCTAATCAGACCAATTTCGGTTTCATATTTTTTTTCAGGATTATTATTTGAGTATGTAATTGCCTTTTGCCCCCGGCTTAATTTACCGAGGTCTTTTTCAAAAACTGTCAGTGTCAGGTGTATATCCGAAGGGTTAATTAATTCGATCAGAACATCCGATGGATTGAAATA
>Ga0209480_10002552_pt1 | contig 12376 bp, 8 predicted proteins | sample JI61114C2DNA_FD_187501 | JGI IMG/M metagenome (GOLD analysis project Ga0209480, IMG submission 187501) | Wastewater effluent complex algal communities from Wisconsin, to seasonally profile nutrient transformation and Carbon sequestration -... | ecosystem: Engineered > WWTP > Effluent > Algae...
CGCACTTCTCGCAGGCATCCGTTGTCACCGGGAGGCTTGCCTCGACCGACCCCAACCTGCAGAACATTCCGGTGCGCAGCGAGGAAGGCCGGAAGATTCGCACCGCCTTCATCGCCCCGCCGAGCAGCAGCATCGTTTCGGCCGACTACTCGCAAATCGAACTGCGCATCATGGCCCACCTCTCGGGTGATGAGCGCCTGCTCGAAGCCTTCGCCCAGGGCGAAGATGTGCACCGCGCCACCGCCGGCGAAATTTTCGGTGTGACCCCGCTCGAAGTTGGCCCGGACCAGCGCCGCGTCGCCAAGAGCATCAATTTCGGCCTGATCTACGGCATGAGCGCCTTCGGCCTCGCCCGCCAGCTCGGCCTCGAACGCAGCGCCGCGCAGACTTACATCGAACGCTATTTCACTCGTTATCCCGGCGTCGCCCGCTACATGGAAGAAGCGCGTGAAATGGCCCGGCAAAATGGCTATGTCGAAACCGCCTTTGGCCGTCGCCTGTGGTTCCCCGAAATTCGTTCGAGCAACGGCAATCGCCGTCAGGGCGCCGAGCGTGCCGCGATCAATGCGCCCATGCAGGGCACGGCCGCCGATCTGATCAAGATGGCGATGATTGCGGTACAGAACTGGCTGGAAAAATCAGCCTTGAAATCGCGACTCGTACTGCAAGTGCACGACGAGCTGGTGCTCGAAGTGCCGGATGGCGAACTGATGGACATCCGCACCCACCTGCCGCGCCTGATGTGCCAGGTGGCGCAATTGAAAGTGCCGCTAGTCGTTGAAGTAGGTGTCGGCCCGAACTGGGAGGCAGCGCACTAACATGGCCGACCCTATCGTCACTGAACAAGCAGCAAAACCCACCGCCCCCCTGCAACTGGCCATCGTCCGTCAGCGCTATACCCCTTATGGCGGCGCCGAGCGCTTCGTCAGCGATGCCATGCAGGCGCTTCAACAGGTCGGCGTCAAGCTCAGCCTGTATACCCGTGAATGGCCCGGCGGCGACAGCATCTTCCAGCCTGTCATCTGCAACCCCTTCTATCTTGGCAGCCTGTGGCGCGACTGGAGTTTTGGTCGCGCCGTATGCAAGGCCATCGGCGTTCATCAACCAGACCTCGTTCAATCACACGAGCGCATACGCTGTTGCGACATTTTCCGCGCCGGCGATGGTCTGCATCGTGTCTGGCTCGCTGAGCGGCGCCGCCATCTCTCCTGGCTGGGCAAACTCAGCATCACCCTCAATCCAACTCATCATTTTCGACTTGCATCCGAAAACCGTCTATTCGCCAGCCCACGCCTGAAAGCGGTCATCTGTATTTCAGAAATGATCCGCGACGAGATGCTGGCCCATTTTCCTATCGATCCCGCCAAACTTCACGTCATCTACAACGCTGTCGATACCGCACGCTTTTCCCCTGACCTGCGTGAACACCGGGCCGCCATTTTCCAGCGCTACGGCATTCCTGAGGCGGCGAATCTCTTCGTCTTCATCGGCTCCGGCTTCGATCGAAAAGGTCTGGCGCCTGCCATAGAGGCCCTTGCCGGCTTGCCCGACACGACGCATCTGCTCGTCGTCGGCAAAGACAAACGGGCCAGGCGTTATGAACAACTGGCGAATCAACTTTGCCCCGGCCGGGTGCACTTTACCGGCCCGCAAAAAGACCCGCGACCTTTCTACGGTGCGGCCGACGCCTTTATCCTGCCGACGCTCTACGACCCGCTGTCCAACGCGGTGCTCGAAGCCCTGGCCTGCGGCCTGCCCGTGGTCACCTCGTTCAAGTGCGGTGCCGGAGAAATCGTTGCCGCCCACGCCGCCGGCTTTCTCAGTGATGCGCGCGACATACCGGCCCTCAGCGCCAACATGACGCGCCTGCTTGACCCTGCCGCGCGTCAGCAATGCGCCGACAATGCGCGGCGGGCGGCGCTGACCCTCAGTGCCGAGGCAATGACCTCCCGCCTGCTTGATCTCTATAACGGGCTGCTCACCGACGGCCGGTGATCGGCTGGCGCAACAGGTGAAAGGCTATAATCCCCCAATTGCCGCCGCGCAGCCGTTACAAAACATGACCCTGAAAATATTGCACACCGAATCCTCGACCGGCTGGGGCGGGCAGGAGCACCGAACCTTCAAGGAGTTGCTTGCCTTGCGCGAACGCGGGCACTGCCTGGAGGTTGCATGCCGCCCCGGCGCTCGACTGGGGGATCGCGCCGAGGAAGTAGGCTTCACCGTGCATCGGATTGGCATGCGCGGCGGCGGTGACCTGATTGCCGTCTGGAAACTGATCAAGCTGTTACGCCGAGACAATTACGACGTTGTTAACACCCACAGTGGCCACGATAGCCTGCTGGCCGGACTAGCCGGGCGCATTGCCGGCACGCCGCTAATCGTCCGCACCCGCCATTTGGCACTTGCCGTTACTTCTCTCGCTACCTACAAGACACTGCCCCACAAAGTTGTCACCGTCAGCGAATGGGTCAGGAAATACCTGATTTCGGTCGGTGTACCAGCCTATGATGTGGTCACCATTTACACCGGAATCCAGCCACCGGAGCGGGTCGCGCAATCCACACTGCGCGACGAACTGGGTTTGGCAAGGGACGATATCGTGATCGGCACAGTTGCCATCCTGCGCTACGAAAAAGGCCACCGCGACCTGATCGACGCCGCTGTGCCTTTACTCTCGGAGCGCCCGAAGGTGCACCTTGTTTTCGCCGGCGATGGACCAATTTTCGACGAACTGGCCGGCTATATTGCCAGCAAGGGGCTCACCGGGCGCATTCATCTGCTCGGACTGCGGCGCGACATTCCCAATGTTCTGGCCGGCTGCGATTTCTTCGCCCTTGCCACCTGGCAGGAAGCCTTGGGTACCTCCTTCGTTGAAGCAATGGCCGCCGGACTGGCAGTCGTTGGCACCTCGGTTGACGGGGTTCCCGAAGTGGTCGCCGATGGCATCAGTGGCATCCTTGTGCCCGCCCACGACCCGAACTCGCTACGCCAAGCCTTGTATCAAATGATTGACCAGCCGGCATTGCGCAAGACGATGGGGGAAGCGGGCTTGAATATCACCCGTACCCGTTTCAACGTGGCAACCATGGCCAGCGAAATGGAAAGCTTTTATCTGAAAAGTCTCGCCGAACGAGGCACTAAATGAAATTAGCCCGCTCGGTTCCCGTCCTGATGTATCACCACGTCTCGCCCTCGCAGGGGCTGGTCACCCTGACGCCGGAAAATTTTGCCGACCAGATGCGCGGACTGGCCAAGAGCGGCTACAAAACGCTAGGCGCCGACGAATTCGCTGCTTATCTGGCGGGCAAACCCGTCGCCGAACGCTCCATCGTTCTGTCCTTTGACGATGGTTACCTCGACAACTGGGTCTATGCTCATCCCGTGCTTGAGCAATACGGCTTTACTGCCCTGCTCTTCGTTGCTACCGACTGGATCAAGGACGGCCCGCTTCGCCCGCACGCCGGCCAGTTCTCGGCCGCTCTGCCGGCGACCCCCGAGCACAATGTCTGCAAGCAATTGATCAGCGACGGCCTTTCCGATCAGGCAATTATTCGCTGGAGCGAAATCGATGCCATGCGGCAGGCAGGCACTTTCGAGTTTCACAGCCACACGCACACCCACACACGCTGGGACAAGGCCTGTTCCCAGGCAGATGAAAAACGCGCCGCACTGGCGCGCGATATCGAAGCCTCCCGCGCCCTCCTCAGTCAACGCCTGGGTGCCGTCAGCGACCACCTGTGCTGGCCACAAGGATACTTTGATGCAGACTACATCGACGTAGCGCACGCCGCCGGCTTTCGCCATCTCTACACCGTTGCCCCGGGTGCCAATCTGCAAGGTGGCAATGCCGACCACATCAACCGCATCGTGGTCAAGGACAAGCCAGCCAGCTGGTTACTGAGCCGCTTGTGGATTTACCGCCATCCCCGGGTCGCCGGCTGGTATTCAGGCGGGCGCGCCAATTGAGGCCATCCCGCCACCTTCACGGAGTGCCTGAATAATGTGCGGCATTGCAGGCTTCTTTGGGCAAAGACCGATTAGCCCAAATGCTCGTCAGTTGATGCTAGCGGCACTGGCCAGCCGTGGTCCCGATGCCCGGCATGAAAATGCCTGGACCGATGGACTAACGGTTTCGCCAACCCAGTCAGCGACTAGCGCTTTGCTCCACGCCCGACTCGCCATCAGAGACCCAAGAGCCATCGCAGACCAACCGATGTTCAGCGAAGACGGCCAGGTTGCGCTGTGCTACAACGGTGAAGTCTATGGCTGGGAAAGCGATGCCGAAGCCCTGCGCAGCAAGGGTCACGTATTCCACACGCACTCTGATACCGAGTTCATCCTCAATGCCTATCTTGAGTGGGGCTTCCCCGCGCTGCTGCAACATCTGCGTGGCATGTTTGCGCTCACCATCCTCGACCGGCGCACCCAAAAGGTCTTTCTCGCCCGCGATCGCATGGGCCTTAAACCACTGATTTACGGGCAACGTGCCGATGGTTTTGCCTTCGGTTCTACCGTGCGAGCCGTTCTACCTTGGCTACCGGAAGATGAACGGGAATTCAACCCCGAGGCAATCGACGCCTACCTTGCGCACCGCTACATTCCTGCACCGCGCACCATTTTCACCAACCTGCAACGACTCGAAAACGCGCATTACCTGATTTATGATCTGCAAACCGGTAAGCTTGAAAAGGCCCGCTACTGGTCAATGCCACAGGCCTCCGGCGATACTGCGGCCTGCTCGCAAGCCGAGGTACTAAGCGAATTGCGCGAGGCTGTCGCCATGCGCACAGTTGCCGACCGCCCTGTCGGCATTTTTCTATCCGGCGGCATTGACTCCAGTGCTATTGCCAGCATCCTTGCCGAAACCGGCCATCAGGATCTCGCCAGTTTCACCGCCACATTTAGCGACAAGCGCTTCGATGAAAGTTTGGAAGCAGCCCAAATTGCCGCAACGCTCGGCCTCGTAAACCACGCTATCGCCATTTCTGGCAGCATCGCCGACATTTTCGACAAAATCGTCGCCGATCTCGACGAACCTTTTGCCGACCCATCGAGTATCCCGACCTGGTTACTGGCACGGGAAACCGTCAAGCACGTCACTGTCGTTCTCGGCGGTGATGGTGGTGACGAAATTTTTGCCGGCTACAAACGTCACCCCAAACACTTGCGCACACTTTGGCGACGCCATCTGCGCTTACCTTTTCCCGCCACAGAGTCGGCCACAGGCAAGGGCTGGCGCCGCCTTGCCGACGAACTTAGCCTGCCCTGGGAAGAAGCCTACACGCTGCGTTTTTCCGGCTTCTCACCAGCCCAGCGTCGCCATCTAGGTGGCGGCAAGCAACTGCGTAAAAGCGTCTGGTGGCGGGCAGCGGACACTCACCCTGACGCCCCGATTGAGCAATTGCTCGCCTGCGATTTCGCCAATACCTTGCCGGAATACATTCTGCGCAAAGCCGACTTATGCAGCATGGCGCATGGCCTTGAAATGCGTGCTCCGTTACTTGATCATCGCTGGCTGGAAAAGCTTGCCAGGGTCGCCCCGGAAGAGCGCTTCACGACACCAGCCAAGCATCTTCTTGAACCCGCAATGCGCCGACTACAAGCACTCGCGCTGTTTGAGCAGAAAAAGAAAGGCTTTAATCCACCATTAACCGAATGGCTGCATGGCGATCTGCATTCGCGCATCAACGGCATGGGGCAACGTCTCCAGCGATTGAGCAACGGCCTGTTGCGGGCTGAGGCCATCGATGCATTGGCCGACAATTATTTTTCAGGCAGCCACTTTCTCGCCGAGCAAATGCTGCAACTGACCATTCTGGATACCAGCCTGCAGCAGCTCGACGCTTTGCGAAAACGCCAAGCATGAAGCTGCCGAGTCTTGAGCGCTGGCTCAATCGCTCCCGCGTTCCGGGACGCCTGCTCACCTTGGCTGGGCTGATTCTCAGGCTACCGCTACGCCCCTTCCGCCGCCAGAATGCTCCCCCCAAGACAATTCTTGTCCTGCATCATCTTCTGCTCGGCGACACCGTCATGCTTGCCGGTTTGTTGTCAAAATTGCGCCAACGTTACCCCAACTCAGCAATTCATATGGCGGCGCCAACTGCCTCAGTCGCGCTCTTTTCTGCTCGCCCCTACGACGTTGAAGTCCATCCCTTCAATCCACGGCAATTATCAACCCTGCTTGGCCTCTTCCGCCTCAGGCGCCCCGATCTCGTCATCATCCCGGCCGAAAACCGCTATTCCCTGCTCGCCGCAGCACTCGGCGCTCGCCATATCGTGGCCTTTGAAGGCGACCACCCGGCCTGGAAAAATTGGCTGGTCGACGAATTACGACCCTACCCGGGAACCCCCATGGCCTGGCCCGACATGGCCGCCTTGCTGGTCGATGGCCCACCGCCGCCGCCCTTTGCAAGCAGCGACTGGCCGCAACCTGCTTTTCGTCCCTATGCACGGCCCGCCAAACCGTACTGTGTGCTGCATCTTGGAGCCAGTTCGCCATTACGGCTTTGGTCACCCAGTCGCTGGAAGGACATTGCCGACTGGTTACACGATCAGGGGTACGGGGTTATCTGGAGCACAGGACCCGGGGAAGACAAACTGGTAGCGGCCTGCGATCCTGCAGCTGACTACCCTTCGCTGGCCGGCCAACTGGATCTCTGTCAGCTTTGGGACTTGCTAACTAATGCCGCACTGGTCGTTTCACCCGATACCGGCGTCGCCCACCTGGCCAAGGCCTGCGGCACGCCCAGCGTTACTCTGTTTGGCCCAGGCTCTGCCGAAATTTACGGCCCAGGTGAGTTCTGGAAGAATCACCCCTACCGCTTTGTCAGCATTCCTGATTTTCCCTGCCGGGATGGCCGGATGCTGTTTGAGCGCACTTCCGTCAGCTGGGTTCGCCATTGTGCCAAGCCGCCGAGCGAATGCCCAAGTGCCCGCTGCATGCACGCGCTAACCTCTGACATGGTGCGTACTGCGATCAACTCGCTGCTCTCTCAATTGAAACACTAGATTATTCATGGCCGAACCTATCCTTTCACCAGAACGCTTTAGTTTTCAGGAAAAGAGCCTGATTGGCCTTTCCTGCTTTCTGCTTTTCATCTGGACAGTACCCGGAACCATTGCCTTACGCCTCGCCGTAACCGTCGCCCTGCTCGGACTCTCGCTGTCCAGTGCGATCAAAGCATGGGGCTGGCCGATAATTGGCAGGTCTTTTGCCGTCCATCGCAATATCTGGTTGATCTATCTGGCCTTGACTCTCTGGATCATCATTGAAGCAAGCATTTTCGGCATTCACAAAGAGGTTGTGTTCAAGGACATCTGGGGACAATGGGTGCGCAGCGGCATTTGTGGCTTGATTGGTTACATGGCCGCCGTTGTCGTCACGCGCCGCAAACCAGACAGTGGCGGGCCACTTCTGGCAGGAATGATGGCCCTGACCTTGGCTTTCCAGGTTGGCCTGCATGACATCGACACAATCTGGCGCTGGATCAGTGAAGGCAAACTCCCCTTCCAGGAGACCCGGCTCGCAAAAAATCGAACGGGCATCAGCTTCGTCACCAACCTGCTAATGGCCCTTGTTGCTGCCGAGTTGCTGGCACGAGTGCTGTTTAAAAAACGCTATGTCGCGGTGCACACTGGTTGGCTGGTTTTTGTTGGTGCCATGTGCTTCTTTGCCACCTACGTCTTGGGAACCCGCTTTGGCACACTCGGTTTCATTGCCTTGCTAATCTCATCGGCAACGGTCGCTCTTTTCGCCAAACGTCAATCCATCTCCCCCGCAACCTTCGTTCTGGTATCAACAATCGTTGTTGGGCTGATCGCAAGCTTTGCCTGGGCTAGTATTCAGTCAGATCCGCGCTGGCAGACATTTAGCGAAACCGTAACGTTCGCCATGGATACCGAGAGTCATGCTGCATGGCGCGATAAAAGCCTTCCCATGCCCACCTTGAACAGTGGCTTGCCTGCAGAGGAATCAGCCTACATGCGGGTCTCCTGGGCAAAAGAAGCCATAGGCGCGATCATGCGGGATCCCTTGGGCATTGGATTTTCGCGCAGCGCGTTCGGCCATGCCATGCAGAAGATCTACCCAGACTATGCGTCGGACCTGCATTGCCACAGCGGAATACTCAACTTCACTGTCGGCGCCGGCCTGCCTGCGCTGATTTTATGGCTACTATTTATTTGCAGCCTGATCGTTACGGGCTGGCGCGCTTTCTTCGAAAGGCAAAATCCTTCAGGCCTACTCCTTCTTTTGCTGGTTAGTGGCTTCAGCATCAGAAGCGTGGTCGATGGCAACATGCAGGATCACATGCTGGAGCAGTTCATGTTCCTGTCGATGATGTTCCTGGTCCTTGCCTCAAGAAATGAGAAGGAAACCGTCGAGACCTAAATGCCGATTTCGACCGTGATGTAACGCTGCCGCTGCTTCCAGTACTTGACGAATTGGACCAGTTTTTCGGCGCGATGCACGTAGCGGTGCTGGTTCATGACCCGGCGATAGGCTGCCTCAGCGATATCCCGTGTCAGTTCGAAGTCGGCAAGATGGAAACGGATTTTCTCGACGCATTGATCGAAATTTCCAAACTCCACCCATTCGCTACCGGCCACGAAGTCGTCACGGGCATGCGCTCGCTCATCGCTCAATAGAAAGCCGCCACAGGCAGGAATGCCATAGCAGCGCTCGGGCAATCCCCAGCTGAAGGGCTCGCCATGATATCCACCCTGATAGCGCACATCGCATCCGGCAAAAAAGCTCAGGTTGATCTTCGAGCGTTGGATCAGACGAATTTGCTCGGCAAGCTTCAGGTCATGATCGCCGAAGAAGTAACGGACGCCCAGTGAGTCAAGCACGGGACGCAGTTTTTCGACGAATGCGGCACGAAATTCGGTTTCCGGATAACGTTTTGGATCAATACGCCCAAAAAATGACACATCGAACTCATAGGCCGTAGCATTCCTCAGTTTTTCCAGAGTGCTGCCGGCCAGGTTATAGCGCTCCTCCCAGGCAGCATTGGGAAGATAGATCACTTCGTCGGAAAACCTGCCAGCATCCTGCAAGGTATGGGTGGCATAGGCATCCATGAAAGTGACGTGTTTCAGCAGCCAGATTCGCCATGCCTTTTCGCCCATATGAGACGGACCATCTCGATCCCAGAAAATATAGGGCGCCTGTAATTCATTGACCCGGCGTTTCGTAGCCAAAGCCCGCCAAGGCTTCTTGATATCGATATGGATATTTGCCACACAGAGCAGTAATTCACCCGGCTGCAACTGGTCCAAATCCGCATCTGCCGGGTTTTCCCATACCTCATAGCCCAAGCGCTGGAAACCTGCGACCAAGGGCGCCATGTTCCAACAATTCCGGAAAATGACAACGCGACCAAGGCCGCTTGGCCCGAATTTCTTATCAAGAAGCATGATTAGCTAGCGCTCCCGTGTGGTGATAACGCAATGGCAGGCCTTATGAAACAAACCGATTCAGAGAAGATTCGCATTGCGAATCAAGCGCATTAGATAACGCGACCCCTCCGGCGACAAATGAGAATCATCGATCGCCATCACCGCGTCGCCAAAATCATCGCCAGCGGGTCTGACCAAGCAACCAGCCTCGTTGCACAAGAGGTTCAACGGCGAAATATAACGGGCACCAGCCTGAGTTGCCAATCCGGCCAGTCGCCGATCAATCACCGGTTTGTCGACATCAAGACCCTCGCTCAAGCGCTCTGGGAAGACGGCGAAGGCTTGGTGGCGGAACTTTGCCGTCAGGGCTTCCGGAAGATTCGGTTGCCAACGCGGCACCGGGCCGATGACTATCACTTCGCGAACGCCGGCATCCTTGATCTTGCGGATGGTGGCGATAATTTTCTCCTCCTGGTCGATCCCAAGCCAACGAGAAGAGAGAATCACCCTGCCTGGTCGCAGCTTCTCGATCATTGCAAAAATGTGCTGGTTGACCGCCCGACACGCCGGAAATCCTGGCACATCCCAATCGAGGATGGGCTGACACCCAGGCGCTGTTTGTTGCAGTAAATCAATATCCGGGAATACTGTCACCAACCCCGGGTAAAACTGGGCTGCATGCGAATCCCCCCAGAGCAGAATGGCCTTTTCACGCCCCTTGTCGGTTCTCAAACACGAATCATCAAAGCCTTCCGCTCCCTGATGAACTCTCAGATGGCATTTTCCGGAGCGGAAATACTTGTCGTCATCAAAGCGGTAAGTGATCAGGGGCCGGACGATTTCCGGGTAACGAAACACCCAGCCAGTCCTGAACAACAGGCCCTGACGTGAATAGGTATTGAACCCAACATAGGCGATCAGCAAGCCAAATAGGCAAAGCCCGGCGACCTTCATCCGCCGCCGGCCGCCGAAGCGAATCGGCCGTTCGATCAGGTAATAGGTGCCAACAGAGGCAATTAGCGAGGCTGCGACAAGAAGGCCACGCTGCAAGGTGGGATCGGCAACAAATTGCCGATTGAGAATCATGTCCAGTGAGAACAGCGGCCAGTGCCAGAGATACAGGGGATAACTGATCAAACCAATGAAAATGGCCGGCTGGCTCGCGAGCAGCAAGCGGTTAACGCTGGCCTCCTTGCCTGCAGCAATCAGCAAACTGGCTCCGGCAACGGGCAGCACGGCCCACCAGCCGGGAAATTTCGACTCGGCATTGATCAGAAAGAAAGCACAGAGCAACAACGCCAGTCCCAGCAGCGAGGCCGCATCTGCAAGACGAGGGGTGGGTAGCAAAGTCGTGCCTTTGCAACTCCCTTGCCGATATTGCCAGCTGAGCAAGGTACCGGCGAGCAGTTCCCAGACTCGATATTGAGGAAGAAAGAAGGCACTTTCCGGACTGATGCCAACCTGATAAATCGACAGGGCGAAGGAAACCAGCGCAAGACCAATCAAGGCGGGTAATGCCGACAGCTTCAGACGCCACAGGATGACGATCAGCAACGGAAATGCCAGATAAAACTGCTCCTCAATACCGAGCGACCAAAGATGCATCAGCGGCTTCAGCGTCGATGCCTTGTCGAAGTAACCGGCTTCCAGCCAGAGCAGGAAATTGTTGGAAAAACCGACCCCACCTGTAATCAGCTTACCCATATGAGCGAACTCGACAGGCATCAACAACCACCAGCCTGCCGCATAAAGCACAAACAATACCGTCAGCAAGGCCGGAAAAATACGCAGGATACGATTCGCGTAGAAGCGGGCGAAGCTGAAATCGCCTACCGCCAAAGCGTTCCAGACGATCCCGGAAATCAGGAAGCCGGAAATGACGAAAAACACATCAACCCCGACAAAACCGCCGGGCAACACCCCGGGAAAGGCGTGATAGAGGACCACTGGCAGGATGGCGACAGCCCGCAAACCATCAATATCGGCCCGGTAGTCGAGATGACTGTGACCTGCCTGGATGGCAGTATTGCCAGCAGAAGCTGGCGGAACCGCGTTACTCAATCAGCTCTCTCCGACCGCGAGTTGGTTGCGATAGAGTGCCGAGTAAGCGCCGTCACTAGCCAGCAAATGGGTATGGTGCCCCTGTTCGACAATCACGCCACGGTTCAGCACGATGATCTGGTCCGCCCGTTCAATGGTGGACAGGCGATGGGCAATGATCAGCGTCGTCCGGTTCTTCATCAAATCGTCGAGCGCCATCTGCACCGCGCGCTCAGACTCGTTGTCGAGCGCCGATGTCGCTTCGTCGAGAATAAGGATGGGAGCATCCTTCAGCAAAGCACGGGCGATGGCGATACGCTGGCGCTGGCCGCCGGACAAACGGGCACCATTTTCACCGATGACCGTATCAAAACCATTTGGCAAAGCCTGGATGAATTCGAGCGCGTGTGCGGCACGTGCCGCCTCTTGAATCGCGGCAATGTCAGTGTTACGCCGTGCGCCATAAGCAATATTGGCGGCGACAGTGTCGTTGAACAGGAGAATATCCTGACTGACCAGCGCGATATGTCGGCGAATACCCTCCAGAGAGTATTGGCTCAGCTCGACGCCATCGACGAGTATCTTCCCGGCTGTTGGCTCGTAGATACGAGGCAACAGCGTAGCCAGCGTCGACTTGCCTCCCCCTGACTGCCCGACCAGCGCCACCGTCTGTCCCGGTTCGATGCGCAAGTTGATGCCCCGCAAGGCATCGCGCTCGGCTTCCGGATAGCGGAAGGTCAGCGACTGCAACTCGATGCGTCCTTGAATTTGCTCCGGTGCGTAATCACCGGTTTCTTTCTCAATGGGTTCATCAAGCAGTTTAAAAATACTCTCGGCCGAGGCCAGACCGCGCTGCAGCTTGGAATTGACGTCGGCCAGGTGTTTCAGCGGAGAAAGCAGCATCAACATGGCGGTGACAAAGGAGACAAAACTG
>Ga0209480_10002553_pt1 | contig 12370 bp, 14 predicted proteins | sample JI61114C2DNA_FD_187501 | JGI IMG/M metagenome (GOLD analysis project Ga0209480, IMG submission 187501) | Wastewater effluent complex algal communities from Wisconsin, to seasonally profile nutrient transformation and Carbon sequestration -... | ecosystem: Engineered > WWTP > Effluent > Algae...
ATGTTGTTGCCAATCTTTTTCATAAGTTTTATCGCTCACACCGAAGTCGCGAGACGGTTTCTGGCTCAGGTATTGGACTCTACATTTCAAAAGCTATCATTGAATCTTGCGGTGGCACAATCGATGTCCGCAGCAAAGAGGGGATCGGTACGACCATCAGTTTCACCTTGCCAACCTACAGCTCAGTCGCTGACAAATTGGTCGAATCAAACCACTCCAACCAAGAAATTCTCCTGACAAATCGTGGTGGCTGGATACAAAATCACAATAAATACAGGGGATAAATATGAAGATTCAGAGTATCTTATTTGTCGAAGACGATCGCTACATCGGCGAGATGTATGTGCGCAGCTTGCGAAAAGCTGGCTACGATGTCGACTGGATGGTTGACGGCGCTGACGGTTTAGTAGCCGCTCGTAACAAGTCTTACGACCTGATCATGCTCGACATCATGCTACCGGAAATGCGCGGCAGCGACATCTTGAAAGCTTTACGCGGCAAAGAAGATCTAGTACCAAACACTCGCATCATTGTGCTGACGAATTTCGACCAAGACGACGAATCTCGGCTCGCTATGGAGCACGATGTAGACGCCTATCTGATCAAAGCCGAGATTACGCCACGTAAGCTGATCGAAATGATTGGCGAACTTGACAAGCTGCCACCACGAAAGTAAAGCTATTTTCACACTATTGCATTAATGAAATTAATGTTGTATAATTGTATGAATGACACTTCCCGAAGGTACTTTAGCTACAACTCCAGATAACCGCCACCGACTTGCTTTTGAGCTGCCAGATGGCGGATCCGCATCGTATTCTTACCGAATATTCGGAGAACATGCGTTACTTTTAGGAATGCTTGTCCAGCCCCGCTCGCGCGGCCAACGGATTGGTGAACAGCTACTCAATCATGCTGTCCTTCACTTCCAAAACGAGGGTTTGCAATTTGCTGGCACTGGGCTAATCCATAAACCCGTGATTGCTCATACGCTAACTCGATGCGGGCTACAACCGGAACCAGGCGGGGCACTGATTGAACTGCTGCCAAGCAGTAGTCGCTCAAAATCTCATGTCCCGTCCATTCTTGTACTTAGACCTGCGGCAAATAGCGATAATGTTGTAATTGGATCTGCCAGTGGCCGTTTTTATAAAGAAGTAACTGTGCCAGAAGCTAAATACCTTTATCCGCTTCATACGCCAGGGCCCGCTGTAGAGATACACACCGCTTACACGCCAATAACTTAGACCTATTCTGCTGCCACGGATGGACAACTGCTTCAATTTTTGCTACTATTATCCGAGTTAAGGCCTTATCGTCTAACGGTTAGGACACAAGGTTCTCATCCTTGCAATCCGGGTTCGATTCCCGGTAAGGTCACCATAAGAGATTTTTCAAGCGAAGCAAGTCGAAAAACGGAATTCACCCCTGTAAAAAGGGGTGTTTTTTGAGTTCCAGAATCTAAATCATCATAGGTAGGCAACTGGTTAAATAAAGCACCAAAAAGTTGGGCTTTGCGCACCGGATTTGCTTGCTTTAACAGTAGTTCATCGATATGTTCCAGGAGGTAGCGGACCTTTTTTAAAATTGACTCAATATCCAAGGGCTTTTGCTTAGTCATTTGGCTCTTCTCCTGCTCTAGCTGCTTTATCTTCTCTTCCATGGCTTCTACGTCGCTTTCTATGTATGCAATCGCCGAAGGGCTGCTTAGGAACTTAATTTTGCTGAGCGTGACGCTGATTTCACCACGCAGCGCTGCAATCTGTGCGTCAATCTGCTTGGCATCACCGCCCTGAGTCTTGAGCCTTCGCTCGTACTCATCGCGCACCGCTTGCATCAATGCTTCAATTTTTGCATCCTCCATCTTTAGTTGTTTTACGAACAGCATGATTCTCTCCTCCATTTCGTCCTTAGGTACACGGAAATAATGCCCGTGATTGCTGCAATGATAGGCCGGGTAATATTTACCCGTCTTACCACGGCTGGCGCTGCCAAGTAATGGCCTGGAGCACTCGGGGCACAGCACAAACTTACGGAAGGCAAACTTTGGGTTATGCTGGGCTTTGTTTTCGAGGTGTGGCTTGGGTTTCTGTCGCAATATCTTATATTCGCCGCCTTCAACGGCAATATATTTCTTGCCGCGATTGGCACGATTAAACAAATCGATGGAAACTAAGCCATCGAAGGCGCACTTAACAGCTTGATAGTTCGTCCACTTTTCGACGTTAATACCGGCATAGATCGGGTTCGATACAATCTTTTGCAAATTCTTTTCGGTAAGTTTAGCGTCGCCCATCTGCTTGATAACGCGCGTACGGTCATTGTTATCGCGTTTGTAGCGTACCCTAGTTTTAAAACCGAGCGCATTAATCGTTTCAGTAATCTGCTTGTCTGTTAATAGTCCTTCGGCCCGCAGCTCAAAGATACGCGTAATATGCTTAGCTTCGGCTGGGTGGGGCCGAAGTACACAGCGCTTGCCGTGTTTGGTCTCTATCTTCTCGCTCAAGTACCCTATGGGCGCTTGGCGCATCCAGTAACCGTTCTGGGTATAGCGTATCTCTGCGCCAATCATGCGGCTCATAATGTCGCGCAGTTCGTCTTTCGAGCGTTCGGCTTCGAGTATTTCAGATTTCTTGCTCGGGCTGTAGACACTCCAGTTGTATTCAAACCCAAGGTGGTCAAGGGTATTCACCTGCTTGGAGCTGATAACGCCGTAAATATCGACAAGCTGGACTTTGCTTGCTTCAAGTTGGGTTTTGAGTATGTCGTAACTAAGCGAGCCGCCACGGGTAAAGCGGTCAATCGACTTGATGATAAACAAGTCTATGCCATTTTTAGCGTCCGTACAGTAATCGACAGCTTCTTGCATCGGTTGCTGTTCCTTGCTGGCTGATTCTAAGAAGACGAAGAACTTCTTGATGATTATGCCTCGATCGGCAGCAAACCGCTCAATCTGCTCCTTTTGGGCGTCAGGGGAGTCCCCGTCAGTGCCCTGTTTGGTCGTGGAGACTCGTATAGCAGCTACAGCGCTTTTACTGGCTAGCGGTTGCATATTGTGCCTCCTTCTGCGCCACTTCATCCTCCAGCAGCTCAATGATTAGCGCGGCGATATAATCAAGTCGCTCCGCTTCGCTCATCGCCAACTCAGGCGGAACTTCTTCTTTATTTTTTGAACCTAGTTGTCTACTCATAGCTACCCTCGATATGAATATTTACTAACCTTTCTGGGTTAATTATACTATCCCGACTGGGATAATTGCAATATCTTTTATGCCTAAAATTGCCGCGTAAAATCCCCACTATGCATGTTTGGTGTTTATCCTTCATTTTACCCCTGTTATCTATTTTCTTTTTTCTCTCCTTTATTTATATATACATATAAGGTAAAAAGTATATGAAGCGATACGTGCCAAAGACTAGGTATAAGGTTTCCAGTAACCAAGAGTTGTTATTGTTGTACATGTTGAAGTATAGGTTTGTTAGTAGTGATGTATTAGCAGATTGCATAGGTAAAGATAGATCAACAATTTATGAACGATTAAGTGTATTAGTAGATCAAGGTTATGTTGTGAAGCTGTATGACAAGACATATCGTTTTAGGCAAAGGCCGGTTATCTACTATTTAGCACCGCTCGGTATACGATATATGAAACACCGGGGCTACGAGCGCACGCAGCTGCATTATAAGAACAAAGACTTCACTGATGAGCAGATAGACGAGCAAATGCTACTTACGAGCTTTGCGCGGACGATATATAAGTCATACGCAGGAAAGTTTGAGCATTGCACCAAATACTTTCAGAATGGCCACGAGTTCTGCCTGACGCCGCCGCCATACGCTAAGTTGGTCGGCAAAACCGATTCAATACCAGACTACTTCATGGAGTATTTCCCAGCCTACCACGAGAGCTGGAAAATACGTAAGCGAATCAACCAACACAACGCCTATGCCGATGAGCATGATGACGTACTCCATCCACATCTCTTACTAGTGTGTGGTAATAATAGTACCGAAAAGCGGGTTGTGCGACTAACGGCCAATATGCTACCGGACTTCGAGATCTTCACGACGACAACCGAGCGGCTACTGACTGGTGACAAAAAAGTATGGCTCAAGCCGTACGAGGTGGACTGGGATGACCCGTTAGCGTTTCATAGTCTGCCTCTGAAGTTTGAAGAATAAATACCGCTAGAATATGCACCGTATCATCCATTACGAACTGAGGGAAAAAGGCACCCCCACCTCTATCGAGGTGGTTGACATCGATACGATCGCACCGCCTAGTTAATCTACAGTAAAGTAATAAAGCGGTAGTGGTTTTTATAAACAAGATGGTATTATGTTCATAGAGTTATGAATACAATTAACATACGTACGGTTTTAGTGACGCTTGGTATACCATCTGCCGCGGCTACTGTTGTCCAACAGCTTCTTATTTCGGCACCGTATACCCAGAGTCACACTACGCTTCACGAGCAAACCAATCTCAGCAAAGCGGCTATATCTAACAGCCTCCAATATCTCGAAGCACTGGATGCTATTACATACAAAGCTGACGATACTGGCAGACGACAAGTTATAGAGTTTCACGTCGCCTCTCTAGTAGAGTACATAAAACGGAGGATGCTCGCGTTTAATCAATTAGCGGCAGAACTTCATACTGTGTCGCAATCACAAAAAGATGATGAATTCTCATCTAGTATTGAATCTGTGGCATCAGTGTGCGACACATTGGATTCAGTTGTTTGGCAAACTTTAACAGCATGGGAGGGAAAACATGCAAAAAAACGACAAAATACTTAAAAGGCAATCAAGTAAAATATTTTTTAACAACGACGATACGGATTTTTTGTTTAACTGGTTGCTTGGCATATCTGAGATTTTTGGCTTATCACACGGCGAACTGTTCTATCTCGCCCACAAGATAGGTCGTGATGCAAAGCCGGATGTATGGTACGCCAGCTTTTTAGAACACGCAGATTATCTTTTGGCTCGCGCAACAGACGAGACGAACGTCACGAGTCAACAGAGCCTCGCCAACTATTATCTCGCAGCGACATACGCATACCGTGCGGCACTTCAATTTACGGATCCATTTAGCGCCAACTATCTACCCGTTGTCGGCAAAATGGAAAAGACTTTTGGGCAAGCAATACAGCAGCTGAACGCGCCCGTTGAAACGATCTCGATAAACTATCAGGATAGTTATTTCCCGGGCTACTATTTGCACTGCGACAACGCACGTCCAACTATCATAATGGTGGGCGGCGGTGACACGTATCGTGAAGATTTGTTTTACTTTGCTGGCTACCCAGGCTGGAAGCGTAATTACAGCGTGCTAATGGTGGATCTACCGGGCCAAGGAACAAACCCCAATAGGGGGCTAACATTTACTGTTGACGCAAGCAAGACGGTCTCTGTATGTATAGACTGGCTACAACAAAGAAATCCGAATCTGGATCAACTTGCCATATACGGCGTTAGTGGCGGCGGGTACTTTACTGCACAAGCTGTCGAACACGATAAGCGGATTATGGCGTGGATTGCGAGCACTCCAATCTTTGACATGGCGGAATTATTTAGACGAGAGTTTGGTTTTGCACTCAAAACTCCGGGTTGGCTCATGAACGCAGTACTGAAAATAGCCGGGAACGTCAATCAAAATGCTGACTTAAGTCTAAAAAAATACGCTTGGCAATTTGGCACGAAAGATTTCAGCTCTGCAGTTGGTGAGGTCTTAAAACAAGCAACCATTGTCGACTATTCAAAAATTACTTGCCCGGCATTATTCCTGATGGGTGACGGCGAAGCCGCAGAGCTTAGGCGTCAGACTAAAGTTCTTTACGACGATCTTACCAAGCGTGGCAGCAAGGTGAACATGTATGAATTTGACGCAAAAAGCGGGGCGGATGCGCACTGTCAACTCAATAACCTACGCCTTGCTCACGGCATTGTTTTTGACTGGTTAGACACTGAGTTTTCAGGAACTCGCAACCAATCTGTTGATAACGTATAAAAATCATCGACACCTTTCACGGAGTGGACCGAGATGATCCGCTATCGTTTTATAGCCTGCCCCTGAAGTTTGAGGGCTAAAACAGCAGCATGAGAGCGATTAATTTAAGGTGTAGGAGTGAGATGTTGCAAAATCATAAATGATAGAACGTCTCTGTAATTCGGTTGCCTACATGAGATATCAGCTCAGCAAATTTGCATTTAACCCAACCTTTACACACCTACGAAGGAACGTCGCTAAGATTTTACACATATTCGAAAGGAACAGCGCGCCCCAAGGCTCAGTACTATCCCTGTCGGTTGACACCGAACACTACATAGGTGAGATGTTATAGTTTTCAGCTGCAAACACATATTGTTCGATGAATAGCTTTTTGAAAGCTTGGATGCTATTTTGCTCATAAAACACAAGCATAGCTTCTTTATACTGTCTGTCGTCTACGCTGCGATAAGAAAGAGGCGCGAGCTCGCCACTAAGCAGGAGAGCGTTACTAAACAGTCTGCTTGTTCGCTTGTTTCCGTCAACAAATGGCTGGATATAGCTTATGCCAAGTACGCCTAAAAGCGATTTTTCGTAGACATTATCAGTGGCCTTGATCCATGCAAACAGTTGCTCGAGAGCTTCTCTGATTTGATACTCGTTGTCGAGCGGGCGGTAGTTACTGCCCGTTATACCAACAACACCCTTGCGTAAGTTTTTTGAAATATCGAGATTTTTGCCCACGATAGTATGGAGGTGTTCTAGTTGCCTTACGTTTGGTTCTTGCCATATCTTGAGATCGCCCAAAGTGAATTCGAGGGCTTCTTTTTGGTTGAGGATCATCTGAGACTCAAATTCGGTGTTAGTTTTAGATTTTTCACCATAACGAATCAAACGCTCTGTAGAGATTAGGTCGTACGTATTGCCTTCAATCTGCGACGTCTTCCAGGAAAATTCAATAATATAGCGGAGTAGTTCCTTGTTGTGTATATTGACATCTGCCTGATTTGCATTGGCTCTGTATGTATTTGTTGCCATCTCAAGCACGGCCATTTCATCGTCGCTAAACAAACTGACATAGGGCTTGTCAAATAGACTAAAGTTAAATGAGGTCCTAGCGTCGCGATCGTCTGGGTTGCTGCCCAGATATGTTTTGGCATCGATTGGCCTCAGTAACAAACCGCTTTTAGATAGAGTATACGCAACAGACCGGCCAGCCCCGCTCTGCGCCAATAATCCAAGTTCGGACAGTTCAGATAAGCGTCGTTTAACGGTTACTAGTGAGACGCCCGTTAAACTCTCGTGCACCTGTGATGAGCTCAGGCTCTTGTTGGCGTTAAATAATTGCAAGATCTGTTTATTCGTATCATTCATATATATTAATCGTATCACATTGATACGATTACTGTCGAGAAATCAATCAGCCCGTGGCATGACTACAGGGAAATCGGAGGAGTATGTACGCTGAAATTCCCGAATAATGCGGGATACTTTATGCTTGAGCTAATCACATAACTCAAAGGAAAACAAGCCTGCCTGTACACATTTTACGAAGGAATAACGCTACAATTTTACACATGTATTAAAGCAATGGGACGAATGTGTATTCAATACAGCCGCGAACTACCGTGAGGTGCGCTAACGGTAGGCAGTTGTTAGAAACATTTCCATTGCGCTCATGCTTGCCTTGGTGTATAATCCGCGTTAGGTAATTGAGAGAATACCAAAGAGATTAAAAATGAGGCAAGCATGGAACAAACATTCGAACAAACTATTACTATTGTAGTACCAACTATTAACGGTAGCGGTGGTGGTTCGCTGGCCAGCACTGGCGCGTCAGTTACGCTCGTCGCTGGCTTGGCGTCGCTATTAGTTATTACCGCTATCACTATTTTAGTGTTGTTAAAACGTCGCCCGGCTTATCGCCATGCTCTGGCAATACACGGTCGGCGCACCCTTATGCTCCTGCTGGCATTTGGTATCGTGGCTGGTACTGGCAACGTCAGTGTACTTGCCGCCCCAACCCTCAGTGTTGGCGCCAACCAAACCAACCTGCATGTCACCGTGCCACAAGGCGGCGGTACCGCTACGGCTACTACCAAGGTTACGGTCGACACTACCAACAGCACCGGCTATAGCCTCGCCGCCGAACTCAAGCAGACCGAACCCGGTATCGACATTAGCCTCAGTGGCGGCAATGTGTCGGTAGCTACTGCCCTCGCAGTAGGCGATGCTCCGTTAAACATTATGCAAACAAACGCTGCTAGCGCTGGCGATGACACTGATATCACGCTGACGTTTGCTATTGACGGCTCGGTCACAGCTGGCACCAAGCAGCTCAAGCTAGTGTACAAAGCCACCGACAATGACGTGCCTGTCGTCATCGACCAAGCAATCTGTCGTAGCGGCGACCCGACCAGTGGCTGCCAGGTAGATATGGATACGGCTATGATCCCTATCGCTTACACTGGCACAGTTTCCGGTGCACAGTGGAGCAAAGCTGATACAGCTACCCTAGGCAACTGGTATGACTATAGCGCTAAGCAGTGGGCTAACGCCGTCACGGTCAGTAGCGCCAGCCTGGCGAGCTACCAAGCCGCGCCTGCAGGCACGGTCATCAACGAGGCCGATGTGCTCGCCTACTATGTTTACATTCCGCGTTACGAATACCAAGTCTGTCGCCCCAACGCCAGCGACCTCGTGACGGGCATCGCCGCTGTTGGCTGCCCGAGCGATATCACCACGCCGTATGACTTCAACATACAGTTCCAAAAACCACATCAAACTACCGCGTATGACGGCACGACCGTTGGCGGGTGGGCAACGCACCCGGCCTTTACCTTCGGCACCACCGACCTAGCGGGCATCTGGGTGGGTAAATACGAAACCAGCAGCCCCGACGCCATCAGCAGTACAGTAACCGCCGCTGCAGCCGTCACCAACGGCACGGTACGTATCAAACCAAACCAAAATGGCCTGAACTATCAAAATCTGTCTACTCAGTTTGCTACCGCGCAAAGCTTTGCTAACCCTACGGCACCAAACTACCAAGGGCTGAATAGCACTACCACCGACACCCGCATGGCTCGTGATGCTGACTGGGGCGCCGCTACCTACCTCGCAACCAGCAGCTACGGCAAAGGTGCCGCTAGCCCGGTATTCAAAAACAACTGTGGCGGTTCAGGGAATTACAATAAACGAACTGGCTGGAGTGGCGCAACTGAGAGCGCACCAGCCACGGCAGACTGCGTACCTGGCACCAACGACACTGGTGCTTACCAGACCGCTGTTGGCCAGCAGGCCAGCACTACCGGCAACCCAACCGGCCTCTATGATATGAGTGGCGGCAACTGGGAGTATACTATGGGTAACTTCAACCACCAACAGAGTAGCTATGGTGACTACGACGGCTTTGGGAGTGAAGCTAACTTCCCAAGCTCCAAATACCTCGATATCTACCCGAACCCGCCATTTACAGGCACCTACTACACCAACAACAACCTCTGCACTTGGGCGACCTGTGGTGGCCGGGCTCTGCACGAAACCAAGACAGTTCAGTCCGTGGCCAGTGGCGGCCAGTCGTGGGGTTCAGATAACTCGCGCTTCGTGGACGCGGGCGGCCCGTGGTTTGTCCGCGGTGGCTATTCGAACGATGGTTCGTACGCTGGGGTGTTCGCGACGTACGACCTCAATGGCAATGCCGGCAGCGTCATCGGGTTTCGTGTCGTCCAGAGTCGACTGTAATTTTTGAAAAAAATTCAGACGTAACAACTCCTTACTCTCCGTATGCCAAACCAACTAACCAACCAAACTAGCCTTGGATTGCCTCTTCCGCCCCGCGCCGGGGCGGAAGAGCCCGTTGCTTTGAGGGCGGCGAAGCCAAACGAAACATTGAAAAAACCACCTGTCAACCGGATGCGTCAGCGTATCCGCAAACTACCACCGACGCACTACACACTGTATCGTTCGGCGGTGTCGCTGCTCGAATACACCTACCGACTGATTGAAAAGTTCCCAAAAAGCGAAAAGCTGGCCCTAGCGCACGACATCCGGCGGCGCACCGAAGATGTGGTCGAGCTAGTGCTGGAGGCGGTGAGTTTTTATAGCAAAGACAAAAACCGCGAAGCGTTGCTCCGTACTACCGACCTACAGCTCAAGATGATTGCGGTTTTGGTAGAATACGCCTACAAAAAGCGCTACATTACCGACCAAAACCTCACAGCCTGGGCAAACAAACTATGTACGCTTGATGATGAGGTGATGACCTGGGCGATGAATATCGCCAAACAGGCCAAAAGCGGTACAATTAACGCTAGGTAGCTCGGCGCAGAGGCTTGAGCGTACCGAGGGCTTGCTCCGTTACACACACGTCCAGTTCAGTCCGTGACCAGTAACGACCAGTCGTGGGGTTCAGATAACTCGAACTTCGTGGACGCGGACAACCCGTGGTTTATCCGCGGTGGCAATTCGAACAATGGTTCGAACGCTGGGGTGTTCGCGACGAACAACAACAATGGCAATGCCAACAACAACATCGGGTTTCGTGTCGTCCAGCGTGTAGCACACAAGCGTTCATACCGTCCTTTACGGAGGCGGGGAACGTGCACGCATACACTCAGGAGCTTGTCCTTTTCTGCTACGAGCAAGGCGATATGGTTTTGCCCGAAGGGAATAAACACTCATGCAAGTAGCTCCTTTTTGGTAGGCTGTTTTTATAGCTGAACATCAGGAGCTACTTTTTTGTTCGGGTGCCAAACGGTCAAAACGAGTGGCATACGGCCCCAGTTTTTTGGTGGCGTATGTGTAGCTACTGGCATGGAGCGCATGGCCAAGCCAGGCGTTGACACGGATTTCAAAGCGCTCCTCACTATCCAGGTCTTTTTCAAAATCCTCAATGATTTGGCACAGCCGCCGCTTGCTGCGATCACGGAGTAGCAGATAGCGCGGGTAGATTTTGTAGCCGCAAAAATCCAGGGTGTGATGAGCCGGAAAGTACCGGCTCTTTGGGTTGAGCTGGAGCCGCAGCTCGTCATGTAAATATTGCTCGATTGCTCGATAGATTCGTCTGGCCTCCGACTTGGAGTCAACAAAGCACAGAAAATCATCCATGTAGCGGACATACAGTTTGACATGCAATGTCCGCTTGATGTACTGGTCAAGCTCGTTTAAGTAGATGTTTGCGAAATACTGAGAGGTGTAGTTGCCAATCGGCAGCCCTGCATCGGTGACGCCGTGAAATATGATGGTATGGAGAAGCGCTAGCAGTTCAGGGTCTTCGATATCCCGCCGTAAGATGGCGAACAGCGTCGGCGTGTCGATGCTGTGGAAAAACTTTGCGACGTCTAGCTTGATGATGTACGGTGTGGTGTGTATCTGAAGCGAACGACGCAGGTGCAACTGCGCTTGGCGCACAGCGGCGTGCGTGCCACGGCCAGGTATGCAGGCGTAGGTTTGGGCGATAAAGCGTGGAACGTAATATGGTTTGATGAGTTCCTCGACAACCCATTGATGGATGATGCGGTCGGTAAAAGGGAGTGACATGATGCTACGCGGCTTGGGATCGTTTATGTAGAAGTGGTTATATGGGCTGGGGATGTAGGTGTGTTGGCTGAGCGTGGTATGGATGCGACTGAGGCCAAAGAGTTTTGACTGGTTGAAGCGTACTATCTCTATGCGGTTGAATTTGCCGCGACTGGCACGCTGACACGAATAGAGCATTCCAGACAGCGTAAGGGTTTTATGGAGTTTTTTGCGGAGTTTATGGGCTATAGTGCCATTATAACGGTATTTAAGTAGTTTACGGTTGTCTCGGTGCTCGCCTCAACCCGTATCGAGCGCAGTATAGGTTCGTAGGCGTAGGTTTAGGCATTGCACTGAAATATGGTATAATATGCCTATTATGGCCGCCACTGAATTATCTAAACATATCGGCAAGGAACTCAAGGCTCTTCGTATTAAAAATAATTTGACTCAAACAGAGCTTGCTAAAAAGGCGGGTATATTTTGGAATGCGTATGCAAAAATAGAGCAAGGCAAGCAAGAGCCCAAGCTCGAGACGCTTGAAAAAATACTCAAGGTTCTTGGCGTAAAATCATCAGATATCCTACCGTTCTAGTCTTCTTTTTTCTTGTAATCTTCGCGTGCTTTATAAAGCAAATCAATATCAACTCGGCCCATGCCGCGCCACATATCACGCGCCCCTATTAGCATCTCGCGGGCGACTATTTCGTTAGCGTTCTCTGGATCAATAATTTCAAGCCAGTGTATAACTGCGGCAACATCTTCGTCAGTAACTTGGTAACCAATATCACCTGTCATATTACTCATAGTGTATCACCTCCTACGTGTGGGGCATTGCGAATGCGAGCTTTTGC
>Ga0209480_10002554_pt1 | contig 12369 bp, 10 predicted proteins | sample JI61114C2DNA_FD_187501 | JGI IMG/M metagenome (GOLD analysis project Ga0209480, IMG submission 187501) | Wastewater effluent complex algal communities from Wisconsin, to seasonally profile nutrient transformation and Carbon sequestration -... | ecosystem: Engineered > WWTP > Effluent > Algae...
CACTACGGATTGATTAGTTTTAAGATGCGATTAAAATCTTCTTCCGAATGGAAAGGAATAGTAATTTTTCCTTTTCCATTACCCACAAATTTAACATCAACTTTTGTTCCGAAATAGTTTGTAAATGTTTTTTTTTCATCTTCTTTGATGTCAAATGAGTTGTTTTTTGTAGGTTTAATAGTTTTTGGTTTTAAACTATCTTGATAATTTTTAACCAAAGCCTCTGTTTCTCTTACCGAAAGATTTTGAATTACCACTTTATGATAAATATCGCTCTGAACGTCTTGATTGTCAATGCTAATTAACGATCTTCCGTGTCCCATAGAAATGAAGCCATCCCGTATTCCAGTTTGAATGATTGGATCTAACTTTAATAAACGTAAATAATTAGTAATAGTCGAACGTTTTTTACCAACGCGCTCACTCAATTCTTCTTGTGTTAAATTGATTTCTTCGATTAATCTTTGATACGAAATCGCAACTTCAATTGGGTCTAAATCATGACGTTGGATGTTTTCTACCAAAGCCATAACTAAAGATTCATTATCATTGGCTAAACGAATGTATGCTGGAATTGTTTTTAATCCGATTAATTTAGAAGCACGCAAACGACGCTCTCCCGAAATTAATTGATAGTTATTGAAATCTAATTTTCTAACAGTAATAGGTTGAATTACACCTAATTCTTTAATCGATTTAGCTAATTCCTGTAAAGTTTCCTCGTTGAAATTCGTTCTTGGTTGAAACGGATTAATTTCAATAGATTCGATATCTAACTCAATAATATTTCCTACAACTTTATCTGCATTTTTATCCTCAACCGATTTAATATCGTTTTCAGGATCCTTCAATAAAGCTGATAATCCTCTACCTAAGGCTTGTTTTTTTACCGCTTTTGTCATTTTCCTCTATTATTGATTTTTCTTAATAATTTCTTCCGCCAAGTTCAAATAATTAGTTGCTCCTTTACTTGTAGCATCATAATTAATAATACTTTCACCAAAACTTGGTGCTTCACTCAACTTGATATTTCTTTGAATGATAGTTTCAAATACCATATCATTAAAATGTTTTTGTACTTCTTCAACCACTTGATTTGATAAACGCAAACGCGAATCGTACATGGTTAGCAACAATCCTTCAATATCTAAACTTGGATTATGAATTTTTTGAACACTTTTAATTGTGTTTAATAATTTCCCTAAACCTTCTAATGCAAAATATTCGCACTGAATAGGAATTACAACGCTATCTGCAGCTGTTAAAGCATTCAATGTTAATAACCCTAACGAGGGAGCACAGTCTATTATGATATAATCATATTTATCTTTTACACTTTCCAATGCTTTTTTTAGCATATACTCCCGATTTTCTTTGTCTACCAGTTCAATTTCAATAGCCACCAAATCAATATGAGCTGGAATCACCGAAACATTTGGTGCCGAACAAGAAATGGTTGCCTCGTCAGGTGCTACACTATGTTCCAGAACTTGATAAGAACCAATTTCCACACTTTCTACATCAATCCCTAAACCCGAACTGGCATTTGCCTGTGGATCAGCATCGATTAAAAGTACTTTCTTTTCTAAAACACCAAGAGACGCCGCTAAGTTAACTGAAGTAGTTGTTTTTCCTACACCTCCTTTTTGATTGGCAATTGCAATGATTTTACCCATTTGATAGTTAAAAATTTTAAGTGGTAAAAATACAATTTTTTATGGTTTTTTCAAGGCAATTTTGTTAACAATGGGTTAAAGTGGTTTAAGACTTGATTTTTTAGATGTTATTTATTCTTAAAGTGCAGATATTATTTACATTTGTAAAATAAAATCATAGTTTATGAAATTAATTAATATTGTCATTTTCTGTATTTCAGTAGCGTCTTTCGCTCAAAAAAAGAAAACGGTAGATATGATTTTTACAAATGCAAAAATTTATACAGTAAATAATCAATTTGAATTAGCTGAAGCAATTGCCGTTAGCAATGGAAAGATTGTTGGAATTGGAACGACTAAAAATATAAATAACCAATTTCAATCGACAAAAACGATTAACGCTAAAGGACAATTTATTTATCCAGGTTTTTATGATGCCCATGCTCATTTATATGGTTTAGGGATGAATATGCAAAAAGTTAATTTAAAAGGCACAACGAATTTTGCGGAAGTTGTAGAACGAGTTGTTAAATTTCAGGAAGAAAAACAATTAGAATATATACAAGGAAGAGGGTGGGACCAAAACGATTGGGAAATTAAAACATTTCCAAATAAAGCAAAATTAGATCAATTGTTTCCTAATACTCCTGTGGTTTTAACACGTATTGATGGGCATGCTATGTTAGTAAACTCTAAAGCTTTAGAATTAGCAAAAATTTCTATAAAAACTAAAGTCGAAGGAGGAGAAATTGAAATTAAAGACAATCAATTAACAGGTATTTTGATTGATAATGCAATGGAATTAATTAATGCAATAATCCCAGAAGCAAATAAAAAAATAAAAACTCAAGCACTTAAAGATGCTCAAAAAGAAGTGTTTAAATACGGAATTACAACTTTAAATGAAGCGGGCTTAGAGCGAGAAATTATTGAATTAATAGATAGTTTACAACAAGAAAATGAAATGGATTTAAATATCTATGCAATGGTAATAGCTTCTCAAGATAATGTAGATTATTATACAAAATTAGGGATTTATAAGACAAATAAATTGAATGTCCGCTCTTTTAAGTTTATGGGAGATGGTGCTTTAGGGTCAAGAGGTGCTTGTTTACATAAAGCATATTCTGATAAGCCTAAACATTTTGGATCACTTCTGTCACCGATAAAAAATATAAAACAAATTGCAACTCAAATTGCTAATTCAGATTATCAAATGAATACACATGCTATTGGAGATTCAACCAATACCACTTTACTAAAAATTTATAAAGAAGTATTGCATGATAAACCTAATAGAAGATGGAAAATTGAACATGCACAAATTATGCAAGAGCAAGATTTTGATTATTTTAAACTAGGCATAATTCCATCTATTCAGCCTACACACGCAACTTCGGATATGTATTGGGCGGAAGAACGAGTAGGTAAAGATCGAATTAAAAACGCTTATGCTTATAAAAAAATGTTAGATAAAGCAAATTTAATCGCTCTTGGAACCGATTTTCCAATTGAAGAGGTAAACCCTATGCTTACTTTCTATGCAGCTGTTGCTCGTAAAGACCTGAAAAAATATCCCAAAAACGGATTTCAAATGGAAAATGCATTGTCTCGTGAAGAAACCTTAAAAGGAATGACTATTTGGGCAGCATATTCTAATTTTGAAGAAAATGAAAAAGGGAGCTTGGAAGTTGGAAAATGGGCTGATTTTGTTGTATTTTCAGAAGATATTATGACAATAGATATAAATAGAGTTCCATACGTTTTACCTAATCATGTATATATAAAAGGGAAACAAGTGAAATAAAATTATATCCGATTTAGGATAGTGTCTTTAGATATTTATAATTAATCCATAATGCATTATTAACTAAGTTCACCTTGATGTTGTTTATATTTCTTTGAAAGACAAATTTATTCCAGTATTAAATCATTATTAATATTGTTAATCTACTAATTATTATGTTTTTAAAACCTTTAAAAGTTTTTTCAGAATTGTTTCTAGATACTATAACAGAACTTACACACTTTTTAGGATAGTGTCATAAAATTTAATCTAAACCATCTTCTCCGCTTCAAACAACAACTTAATATTCTCGTACGAGTTCTCTAATAAAAATTTAATATCCTTTGGATTTACCCATTCAACACGTTCAATGCCTTCATCGGCTTGGCCTTGTGGTGTGCCTTCATATTTGGTACGCATTTCAAACCATTGAGTAATTTTTAATTTGTAGCGACCATTGCGTTTGAAAATATGATAGGTTCTTTGTAGTTTTTCGGTGATGGTTAAACTTGTTACTCCTGTTTCTTCTTCTACTTCGCGCATAGCGGTTTCTTCGATGGTTTCGTTTTTTTCAGTGCTGCCTTTTGGTAAATCCCATTTGCCATTTCTGAAAATAAAAAGTACATCACCGTCTTTGTTATAAACCAATCCACCACCCGCTTTTTCAACAGGTAATTTTGCACGAAGTGTTTTCATGATTAATTTTTCATCTGGATGATACAGAAACGCTTTCTGAATTTTATGCTGAAAAATTTTAACAATCAACTTCTTGATATCAACACTTTCTAATAAAAAAAGTTTGAAATCAGTCTCTTTTTGCACTTCATTTGTCAAAAAAAGTGGCTTATCGTTCACAAAAACTTTATACATTTGCAATATGATTTTTAACAATAACACAGCACAACAAACAGCCGAATTGCTTTTACAAATAAACGCAATTAAATTAAATTCTAAAAATCCTTTTACATGGGCTTCAGGCTGGAAGTCTCCAATTTATTGCGACAACCGCATAATCCTTTCATTTCCAGTGGTTAGAAATTATATTCGCGATGAATTTGCCAAACATATTGAAGAAAAATTTGGCAAACCCGATGTAATTGCGGGTGTTGCAACTGGTGCAATTGGAATTGGTATACTTGTTGCAGAAATAATGGGACTGCCTTTTATATACGTTAGACCAGAACCAAAAAAACACGGAAGACAAAATCAAGTGGAAGGTTTATTGCAAAAAGGACAAAATGTGGTAGTCATAGAGGATTTAATTTCAACAGGCGGAAGCAGTTTATTAGCTGTTGAAGCTTTACGAAACGAAGGTGCTAACATCAAAGGAATGGCAGCGATTTTTACGTATAGTTTTCCCGTTTCAAAGGAACGTTTTGAAGCAGTCAATTTGGATGTTTTTACACTTAGCAATTACGACAATTTATTACAAAAAGCAGTTGACAAACAATATGTTTCAGAAAACGAATTAGAAGTGTTGAGTGCATGGAATACTAATCCATCGAAGTGGAATTTAGAAATATAGCTAAAAGCTAAGAAGTTGTGAAAATTAATAACTTCTAAACTCTTAACCTTATAAACTTATAAAAAATATGAACTTAGAAAGTCCAAAAGTAAACGTACCAAAATCAGCTGAATATTTATTCAACGCTTTGAACGACGTAAAGAATTTCGAAAAATTAATGCCTGAAAATATTGCAAAATTTGAAGTAATTGACGAAAATTGCTTTGAATTTGGCTTAAAAGGAATGCCGGAAATTAAATTGGTAAAAAAAGGTGGAACTCCAAATTCACAAATTATTTTAGGAGCTGCTTCAAGTAAATTACCTTTTACACTGACTGGAAACTTAAATACCATTGACACTGATAACACAGAAGTACAATTAGACTTTGAAGGCGATTTCAACCCAATGATGGCAATGATGATCAAAGGACCAATTTCAAAATTTATTGAAACATTGGCTCAGAATATGGGAAAATTATGATTTCCTAAATATATTATTGAACACGAACCATACAAATTAGCACTATGTTAATTTATGTAAAACTATCCTACAAGTTTGAAGTTTAAAACGTTAAGGATGGAGCTCTATAATCTGAACCTTTTGTAAAATATAAAATTAAATTGATTTAAAACAATACCTCTATTTTGGATTAGCATTGAACACTTTTTAGTCGGCTTATTTCAAAGCTAAGTAAACGGATTTAAGAACCTCACTATCTGTTGAAAATAACATTGACTATTAACATTTTTAGCTTTAATTCTTCCTTGAAAACAAACCTATTTTACCATAAATCTTGTGAAATTCAATCTACTTTACGAATATCAGATTCATTTATGTCTTTAAAACTTATAAAAATAAACGTTTGATTAATAACTATTTAAAACTAATTCTACACATTTCAATTTACTAAATACATAATTATACTTGCCTTTTCTTTCCATAAAAATGCCCCCAAGTTTCCAACTCTTTGGGGACAATACAACTCAAGATTTTATATATTTATGGTGCAAAATATTATTTCAAACCAGCTAAACTCTGCTCAATCATTGCAATTTTTGATAAAGAGTCAGCTTCTTTTTTGCGTTCATTTGCAATTACTTGTTCTGGAGCACCAGCTACGAATTTTTCATTCGAAAGTTTACCTTGAACAGAGCGTAAGAAACCTTTGATATAATTTAACTCTTCGGTTAATTTTGCAATTTCAGCTTTTATATCGATATTTCCAGTAATTGGAATAAAATATTCATTCGATTTCACACGATATGATAACGCACCATCTACTTTGTCTGAAACATACTCTAAAGTAGTAACATTTCCTAACTTCTGAATTACTGAATCAAAATACATTGATGCTTTTTCATTGTTTATTATACATAACTCAATTACATCTCTAAACGGAATATTTTTATCTTTACGAATGGTTCTAATTCCAGAAATAACTTCAGTTGCAAAATCAAAATCCGTAATTAATTTTTCGTCAAATGCTTTTGCTATTGGCCACTCACCTACTATCAAAGCTTGTTCTGGCGTTCTTTCGGCAATATGGTGCCAAATTTCCTCTGTTAAAAACGGCATGAATGGATGTAATAACTTCAAGTTGTTTTCTAGCATTTCAATTGTTTTTTCAAACGTAGCACGGTCAATTGGTTGTTGGTAACCTGGTTTTATCATTTCTAAGAACCACGAACAAAAATCGTCCCAAACCAATTTGTAAATTGCCATTAAGGCATCTGATAATCTGTATTTATCAAAATTATCTTCTATTTCGGCTAAAGTTTGTTGCAATTTCGCTTCATACCATTCAATAGCTACTTTTGATGATTCCGGTTGTGCAATATCAGCAACTTCCCATCCTTTGATTAGCTTGAAAGCATTCCAAATTTTATTTGAAAAACCTTTTCCTTGATTACATAATTCTTCATCAAATAAAATATCATTTCCTGCCGAAGCACTCAATAATAATCCAACACGAACGCCATCTGCACCAAATTTTTCAATTAATCCAAGTGGTTCAGGTGAATTACCTAATGATTTCGACATTTTACGCCCTTGTTTATCGCGCACTAATCCGGTTAAATATACGTTTGAAAATGGTTTTTCGCCTGCATATTCATACCCTGCAATAATCATACGCGCCACCCAGAAAAATAAAATATCTGGACCCGTAACTAAATCATTTGTTGGATAATAGTATTTAAAATCTTCGCTTTCTGGATTTAAAACACCACCAAAAACAGCCATTGGCCATAACCATGAAGAAAACCAAGTATCAAGTGCATCAGCATCTTGTTTTAAGTCTGATGTTGTCAGTTGAGCATTACCTGTTCTTACTTTCGCAAGCTCAAGCGCTTTTTCTATATTTTCAGCTACTACGAAATCTTCTTTTCCGTCACCAAAATAGTACGCTGGAATTTGTTGTCCCCACCACAATTGACGTGAAATATTCCAATCGCGAATATTGTTTAACCAATGCGCGTATGTATTGTTAAAACGGCTTGGATATAATTTAATTTCGTCAGATTCTAAAACAGCTTTGATAGCAGGTTTTACTAATTCTTCCATGCTTAAGAACCATTGATCTGATAATCTTGGTTCGATTACCGCTTTGGTTCTTTCAGAAGTTCCCACTTTATTTAAATGGGTTTCTGTTTTTGCTAAAGCGCCTATAGTTTCAAGCTCTTTCGCAATTTCTTCACGAACTACAAATCTGTCTTTTCCTTGATAATGCAATCCAAAAGAATTCAAAGAAGCGTCTTCGTTGAAAATATCGATGATTTCTAAATTGTGCTTATCGCCTAAAGTTTTATCGTTTGTATCATGAGCAGGCGTTACTTTTAAACATCCTGTACCAAATTCCACATCAACATATTCATCTTCAATAATAGGAATAACTCTACCACAAATTGGAATAATTGCTTTTTTTTCTTTTAAATGCGTAAAACGTTCGTCATTTGGATTGATACAAATAGCAGTGTCACCAAAAATAGTTTCTGGACGCGTGGTTGCCACAGTTAAGAAATCTGCTGAACCTTCAATTTTGTACTTGATGAAATATAATTTTCCTTGACGTTCTTCAAAGATTACTTCTTCATCAGATAATGTTGTTTTTGCTTCAGGATCCCAGTTTACCATTCGGTAACCGCGATAAATCAATCCTTTGTTGTATAAATCTACAAATGAGTGAATTACTGAAGCTGACATGTCGTCATCCATAGTGAATTTAGTACGACTCCAATCGCAAGAACAACCTAATTGTTTTAATTGCTCTAAGATAGTTCCTCCGTATTTATCGGTCCATTCCCAAGCATGTTTTACAAATTCTTCACGCGTTAAATCGTTTTTATTGATGCCCTCTTCTTTTAACTTAGCCACTACTTTAGCTTCGGTAGCAATTGAGGCATGGTCAGTTCCTGGCACCCAGCAAGCGTTGAAACCTTTTAAACGTGCACGACGAATTAATACATCTTGAATCGTATTATTCAACATGTGCCCCATGTGTAAAACTCCAGTAACGTTTGGAGGTGGAATTACAATGGTATACGGCGTTCTGTGATCGGGCTTGGATGTGAAATAATCATTTTTCATCCAATAGTCGTACCACTTTTGTTCTACTTCTTTAGCGTTGAATTGTGCAGGAATCATTATCTTGTCTAATTATTTAATTGTTGATATCATTGAACCGTTTAATTGTTCATATTAACATTCAAAGATTTTTTACTTTGGTACGTTTTTTGTACTACAAACCACAAAAGTAATTATATAACGAAAATAAAAAAAATGTTAGGAGTAGTTTGTTGATTTCTTTTATTTAATTAACTTTACAACAACCTTTTAATCATTAAAGATGATGAAAATATTATTTATTTATTTAACTGTTTTAGTTGGAATGGTATCATTTGCTCAAACTGGCCCAAATATTGAGTTTAATGAAGAAACCATTAACTATGGAGAAGTAGAAAAAGAAAAAGATGATGGAATCAGAGTTTTTGAATTTACAAATACAGGAGATCAACCTTTAAATATTATTAATGTTAAATCAAGTTGTGGTTGTACTGTGCCTGAGTGGCCAAAAGAACCAATTGCACCTGGAACAAAAGGTCAAATTAAAGTACAATATAATATGAACCCTGGTCCTATAAGCAAAACAATTACTGTAGAAACTAATGCAGTAAATAAAACAAATGGTATGATTCCATTGCGAATAAAAGGAACTGTTATCGTTAAAGAAGTGATTAACCCTATGATGAAAAAGAAAACATTCCCAAACTTATAAAATACGTGGGCTTTTTTTAGCTTATTTTTTCTAAGTGAAATTCAATTTTTTAATTATCTGTATTTATAGCCTAAATTTATTTTTAAAAATAATATTGAATTTAGGTTATGAGTATTTTTTGGCCTGAAAAGCATCATCGCTTTTAATACCATTTTTTTTTAAAACTGAAAATAGATAAAAGGTTGCGTACCAGCAGAAGCCGTAGCATAAACAATCCAATAAATCAATCCTAATAAAATAGCTTTCACTAATAACGGAATTGAACTAAACATTTTTTGTATGAAAGCAATCACTTTTACAGGAATAAAATGCCAAATTACTCCAATTATAATTAACAAAAAGACATTTTTATAACCTAAAATAATGGTATACCACTGATTTAAATCGAAAGTTAATTTTCCAATATTTTGAATCACTTGAAATGCAGTTTCAAAATCTTTTGCTCTAAAAAACAACCAACAAAAAACCACAAAATGAAACGTTAAAATGACTTGAATGACCCAAACAAATTTATTTTTAGGCAACTTAATAAACTGTCCAAAGAATTTTTCAACAACTAATGCTAATCCATGTAAAACACCCCAAATTACAAATTTCCATGAAGCACCATGCCACAAACCACCTAACAACATAGTCATAAATAAATTAAAGTAGGTTCTAATTTTTCCCTTACGATTTCCGCCCATTGAAATGTATAAATAATCTCGTAACCAAGTTGAAAGCGAAATATGCCATCTTCTCCAAAATTCGGTAATAGAACTCGATTGGTATGGTGTTCTAAAATTATCTGGCAACCAAAACCCCATCAATAAAGCCAATCCAATCGCAATATCAGAATACCCCGAAAAATCACAATAAATTTGAATTGCATAACCATAAGACGCTACTAAATTTTCGAAAGCAGTATAACTATTTGGTGCATCAAAAACACGATCAACGAAATTACTTGAGATATAATCAGAAATAACTGCTTTCTTCAATAATCCACCACTAATCAAAAATAAAGCACGATTGAAGTCTTCTTTCGTTAACTTTAATTTTTCATAAATCTGCGGAATAAAATCACTTGCTCTTACAATTGGTCCTGCTACTAATTGAGGAAAAAACGAAACGAAGAATAAAAAATCCATGAAACTTTTCGTTGGTTCTAATTCACGTCGGTAAACATCAATCGTATAACTTAATGTCTGAAAAGTGTAAAATGAAATTCCGACTGGAAGGATAATATCTTCAAACTTCATATTTTCACTGAAAAGCGTATTGAAATTATCTATTAAGAAGTTAGTATACTTAAAATAAGCCAACATTCCTAAATTAATCAATAAACTCAAAACCATATAAAACTTTCTGTAACCTTGTTTTGGTTCTACATATATTAATTGAGATAATGCGTAGTCCACAAAAGAAGAAAATATCAGCAAAAAAAAGTAAATTCCACTACATTTATAATAGAAAAATAACGAAAATAACACTACATAAGTAATTCGAAAATAGTGTGTTTTACGCGATAAAATATAAATAATAATAAAAACTAAAAACAAACCTAAAAACAAAGCACTATTAAATAAAAGCGGTTGTTTAGGATTGTAGGTAAACCATTTTTTTAGGATTTCTAAATCAACAATTCCAACTGTTTCAAGAAACCAATTTTGTAAACTAAAAAGTGCTCTCACTTCTATTTTGTTGATTTGAATGATTCATATGATTGTAAAAAAGCCTCAAAAAACAATTCACCTTGTTTTTCATATCCTGCTTTTGAATAATGTACTTTATCTCTTGCCATGTAGCCTTTTGCTGCATTTCTACTTATTGCTTTATTGCCTCCTAAAACTTGAAGTAAATGCCAAACAGCATAATTTTTCACATGAGCATTCTCTCCAATTAATTCAGCGTATTTTTCAATAAAAGTATTTTTATATTTTCGATGTAAAATCGAAGGTGGAGAAGTCATTACCAAAACACAAGCTTGTGGATTTTTATCTTTAATTCCCTGAATCATTTGATCCAAATGAGCAAAATATTGATCGCCCGATTGTTTATCAAAACTCTCATTTGTTCCCAAAGATATAATCACTAAATCTGGATTTAAAGCTGGCAATTGGTCGAAAAACATTGGAAATCTATTATAATCCGAAGCTTTGGTGCCATTCACACCAATACTGTGATAAATCACACCCGAATTATCATTTTCTAAAACCAAACCATTCAAAGCAAAATCATCAATTTCTTGATTCGGAACAATCGCAATTTTATCTAAAGGTGTTTCCGAAATATAATCGTTTGAAAATAGTGAGGGTTGTAATTCGATTGGAATATACTCCGTTTTAGTGGTGCTTTTAGATTGTGTTCCTTTAGTTGGAATCGTCAATACTTTTCCATCACGAATCATATCACTTTTTAAACCATTTGCTTTTTTCAAAGCTTTTAAAGAAATATTGTATTTATCGGCAATTCCACCTAAAATTTCACCAGGTTTTACTTTATGCGTGATTTTTTTTGGTACTTTTCGTTCAATAACAATGCTTTTATTAGACAGCGAAACATTAAACAAATTTGCATTTTGAGGTGTAATTACTTTTAATTTTGTGAAATTAAATTGCGTATCTTTAACCATCAATTGAATGGCAAAATCAGCTGACTTTGTTTCCATTGAGAATCCGCTTAAACCAACAGGTTTTGAACTATCGGCATACAAATTTCTATAACTTTGAAAACTTCCAGAGGCACTATATCTAATTGGAGCACTATTATTGGTTTTGGCTACGCTATACGGAAAAGTAAATCCGAAACCACCATTTCCATAAACATTTTGAAATTGCGAACGAATTTTAGCTGTAAATAAATCAGCTTGAATGTGTGAATCGCCAATATGAACAATATTGATTTTTCCTTGTTTGGTTTGCTCTAATTGGTATAATTTTTCAAAAAAAGTTCTAATTGCTGTAGCGTTTAGAACATCATTTCCAGAAAAAACAACTTCTATAGAATCAACCACAGGAACATCAAATGCAACTGAATCAATTGGAACCAACAAACTATCATTTTCTTGAGCATAACTAAAAAGAGAAAGCCCTAAAAGCAACATTAGAATTTTACTCTTCATTTACCGAATCATTTTTAATTATAGCTGAATCTTTCTTGATTGGAGCA
>Ga0209480_10002555_pt1 | contig 12368 bp, 6 predicted proteins | sample JI61114C2DNA_FD_187501 | JGI IMG/M metagenome (GOLD analysis project Ga0209480, IMG submission 187501) | Wastewater effluent complex algal communities from Wisconsin, to seasonally profile nutrient transformation and Carbon sequestration -... | ecosystem: Engineered > WWTP > Effluent > Algae...
TGCTGTTGGGCACTCTCATCAAGCTTTCGCTCAACCGCTGCCTTCACTGCGCGATGGATGGCGAGATGAAAGATAGGCAGATTTCGTGAAACGAGGCAGGGCGGGGGAGTCTCCTTCCGCACGGCATTGAGGAAGGCCTCATTCCAGTCTTCGATGATGCCTGCACGAACTTGCGGCAGGCTGACGAGAAGGCTGAGCGCGAGTATGATGCGGCGTGTCATGTCGAACTTAATCTATCAATCTCCGAAGTTCGCCGTCAGGGAGGTGCCAACCTTCATGAGCACGGTGATCTTGGGGGAGGTGGAGACCACGGCACCGCTCCAGCCGAGGAACTTTTTCTTCGCCTTCGGTGTGGCGGTGATGCTGACCAATTTACCGACATCCCGCTGCGTGCTGCCAAGGAAGCCCGTGCTCACGCTGCCTTTGCTGGCATCGTTCACCGCCACGGTGAGCGCGCTTTTCAGCGGCACGAGGAAGGGCACAGTAAGAACTTCGGACTGCTGTCCGAGGGTGTCCACGGACTTGACGAAGAGGATATAGAGACCGCCTTCACCGACGCCGATGGGGATGTTGTACGTCCAGTTGGAGGTGCCTGATGCGGCAACAACGGTGCCGATCGTGGCTGGGGTCGCTGGGCTGAGCACGTCGTTGTGCAGGACCTGCACCTGCACGCTGGCGATGCCTTGTTTGTCCACGGCCTTGCCAGTGACAACGACAGCTCCGCCGACGAGTTTGGCGACGGCGTTCGCCGCCGGGGCGGTGATGGTCACGGTGGGAAGCGGGGCGGTGCCGATGGGACCGGCATCGGCAGTGACGGGGGCTAGGGCGGGATTGGCGGCGTAGCGCATGTCGCCGCCGAGTGGTCCAGCGAGGAAATAGCCGGCGGTGAGCTGTTGCTTTTGCAGCACTGCCCCTTTGATCGGGGTGGCTTTTTGCAAAGCAGGATGCAGGAAGCTGCCGGTGAAGAGGCCTGTGGTGGGCGCTGGCACGAGAGTGGCGGCATCGGCATCCTGCAGGGGGACGATGGCTTTGTTGGCGGCGCTGAGGGTGACGAGTCGTGTCAGGTCAGTGGTTAGGCCGCCGTCATTAAGGAAGAGGAGGCTGTTGCCACCGAAGTTGGACAGGGGGAAGAGTCGCTTGTTGACGGTGGGCTTCACGAAGCGCGAGCCCACGGCGTCCGTCTCGGTGAGGAATCCAGCCTTGAACATGGCGGCCTTGGCATCGGCAGGCCGCATCCAGGTGAGGGGTCCGTCGAAGTCGCTGATGTCTTCGAGATCGGCGAAGTTCAGGCTGCCCATGATGAGTCCTTTGTTCGCGTAAAGGGAGGCATACACGGGCCAGACGCCGTCTTTGGACAGGAAGCTCGATGCTGTGACGGCGGTGCCATCGGGCATTGATCCGGCGAGCTTCGCGCTGCCATCCTTGCCGACGGCGACGGTGCCGTAGCCGGTGCCGAGCGGGGCGTTTTGCGTGGCGGCATCGTCATGCGCGGGCATGAGCATGGTGTAGGGGCCGTTTTGCGCGGCCTCGCGGGTTTTGAGCTTCCAGACGACTCGGTCAACGGTGAACTCGGTTTCAAAAGTGTTGCCACTGAACTTACCGGCGGCAAAGGGGCCGTCGGCCACGCGCCCGTGGATCTGATCGACCGGCGGCGTGCTGGAATGCGCGAGCACGATGGTGAGGTTGGCGATGCCGGTGCCGCGCTTGATGGAGACGGTGGCGTTGCCATTCGTGTCGAACTTGCCGGAGGAGGACCAGGTCTTGCCACCCGTGAGCAGCTTCAAGGTGAAATTGCCCGTCGTGGTGCTCGTCATGGTGACATAACCATCATTAGCGAAGGAGAACTGCGGTCCGCGCACGAGGCCAAAGTAGTTCCCCAGCACCGTGCCTGCGAAGGTGCCGACATGCGTGACGATGACCGGAATGGTGCGCGTGGAGGCCTGCTGCCCGTTGCTGTCGAAAGCCACGGCCACGACCTCGAAGGGGCCACTCGTGGCAGGCGTCCACATGAAGGCAAAGTTGGCTCCCGCGCCCTCGCCGACCTTCACGCCACCGACATAGTATTCGACTTTGCTGATGGTGCCGGCCGTGGCGGAGGCCGTGGCGCTCAACTCAATGCCGAGACGCCCGTTGATGTTCTGCCCGTCACGCAGCTTCACCAGGCGCACCTTGGGCAGAAGCGAGGTCGTGAGCGTCCCGCCGCCCTGACCCGCGACAATGAAATCCGTCAACACAATGGGATCATCCGAGACGACACCAGCCTTTGCCGTCAGAGGGATCTGGAAGATCACATCACTCCCGAGCGCCCCGCTGCTGCGGTGATGCACCACCACACGCAGGCGCCCTGGCTCGATGAGGCGGGACTGTACCTGTACGCCCTCAGGCTGAGTGCCATCGGTGGCATCACTCGCCGTGTAGAGTGCATCATCAAAGAGCACATCCGCCTGCATCGCCACCGCCGCCACATCCGTCGCCAACGCCACCGGCACCTGCCCGGAAGACAACCCCGCAGGTGATGGCTCCCGCACCCCTAAGGAGGTGGCGGCGAAGATGGAAACTGCGAACCCAAAGGTGAAAAGACAGAGGGTGGTTTTCATGGGCTTGACGAAGTTGGTTGGCTGATTCTGAGCAGAACTGGTTCAGCCGTCGGGCACAGTGTTAATTGATCAGCGGGTCCAGACATCAACGCGAGTCGTGACATTGATCGGAAAGGTCACATTCACGCTAGCCTCAGCAAAATCTGGCCCAGGATTGGAAATGTCCAAGGTATATGAGGTTTTTGCCCCAAATTCAGGGGTCAAGGTCACCACAACAGCAGCCGTTCCGCCAAAATTCTGAGCTTTGACCTTCACGGCCTGAGTCGCGGAAGAGCCCGGGGGAACGGTGATAAAAACTGGTGTGGATTGATTTGGATTAACGGTCTGCCCAGCCGCCTCGACAATCTTGAGATCCGGCATGTTGGGTGGGAAAACGACCATGTTACTTCCCGAAGACACGACCCCGGTAAAATAACCATGTCCAGGGGGCATCTGCTTGCGGAGGGCATCAATGCGAATGCGCCCAGGGCCTTCATTATACTTTTCAGTAGTCACATATTGCGACCAATAATCGATGCTGATGTCCGGGGCCACTAGGCGGATGGCACCACCGCTTCCATGGTTGTAGGCACCGCCGTTTCCGCCTCTGGCATAGATTCGCCCGTCATCCTGCATGGTGATCCGGGTGTTCGAGCCGATGAGAATGGCACCACCACCACCACCACCACCGTGGGCATCTCCCGCGCCACCACCACCAGAACCGCCAACCAATGGGATCAACAAGGCATTGCCATAAACCGGACCGTTTTTTTCATAGACGGTGGAGCGGCTGCCATATGAAGCACTGCCGCCATGCTGGGTGGCATCGCCGGAGCTATTGATGCCTGCACGACCACCTCCAGGTCCCTGGCCATCTGCGGGCGGTTGTCCCCCAGTGGACGCCATGCCTCCCGAGTAGCCGCCAGGGCCGGCATCTCCAGGAAAGGCACCGTTGTTGGGAGAGCCGTCAACATACAGCCTTGCATCAATCGTCACATCCCCGGTTGCCAGCAGGTAAATCGGGGTGTTGCGGTTGTTTTTGATGAAGCCCACATGCACGTTGCCGCCACCCGAAGGGCTGGTTCCTGTGATACTGATGGTGGTGCAGTGAAAAACACCATCCTCGGGCACGGTCAGGTTGGTGCTTGCTGTTATGGTTAATGCTCCGTAGGAGCCATTGCTGCCGAGGTCAACCTGGGCACGGGAAGTGAGTGGCAGGCCCAGCAGCAGAGTTGCCAGGAGGTGGTGTATGTGTTTCATGGATGAGCGGTGATTCATGGTTGAAGAATGACTTTGATTGGAACCTGCGGCTGGGTGGTGATGCCGCCAAGGCCGGTCCCTGATGCTCCAGGGCCGTAGGCGGGCTTGAAGATGAACAAGGACTGGCGATGGCTGTTGATCACTCCAGTGCCAGTGTCGTTGGTGCCGTAATCTGACTTGAACACAGAAACAGGATTCACAGGACTGGTAATGACTCCCATGCTTGCGGTGGGTGCATCATAGGAGGGTTTGAAAATGGAGGCGGCATTTCCGAGTGCTGAATACACATGGAAACGTGGCTTGATGGCAGCATTGGAGGGATTCCCTTGACCGGTGATCTCGACTTCATCATTCCAGCCATCACCATCGGTGTCGGCTTTCAGCGGATCGGTCCCCAGGCCGAACTCCTGCTGGTCGAGGAGGCTGTCCTGGTCCTGGTCTTCCTGGCCATCCGGGATGCCGTTGCCGTTGCTGTCGTTGGATCGCGGGTCACTGCCCACGTAAAACTCAGCGGCATTCGTCAGTCCGTCGTTGTCGTAGTCTTCCTGGCCATCCAGGATGCCGTTGTTATTGGTGTCATTCTTCGTTGGGTCGAGATTGAGAAGCGCCTCCCATTCGTCGGGGACACCATCCATGTCGGCATCCAGCCCAGCGTCATAGACCTGGAACTGGGAGTTGAATGTCGCTGCGATCTCATTGCCAGCGACATCGGCCAAAGGTGCTTGAACGCGCAGGCGGTAGCTTCCTGGAGCAAGGCCGTCAGAGAATTTCATGAAGGCCATCTGAATGTTCTCCTGATAGCTGACGGTCGGCGTGATGGCGATGTCATCCGTAGTTTCAAATGCTTTGTCCGGACCCGCGCTGATGAGTTCAAAGCCACCTGCCGTCAAGGTTGCGGCATCTATGGGTTCATTGAAGGCGGCGTAGAGACTCTTGATCCTGCCTACCAAGGCGCCAGAGCCTGGAACGGCCAGGGTCACTTCGGGCGGCGTCGCATCTGGAGTGAGCGTGATGGTGTACTCCTGGGTCCAGGCTTGGTTTCCACCGGTGTCAGTAGCCTTGGCTTTGATGCGGAAGCTTGGAGTGGCTGGTGTAATCGATGGTGCTGTGAAGCGATGATCGAAGGGGAAGTTCCCATCTACGACGAGCAAGGCATCATCGAGGTAGAATTCGACATTCCGAATCTGCACATCATCTGTCACTGTGGCCGAGAGACGCATGATCTTGCCCTCTTCGGCTGTTCCAGTGAAGGCAGTATGATCAAGGGCGAAATTGCTGCTAAGGCTGATCGTTGGGGGCTGTCCCGCAGAATCAAATGGCAGGTAGCTGATCACCTGCATGCCATCCTGACTGTCGGCCACATAGGCGAGCCCGTTATAGATGGAAACTGCCGCAGCAAGTCCAGGTGTGGCCAGGGTCGCTTCGAAGCCCGTTCCAAGCCCGTCTGCTCCGACAGTATAAAGATTGATGTCATGGGCACCATCGTTGGTCGAGTTCGGGTCTGACGCGGCTACACCAAGTCCGGAGCCATTGGCCACCATGTGTTTCCAGCCAAATTGAGAGGTGGTTACGGGTTGTGTGAGGGTCGGTGTTCCTGGAGTTGCCAGACTGAAGACATTGTAACCGCTGGTGTGGAAGGCCCACAGGTAACTGTCGGCCACAAACAGCCGCAGCCGGCGGCCTCCAGCTCCCTTGCTGCCAGCAGAGGCGGTGCTGGATGAGGCGGACAGGGTCGTGCCATTCACATTCAAGGTGATGAGTGTGCCGACAGTCAGTGCATAAAGCTTTTCGCGACCAAGGGCGATGTCTTCCAGATTCGTCACTCCAGTGTTGAAAGTCTGAAGGATCGAGCCGGTGGACAGTTCGACCACCACGATGCGCCCATTGTCCAGTCCAACATACGCCACCTGCCCGTCCGTGGTCACGCAGTTGGCATCACCACCGACAGGAACCTGTCTTGACAGGGTTGGATTGACGGGGTCGCTCAAGCTGACGATGGCCAGGCCGGCCACGCCATCAGCCACCGCAACGTAGTTGGAGGAAATGGCAACAGCCTTGGCGATGCCTGGCGTGTCGAGGGAGGCAATTCGCACTGGATTCGACCCGGCGGAAATGTTGAAAAGGGTCACGCCACCGGGACCGCATGCCACCGCTGCCAGTCCATTGATGGCTGCGATGTCATTGGCGGAGTCAGAGGTTGGAGCTGAGGCGAGGATTCCTGTCTGGGCATTCAGTCCTCCCAGCGGATCTGAGCCCTGCTCCACTTCTGCACCATCCAGCAGTCCGTCATTATCGGTGTCTGGATTGCCAGGAAGTGTGCCGATCACTGCTTCGGCGGCATCTACCAGACCATCCTGATCTGCATCCGCCATTCCTTCAACAGAGCGCAGGGCGACATTATTGAGTTCAAACTGGCTGCCATTGGGGCCAGATGCACCAAGAGTACTCCCAATTTGTTTGCCGACAGAGTCATACAAAGTCAGTTCATAGCGCTCGTCGGGTGCCATGATGAAGTTGGAGGCACCACTGGTGCCAGTACGTCCACGGCGGGTCAGTTCCCCGACCTTGAGAACATAGTGGTGGGAACGTGGAAGCAGATCTCCCGTGGCTTCCAAGTCCTCATTGGACGCTGCCAGCATTTCATCAGCGGCCCGTTGGATTTTCTGCATCGTATCTTCCAATTTTTTGATGTTGGAGGCCTCTTGCTGAGCGCTAGCCAAGGATTCTGAGACGACGTTCATTCGCTGGAGGAGCAGTTCCCGGTCAGCATCCGAGAGAAGGATTTCAACGGGCGGTGGCGGCGCTGCTCCAGGAGGCGGCTGCGGTGTTTTAGCAAGCTGGGCACGGCGGAAGGCCTCCATCTGATTTTTCACCTCCTTCACCGTGTAGGTTAACACGGCAAGTGCAGCGAAATCCTCCAGTCCACTGATCAAGTCTGAGAAAGCTTTGGCTTCATTGTAGATAAATCGAACGGCAGCGATGCCAGCACAGATCTTTCGGGTTCCGCTGCCCGCACGGCATTCAGTGGGAGCATTGACGTCATCATTAAATCCACACGCGGTGTCAGCCATATTGAGGACATTTCCGGTGCATTCAACGATGGCCGTCACTTTCTTGAACGGAGACGCTGCTTTGTAGCAGGCGATCAGGTTGTTGATGTAGTTAAGGTTGCTGTCGAGGGTGTTAATCAGGGACTCGATCACCTCAAAGCGCTGCCCGGCGGCAATCGCCTCTCTAACCGCGAGTGCCTGGGTTCCTGTTGTCTTGATCAAATCCGCCACCGCCAGACCACACTTGAGAGCTTCCTTGATCTTGGTGAACTCTGCCGCACAACTCGCGCCTTCTTTGGACAAGTCCCAGATCAATGTGGCCCATTCCCAGGCAGATCTCTTTTTGCAGGGTGGGTTTGGTTTTTTGGGTTCACCATCAGGCGGACCTCCGGGAGGTCCGCCACTGCCTCCTGATCCAGCGCCAGTGCCATGCCAGCCTGGCTGCTGCACGCCGACGCCAGCGTCTGTTTTCACAAAGAGACCGTCTTCTGTCACCGTCATCGGTCCCACCACCTCCCATTGTCCGAGATCATGATTGAATGACATGAGTGCCGACTTTGCTCCAGGTGGCAGCACGTCACCGGTCACTGGATCTGGCAGGTTCGGAAAACAGATTGGCACCGGGATGTCAAAATTCGTCCCGCCATCCGTCTGAATGGTGATGACCATCGGCAGTTCAAGTCCTGGCGGCAGCGGGCTTGGCAGGCGATCTGGATCGACCGGTGCGATGCCGACCTTGCCGCCGCGTGTTCCATCGTCAGCAAAGAGTGAATTGGGCGGCACATCCAGTCGTGTGCCTTCCAGTCCTGGATAATCATCCAGGACACCTTCAGGAAACTCCACGAGAGTTTCCTCGGTGGCACTGACGGATGCCAGTGAGCCAGCTACAATCAGCGGCAGGTAGATCGTCCCTCGTTCGGGGTCCTCGACATTGCCGCTCTCATTATCCAAACTTCCAGCCACGGCGTCCCAACGTTTGCCAACACTCGGGAAATAATTCCCGTTGGGGTAGCTGCTGGCAGGGCTGGTGCGACCATCGATGTGAACGAAGAAGCTGCCGGCTGGGCAGGGATTCAGAATGAAGTTCCCCTGCGCATCCGTCGTCGTTCGCAGCGTTTCTTCAGCGCCATCCACGGTGATGGTCGCTCCGGCGATGGGCACATCGGCACCGCCGGGTCCGGGATCGCTTGCCAGCACCCGGCCGCTGATGGCCGTGCCCGCCACGGGGGTGATGCTCAGTGTGTCAAAATTGAAGACCAAGGCACCACCGGGCATGCCATTGGCATCCAGGTCCACTCCGCGACCAATGATGTCATTCAACTCATCTGGTGCCATGATCACTCGAAGGCGTGCGTTTGAAGGCAAGGGTTCGAGGTAGAACAAGGTCGCCTTCTTGCGATCCGATGAGATTTCCACGCGGGACAGAATCTTCCGCGCCCCAAACTCGGCATAGAACTCCGTCGTGTCCAAGGCCGCGTTCAGAGCCAGGGGGATGGTGAAATGAACCACCGTTTCACGAGTGACCGATACATCGCTCTCGTCTTCATAGGGGGATGTTTGCAGGACGGTGGCCAGGGGCAGGTCTTGTGGCGTTGTGGATTCCAGGATCAGCTTCACCAGTTCCTGCTGGTCCGTGCTGTTGATCACGCCATCCTGATTCAGGTCGGCAAAGGGTTGAAGCGCTTCCGACAGATGGGTCGTGCCTGCACTATGCGCCACCAGCTTTGCCAGGTCATTGGCGGTGAAAACATCGTCATCATCCAGATCTCCCAGCTTGGTGGGCGTCGCAGTCAGTGGACTCACAAAGACCGAGAAGATGATCGATCCTATGAGAAACTGAAGACGGTTAGATGACATGGGTGTGTTGGTTTGAAGCAGGAGTCATGCATCCTTTACCGATTAGGCAGAAAATGTTGCGGCTTTTCTATGAAAAAATCGCCAGAAAGGCAAGATTTTGATGCTCCAGCGACCCAAAAAAAGCGCGGCAGTCAGTGGATCATCAGGGCGATGGCTTGGGAGGCGGCTCTCTTCTCAACAAAAGCGTGCGTGCATTCTGAACAGTGCTTATGTCCGCGCCCCATCTTATGGACCCACTCATTCAACTCCTCGCCATCAACTCCAACCGCTCCACCTCCGAGCTGGCTGGAATCCTCAGCCTCACGGAAGACGAAGTGCGCACCCGCATCGCCGCCGCCGAGGCCGATGGCACGATCCTGGGTTACAATGCCGTCGTCGATCGCCAAAAAGCAGGGCAGAAGGGTGTCACCGCCCTGGTCGAAGTAAAGATCACCCCCGAGCGCGAGGGCGGCTTCGACCGTCTCGCCCGCCGCATCGCCAAGTTTGACCAGGTGCGCGAGTGCTTCCTCATGAGCGGCGGTTACGACCTCGCCATCATCGTCGAGGGCAAAGACCTCCTCGATGTGGCGAACTTCATCGCCGAAAAGCTCAGCACCCTCGGTGGCGTGCTGTCCACCGCCACGCACTTCCAGTTGAAGGCCTACAAGCAGGCCGGTTTCCTGGTCAATGCCATCGGCGACGAAGAGCGTCTGCCGGTCAGTCCCTAATGTGTCGTCCCTGAGCCAGAACTGTCTTTGCCCAACCTCAATGGACTACCATAATAAACTCTGTACCCAGATCCGCGACCTCCCGCGCTCTGGCATTCGTGACTTCTTCGAGCTCGTCATCGGCCGCACGGATGTCATCTCCCTCGGCGTCGGCGAGCCGGATAAATCCACCCCCTGGCCCATCCGCGAGGCCGTCATCCGCTCTCTGGAAAAAGGCCAGACCAGCTACACCTCGAACCTCGGCCTGGAGCCCCTCCGCGTACTCATCAGCGAGTATGTGGAAAAGCAGTTCCGCGTCACCTACGACCCGAAGACCGAGATCCTCGTCACCGTCGGCGTCAGCGAGGCGCTCGACATCGCCTTCCGCGCCGTTTTGAATCCTGGCGACGAAGTCATCTACCACGAGCCCTGCTACGTCAGCTACAGCCCCAGCATCAAGATGGCCTACGGCGTGCCCGTCGTGGTGAACACGCGTGAGGAAAACAACTTCGCCCTCATGGCCGCCGATGTGGAGAAAGCCATCACGCCGAAGACCAAGATCATCGCGCTGAACTTCCCCACGAATCCCACCGGCGGCATCATGCCACCCGAGGAGCTGGAAAAGATCGCCGCACTCGCCGTGAAGCATGATTTGTTCGTCTTCACCGATGAGATCTACTGCGAGCTGCTTTACGACGGACGCCAGCACAAGAGCATCGTCGAATACCCCGGCATGAGAGAGCGCACCGTGCTCCTCCACGGCTTCAGCAAAGCCTTCGCCATGACCGGCTGGCGTCTCGGCTATGCCTGTGCTCCTGCGCCTTTGCGTGAGGCCATGATGAAGGTCCACCAATACTGCATGCTCTGCGCTCCCATCATGAGCCAGATCGCCGGCATCGAAGCTCTCAAGATGGGCGCGAGCGCCTATGAAGAAATGCGCCAGAGCTACGAGATGCGGCGGAACATCATCGTCAGCCGCCTCAACGGCATGGGCCTGCACTGCTTCAATCCCGGTGGAGCCTTCTACGTCTTCCCAGAGATCCGCAGCACCGGCCTCACCAGCAAGGAATTCGCCTTCGGTCTTCTCGAAAAGAAGAGCGTCGCCGTCGTCCCTGGCAATGCCTTTGGCGAAGCCGGCGAAGGCTTCGTCCGCTGCTGCTACGCCACCGCGCCCGAGCTCATCGTCAAAGCCATGGACCTCATGGAAGAGTTCGTGAACGAAGTGCGCAAGTAGTCCCCACCCCTCTGGCAGCGCGGCATGAAATGAGTCTTCATGGATTGCCCGCTTGCCATCGGTGGGAGTCTCCGCTGTGATGATGGGCATACCATGAAAATCACCTTCTGCGGCGCTGCTGGAACCACCACCGGATCAAAACACCTCATCGAGGTCAACAACACCCGCATCCTCCTCGATTGCGGACTCTATCAGGGCCGTCGTGCCGAGGCCATGGAGCGGAACAGCAAGTTCCCCTTCGATCCCGAGAAGATCGACTGCGTCGTCCTCTCCCACGCCCACATCGACCACAGCGGCAATCTCCCGCACCTCACGAAGCGCGGCTTCACCGGCAACATCTACGCCACCCCCGCCACGCGCGACCTGTGCAGCATCATGCTCCCCGATGCCGCCCACATCCATGAAAGCGACATCGCCTGGCTGAACCGCCACCGGAAGCGCGATGACCTCCCGCTCCTCACGGCGAACTACACCATGATCGATGCCGAGCACTGCCTCCGGCAGTTCGTCACCCTCAGCTACGAGCGCACCATGCTCATCGCCGATGGCGTGAAGCTCACCTTCATTGATGCAGGCCACGTCCTCGGCTCCGCCCAGGTCATACTCGACATCCACGACCACGCCGACAACAAGCAGAAGCGACTCCTCTTCAGCGGCGATATCGGCCGCCCCGGCAACGACCTCCTCAACGACCCCGCCCCCAGCGACAAAGTCGATTTCATCATCATGGAGAGCACCTACGGCGGCCGCACCCACGAGCTCGCCACCGACTCCTCCGAGCATCTCTGCAAAATCATCCGCGAGATCCAGCAGCGCCGCTCCCACCTCATCATCCCCGCCTTCGCCGTCGAGCGCACCCAGCAGCTCCTCTACACCTTTGACAAACTCCGCCACGAAAAGTGCTTCGCCCCCATTCCCACCTTTGTGGACAGCCCCCTCGCCGTCAAAGCCACCGAGATCTTCCGCCTCCATGTCGATGAACTGAAGCCCGCCGCCGGCAAAGCCCTCTTCATGCGCGACGACCCCTTCGGCTTCGAAGGCCTCCGCCTCATCCGCAGCGTCGATGAATCCAAAGGCCTCAACAAAATCAAAGGCCCCGCCATCATCATCTCCGCCTCCGGCATGGCCGAGAGCGGGCGCATCCTCCATCACCTGCGCAACAACATCACCAACCCCGACAACATCCTCCTCTTCGTCGGCTACTGCGCGGAAAACACCCTCGGCTGGAAGCTCCGCAGCGGCTTCAAACACGTCAACATCCTCGGCGACGAATTCTCCGTCCGCTGCGACATCGAGACCCTCGACTCCTTCTCCGGCCACGCCGACCACGATGAACTCCTCGGCTGGTTCGACCAAGTCGGCGGCGACAAAAAGCGCGTCTTCCTCGTCCACGGCGAGCCCGACCGCTCCGAGAAACTCTGCACCGCCCTCAGCGAAAAACACCCCAGCAGCCAGGTCGAAGTCGCCAAGCCCCTGCAAGTCGTCGAGCTGTGAGGTGAAGCCGCCATCCGCCGTAGCCACGCCCGCCAGGGCGTGGTCTGGGAAGCCCCGCCACCCCCCAGGCCTCCAAACATCGAACCAACAACCAGGAACGCTCACGCCTTCCTCGACGCTTCGTCATTCGTCATTCGTCATTCCTCACCTCCCCAAAGCCGGGCGGGCTGACGCCACGCCCAGCCTGCGCCCCACGCCCTGCGCTCTGCGC